>Ga0189287_100263_pt1 | contig 17761 bp, 8 predicted proteins | sample UW86minimetaG_FD_130319 | JGI IMG/M metagenome (GOLD analysis project Ga0189287, IMG submission 130319) | Marine microbial communities from the Costa Rica Dome - UW86 mini metaG | ecosystem: Environmental > Aquatic > Marine > Oceanic > Photic zone | place: Costa Rica: the Eastern Pacific... | reverse complement strand
CTCTTGTCCGATGTCGAGGGGGGGTATGCGGAAACCGTCCAAAAACAACAGGTCGCAGCGGCGAATACAGCGGCGGCGGCAGAGTTGAAACGGTGCCAATCGCTCGTCAGGAAATTCGACCGGGAGATCGAAAAATATGAAGACTTTCTCGATCGCGGCTCGCGCGTAGGGTTCGAGCCTGGGAAAGAAGGCGATTGCGCCGTACTGGTCAAGGGGATGTATGAGTTCTACGAGACCAACGCGGCTTATCCGGTCCATGCCTACACCAGCCTGCCACCCGGTTGGGAAGGTTTCAAAAGCTACGCAGAGGACATCAACGCATGTGTCCAAGGGCGACGCTCGAAATTCAAACAGCTCAAGTCATCAGTTGCTAAACTGAAGCTCGATACGTGCACTTTCGAGGGCACGACACCGGCACAACAACTGACGTCTTTGGAGCAGGCCGTCGGACGGGCGAACAATGCCTTCCGTGAAGAAGTAAGCCGTGCCATGGACATGCACGCCGTTTGGCAGACTGCCGTCGCACAGGCCAACGCAGCGTCGGTTGCCAGATTCTATCAACGGCTGAACAACAGTGTTGGGAACATCGGCAATCACCTGCAGAACCTTGGGAACTTCGACAGCATGGCGATGCAGGAATACCGCACCACAACCAAGATGCGGACCATCACGAGGTCACGGACCACGACGACGACCACCACCGTTGGCGGAATACCCTCCGGGCAAACAAATGCTCCGTTGACCATGGATCAAGGGACACGCTCCGGCGGTGAATGCTTTTCGATCACAAATGCCGCACAACAAACCCGATGTCTGAACGAGGCGCACGGCCGGGCAATGAAGCAGAACCGCGCGAGATCATCATCAGGTGGTTCGGGTGATACGACCGCTAAAACGCAGTAACGTTATTCGATCTCGCTCACCTGTGCAGAGACGGGTGAAGCGAGAAACAGGGAAAGAAGACAAGGAATGAAGTAGCGCATCATTGCAATTTTCCGTCATTGGTCAGTTTCATGACCCATCCTGCACCACCTTTGGAGCCGGTGACAATCAACCCTTTTTTATCCGGAAGCGCGGCAATGCCCGAAAATGTGTCGGCGCCCGCGTCGCCGAACTTTCGTTCCCACAACATTTGGCCGGCTGTATCGAATTTTAAAAGCCAGGCATCCCAGTCACCGCGATCCGTCTCGTATCCACCGCCGACGACAAAGCCGCCATCATGTTCGGCCACCGTGAAGAAGCGGGAGTTTCGGCCTTCTTCACCGAAATCTTCCTTCTTCCATTTGATGCTTAGATCCGGGTTCAGGATCGCAATCATGCCCCGGTGTTCATCGACGTCGCTGTAAGTTTTGTAATGGCCTGTCACGATGATCTCACCACTCGACAATTCAATGGCGCGCATGGGTGTGCGGCGCGCCTCCAGGCGGATCTCGGTTCCCCGAGGCAGGAACACGCCGTCAGGGTCAACCATCACGTCCGGACTATTGGGGTCGTAAACATCAATGATACCGACGTCCTGTTCCGAGAAGAAGAACGGTTCCGTGACGGTACCAAGCGCGATGGCACGTCCGTCTCTGAGGCCCAGAGCGCTCTGATATTTCCGCGATGCATGGTCGCCGTTGATCGGGCTTGCCCATTGACGTGTTCCCGTTGCATCAAACGTTGTGATGATACCGTACTTGGTATCGTTGGCGACGGCAAATCCCGCCGCGACCAGACCACCTGACGGAATCGGACTGCCACCAATAAACAGAGAATGAAAATTAGGTGCGTCGGCGACGATTTCAGGATGCTTGCCTGATAGCGTCGGTTTTCCGTCCTTGGGATCGATGATGTGCACGGCTGCGAGTTGCTTTTTGCCGCTATGAACGACCCCCGCTGTCAAAACAAATCCTTCCGGTGTCACGCTCGCCGTATTCAGGAAAGAATGAAATCCGAAACCCGCGCGATGTGCGCAATGATCTTCATCGAGCACGACGTCACCCGCCGCATTCAGGACCGTCACCCACCAGTTATTCAACAAACCATTGCTTGCCTTGCACGGACCGCGCGCAGAATCACCAACGACGATGATGTTTCCGTCCGGTAAAACAGCGGGGCTATACAGCCGCTGCCAGCCTTGCGGTTTATCGATGATGGTTTCCCACGTGTTCTTTGAACGCTTGGCGACTTCGACCGCAATGCGGGCATCTTCTTCGGCTTTAAGCTTTGCTGCTTCCGCTTCCTTTCGCTCACGCTCTTCCAGGGCCTTGGCTTCGGCGGCTTCATGCGCGGCCTTTAGGGATGCAGCCCGATCCCCGAGTACGCGCTCGAGTTCAGCCAATTCGGCTTCGCTTTCCTTTGTTCGCTTGGCCTTTATGAGTGATCGATAGCGTTCCATTTTCGCCGAAATCTGATCTTCTATCTCGACGATACGACCGAGCGCTTTGTTGTAGTACGCCCCCGATTTTCCGGCGCGTTCCATATATCTGCGGTAGGTTGTCTCAGCGTCACTCAACTGACCAAGGTTTTCCAGTGCGAAACCTTCGAAATAGATCAGTGACGGTGTGAACTCGCGACCGGAGTCTTTGATCTGCTCGATCAACGGCAAGGCCTTTTCGAACTCGCCGGCTTTGAGCGCCTTGGCCATGCGCGCCGATAACAGATCAAACTCGACCTCGCTCATCTGCGCCAACGCTGCCGTAGCCCAAAGGAATAGGGCCAAAATCGCCAATGTCGTTACCTTAAGAGGAGCCATTTCATGTCTCGTTGCGTTGTGCTTCCTATGACGAAGAATTAGACGTTTCCAGCCAGCAACAAGATATCGCACCGGAAAGCATTTTTGAACCCCATGTCCGCCTTGGGTCAGAAGCGGAAAAAGCTGAGAGCTGTCAAAGCTGTCTGTTTCTAGCCATAAGTTGACCAGCTGCATTGTTCATTGTGTGCCCAAAAGCTTCGGTGATCGGGCCGGGTTTTTGGAGCGAGCTGAGAAAAAACACTCGACTATTGCTTGAGCGTAGAAAGCGGATTGAGTGCTTCCGTGTCGAATGTCGTTGAATTACAATAAGCTAATTCCCTAATTCGCGCTTGGCTCCGGTATGCCCGTGTTCCAATGCCTTGAGAAACCACTTTTTCGCTTCCGCCGGGTTCTTTTTTACGCCCTCACCTAATTGATACATTTTTCCAAGATCATATTGGGCAAAAGCATCATCTCTATCTGCCGCCTTTCGGAGCCACTTAAACGCTTCGGCATAATCCTTTGTCAAACCGTGCCCTCCAGAACGGTACATTATTCCGAGTTGACCTTGTGAGGCAGCATCCCCCTGTTCAGCCCCTTTACGAAAAAACTTTGCAGACTCAGCGTAATCCCTGTTCATACCTCGTTCGTCACCTTTTTGGTACATAAACCCAATCATTTTCTGGCCAAATACACTGCCCTTCTCGGCCGCTTTTCGGTACCACTTTTCCGCTTCGGTCCGGTCCTTCTTCACTCCCAGACCACTCTCATATATCGATCCAAGCTGTTCCATAGATTTGGTAAAGTCTTGCTCCGCCGCCCTGCGATACCATTTCGCGGATTCGGCAAGGTCCTTCGGAACGCCTTTACCTCTCCTATACTTGGCGCCGAGATTATGTTGTGCCTCGGCAATTCCCTGATCTGCAGCTAGACGCATATGCTTCGCGGCCTCCGCATAATCTTTCCTTACCCCCTCGCCATTATTATACATCTGAGAAAGATAAATATGCCCCCACGGGTCACCAACCTTGATCAGCTCATTAAATTTAATAATTTGGGCATTTGTCTGCTGTTGTTTATCCACAGTCGGCTTTATTTTTTTGTAAAGACCCAGGGCATTTTGATAGCCGCTGTCCTTTGTGCCAAACGTATTAAAATAATCCTCTAGAATTTTAGCCGCCCGCAGTGGATCTTTGAGCGCCACGGCAACTTTGGCGTCGATCATCATGATCGCGGGGGGCACATTAACCCCCAAGGCCCGGTACTTAGCGATATTGCTTTTCGCTGCCGCGAAGTTTTTCTCGTTAATGTTTTGTATGATGGCGTCTTGCAACAAGTCTGCTTGGACTTCCGGCGGTAGATCTGCCGAGACAGGATGGTGGGTCGCCACCAACATCAAACATAACGCCAAAATTTTTAGCCCGCTCAGTAACGGACGAGGAGTTTTCATATTAAGTTTCATATTCTTATCGTTCCTTATTTCGTGCAGCCTGTCATTTTGGCCCCGCCATCGGGGAGGTACTTGGCGCATTTACAGAGCGTTGAATGTCCATGCTCTTCTATGTCGGCCCGACACATCAGTTCTGTCGCTCTCTCGTTCTTTTCTTTTGCCAATTCCTTAATTCGTTTCTTATCTTCTTGGGCACTACGAACGGCCTCGATCCTGATTTCTTCTTTTCGGTCTTGTTGTTTTTGCAGTGCAATCGCCGCATCAAGATTTGGCGCAATCTCAATATCCAGGCTTTCAGATGCTAAAGCCGCTGCGCGCTGATCCGATGGCGACCAACTCGGGTACTTTGCACTGGGGAGTACACCTCGCGCGACATCGTTCTTCGCACTTTCGCAGTATGAGCGTTCTACTCGGCATTGGATTTGCTCTTGTCGGGCTTGATGTCGAAAAAGCTCTTTTTCTCTTTCCTCGGCCTTTTGTCCACGTTCAGCTCTTCTCTCATCATAGCTTCTTTGACATCGATCTCGTGCTTCCCCGGTAAATCGAAAACACTCTTTATCTACAAATTTCATGGTCAATCTAAAGACTGGTTCCGGGTATCTGGCCAAGTGGCAGGTTTTAGCTGCTGGGACATTCCAGAACCTTGTACATTTGTTCCGTATGCCCTCGACTTCATCGATGCGTTTTTGCTCCTTTATGCTGGCAACGCCTTGCCTAAAATTGTTGATGTCTTCGGTCCAATTGTCAGATGATGACTTAGGCGGCTGTTCGGAAATAGCTTTTAATTCAGATGAAAAATCGACACTTGGAGATGTAGCGGTGTCGCTGTCCGTTTTAGGCGGGGCAGCTTTCACTTCTCCTGCTGCCTTGGCCGCGCTGATGGCTTTAAGTTCGTCACCGAAGTCTACGTCTGAAGCTCGCGCCAAAACAGTGTGAAACAGGTGAAATACAGAAACGACAAGCAAAGCAAAGCTGAAAGTCTTCCAAGGTTTGATTTGCTTCATCTAATCTCCCCATACAAGACTGGCTCTCTTAGTATGACATGCTCTCGATGTCGATCAAACTTTTAGGGACGCTACACATAGCACTCGCTGGAATTTACCACGTTCAGGCAGTGCGTGCCTGAACGCCCGAATGTTCAGAAACTGATTACAAAGCAGTAGTTCAAAAATAGAACCCCCAAAAACCGCTATGGGTCATTAGCGGCCCTATTTTTTTCGCTTGCCACCTTTCCGCATTAAAATGTTAAGCAGACGAGTTGTACTTTACATATCTCAGGCTAAGTAATCGATTATTTGGCATCATAAAAAAGTATCTGCTCATTGGTGAGGCCTTGAGCAAAGGGCATAGAACGAAAAGCCCCGCTAGAAGCGTTCGCGTTCCTTGCCCCTCGACGTGTCGCCTGCTCATCGGAGCCGGCCCGTCGCTTGGGCTCCTGATGTCATCTCGCTTCTGCATCAGGATTGGGAGCTACTTGCGACGAAGAAGCAATCTGCCGACGACCCCGCTTCTCCCTTTCGGACTGCGGTTGGGCTATGGTCGTGCCCTCTGGTAACCCAATTCTTGCCGCGCCAGCGTCTATTACCACCCACGACTAGAAGACAATGGACGTAATTAGGTCTCATGATCGAAAGCAAGAAATCACAAAACTACCAGAGTTAAGACATTCGATTCGCTGAATAATGCAAATCTTCAAGCTCGTTAATCGGTTCAAGAGCAACTTGAGGGAGGACTCTATCTATATGATTTAAAATGATTTCCTTACAGTGCGTCAGCTCTCAGGAAGAATCGAGAATCTTCTGAACACCATCCACGATTCTGTTATTCAATATACGTTGATTTCAATTGGTCATGGAAAGGAATTCCGATGCAATTCGTTATCAAAGAGCCTCTGGGGGATAAGCTCGTTCAATGTATCCAGGAAGGCATTGCGTTTTCAGAGCGACACAAAGGTCGCGCCCGCCTAGTAAAGAAAGCACCAACCAGAACGCTAACCGCGGCAAGGATTGAGTCTGACGTCCAATCTGCAATTGCGCGGCTTGAGCGACCTACTGAACCACTACATATACCAAACTTTTTTGAGGAACTTCTGGAACTAGCTGATCAAGCCGAACTGGGTGAATTGGTAATCGAAGGCCTTTCAAACCGCATATGGGCTTTGCTTGATATAGATGATCCAGCTCCGTACGCAACTTCACGCGAACGCCAAATGCAACTTGCCAATCTTATGCGCAACGTTGCGGAAGAAGAACGAGTTAGCCCAGGGTATGCTTTACAACCAAGGCGTGGTCGCAAATCGGATTTTGTATTATACGCGTTCGTTAGTGAACTTGCTGTTTTATACGAAGCTTATTCTGGCTTCGCCGCAACCGCGACACAGTGTAAAGATGGTAGCGGTATGAAGAGCCCATTTTACTCTTTTCTAACTATCATTTTACGCCACTTCCCCGACCATCCGAAGTTCATCATGTGGCTGGAACACGATGGGACATTGGCCAGGGCTATTAATCAAGTTATTGCGTGCAAGGAAGTCGACGATTCAGACCCAAATGACCTCGCCATCTTCTTTGAGGAAAACCCCACCTACCCTTGTCCACAGGGGGTTTGATTTCCTGCTTTCGATAATTCGTGGGTTTCTTGCATCCTCTACCCATGAGTAGACGCAAATACCCTCAGCAAGAAACATCGACCGATAGCGGAAAGGATCGTCCGTTGGATATGACGGGCCCTTCTGGGACAGCCCTCAATAACTTGGCCTGCCTACTTGCGCGCTCTAGCGCGCGCGAGTGCTTCTGCGCATCTGCCCCAAGCTCCAACCCCTCCCAAACTCCAAAGGATCAGACCGATGCCAAAGAATAACCCGATCAAGTTTTACACCATTCGAGAAGTCGCGGACGCACTACGCGTTAGCCAGAAGTCCATTCGCCGGAAGATCGAGAGCAGAGAACTGAATGCTCATAAGTTTGGCCGCCTATGGCGCATCTCAGAGCAGGATTTGAAGGCCTATTTCGCGCTGAACCGTTTGCCATGAACTGTGGCGCTAACGTCTCGATATGTCTCGTTATGTACAAAGTGAAAATAGAATTAATGAATACGTACACTTGTCATTTTCATACCTTTCACATGTTACACATTCATTATTCGGGCGCTATGTCCACTTGCTACTTCACGAGTACATCTATGTTCATTTGTCCTACTAATTATGTAAATTATAAATAGGAGATCAATCATGAATAATATCGTCTTCGCGATGACCTTCGCTGATCTTCTAGAGCGCATCGATGATGATATGGATCTACACCCTCAGCGCGCCGCAAACCTGAAGAGTTCGCTTAGAAGGTTTCTGATCGTGATGGGGTGGGTTGAGACGATGGAAGCGTCTTTCTCTCGCGTGCGACGCGCGCTCACGAATGCACTCCCAGCCAAATCGGAAATAAGCAAAGGAACATGGGCTAATACCAGATCCGATCTGAAGTTTGCGCTAGACCGTTACAGCGCCCCTACCCGCTCGCCGCTTCGTAAAGACCTTGTCGATGATTGGGCCAGACTGCGCGATATTGTCGATCAAGATCCGAAGTTTTTGCGTGGTCTCTCTAACTTCATACATTTTTGTTCATCACGCTCTATTCCTCCAGAATCAGTAAATGACGACGTTATGACGCACTATCATGAAGATCTCGTAGCGCGGTCTCTCAAACGCAATCCAGACAGATTGTACCGCCAAGTTTGCAAACTCTGGAACGAGGCCATTAATAAATTTGTGGCCTGGCCCCAACAAACCGTGACCTTACCTTCTTTTCGCAAAACCATCAGCTTGCACTGGGATGCCTTCCCGGCTTCGTTCATAGAGGCCATTGAGCACTATAAGGCACACATGTCTGGTTCGGATGTCATGAGAGATGATGCGCTTGATACACCTCTGGAAGAAAGCACCATCAAAGCCAATGTGGAAGCGTTTCGACGCCTTGCATCAGCGATTGCCCGATCCGGCAAACCGGTTAACGAGATAACATCTTTGCAGGTCCTCATAACCGAAGAAAGCCTCCGTGCTGGGTTAGATGAGTACAAGAAGCACAATGGCACAATCCGCTGTGCCAGCATCCACAATATGATTGGTAGCTTGGTCTCTCTCGCGGATAAGCATCTGGGTGCCGACCCTCAGACCCTGAACATGCTCAGGGATATTCGTAAGCGGGTCTTTAAACGCAAACGTGGCATGACTGAAAAGAACATTAATCGGTTGCGCCAGTTCGCATCATTCGACAATGTCCGCGCCTTCATCACTATGGGGGATCAACTGATTGAGGAAGCCAAATCCCTACGCCAGCCCAAGAAGCGGGCACGCAGCATGCAAACGGCATTAATGCACGAGATTATGCTGGTGGCTCCGCTTCGGGTAAAAAATCTCACGGAACTACATCTGGAGCACAATTTCCGGTATGCCGGTAAAGGCATAAGGCGGACCATATGCTTGGTCCTCTCATGTGAAGAGACCAAGAATGACCAAGAGATGGAGTTTCAACTTCCACACCACCTTGTGCAGCAATTCAATACGTATCTTAAAACCCATCGGCCACATCTCCTTAATGGATCTGATGACGGATGGCTTTTCCCGGGCAAGGATGGGCATAAGAACCAGGTCTCTATCGGTGATCAATTGACCAGAAACGTGAAACGCCTAACAGGGATCCAGATCAATCCCCATCTCTACCGGCACATCGCAGCGTTTCTGTATCTGCAGGAGCACCCGGCAGGATACGAGACGGTACGCCTGTTGCTGGGACATAAGTCTGTCGATACCACGATCATGTTCTATGCGAGATTCAGCGATACCAATGCCCGCCGACATTACGCCAACATGCTTACGGCCCGACGGTTCAATGAAGGCGGTTTGGAGTCATGAGTAAGGTACAAACGGAGAGGAACAGGATCCCGTTACATGACTGGCCTGAAGCTGATCGTCATGCCTGGCACACAGCGATTGCGCCAAGCGACGTTTTCTTGGATCCAGGACCTGCCGCTAAATTATCTGAGGTCACTAAGCGCGGATATGAAGGCACGTATGGTCGATGGTTGAGGTTTCTGTGGCTCAGGAAGGGCACAGGTCCTGAGCACTCGGGCATACCGTCCGATATCAGCATTGTTCAGGAATTTATTTATATCAGCGAGGCTCGCATTAGCCCAGTATCCGTATGGTCAGAAGTATCACGTCTCCACAACTTTTGTTATTACACTTGGCCTGAACAAGATTGGGCGCCTCTGAGGGAGATCGTCAATCGACTGCACCAGCGCCTTCCTCCTCCATCATTGTCACCAGGGAAGATCGTCTCGATAGATGAGCTTTACGCGCTCGGACTTTACCTAATGGCACGATCATCCCGCGTTAAACCATACCGCCCACTTGATGACAGCGTGATGTATCGGGACGGATTGATGATCTCTCTACTTGCCGCTGCGCCAGTGCGTTGCAAGAACCTGGCGCAATTAACGCTTGGTCGGGAACTTGAACGCATAGACAGCACCTGGGTTATGACGATCCCTGGTGAAGACACCAAAAACGGACTGCCGTTCGAGGTCTCTTTTCCAGAACTGATATCCCGTGCGATCGATATCTACTTACAAGAGCACCGTCCTCGCCTACAGCAAAGCTCTGATACAGATGTATTCTGGTTATCCAAGGAAGCGCGCCCCATGGCTGTACACAGAATCGGACAGCGAATTACTCAACTCACAAAGCGTTATCTTGGCAAGGCGATCTCACCGCATCGGTTCCGGCATGCCGCAGCCACAAGTATTGCGACACATGCGCCGGACCTTGCGCCGATGATCCAGCCCTTGTTGGCGCATACATCATCGAGAACAGCAGAGCGCTATTACAATAAAGCGTCTTCGCGCTCTGCTTCATTACGCATTGCCGATAATATCACATCTCTCAAAGAGCGGTTCGGAGGATCCTGATATGCGCGCTGTCATCTATGCGAGATATTCAACAGACATGCAGTCCGAGACCTCAGTTGAAGACCAGGTACGGCAATGCCGCGAGCGCGCCGAGCGGGACGGGCACGAGATTATCAATGTGTTCAGCGACTATGCAATCAGCGGCAGCACGCTGAGCAACCGCCCCGGCATGATCTCGCTGATGACAGCCGCTAAAGACGAAATGTTTGATCTCGTTTATGCCGAAGCCTTGGATCGCATCAGCCGTGACCAAGAGGACATTGCCGGCATCTATAAACGGTTGAGCCATGCCGACGTCGGTATTTGCACGCTATCCGAAGGTGCGATCAACGAACTGCATGTTGGCCTCAAGGGCACGATGAACGCGCTTTTCCTCAAAGACCTTGCCATTAAAACACGGCGCGGGCAGCGGGGCCGGGTAGAAGCTGGCAAGATTCCTGGCGGCAACAGTTATGGATATAACATCGTTCGTAATCTCAAAGACAATGGCACGGTCACAACCGGTGAGCGCGAGATCAATCCAGAGCAAGCCACCATTATTAATCGCATTTTTCGAGAGTATGCAGAAGGCGCATCGCCCCGCTCGATTGCGGGACGGCTTAATGCAGAGGGCATTTCAGGTCCCCGTGGCGGGCAGTGGAACGCATCGACGATTAATGGAAGTCGGCTGCGGCGGAATGGTATTCTCAACAACGAGTTATATCTCGGTCACATCACCTACAACCGGCAACGTTTTATCAAAGACCCGGAGACCGGCAAGCGAACTTCTCGGCTTAACCCAGAACACGAATGGATCATCACGGATGTGCCTGAACTGCGGATCGTTGATGACACAATCTGGTCCGCCGTGAAGGCTATCAAGGAACGTTATTCCTCTCAACAGGGCAACAAGCGGCAAGCCAAGAAGCGATTACTCACGGGACTCGTTAAGTGCGGTGCGTGCGGCGGTGCGATGACAATCGTCAACCGCACAAGCTACTACTGCTCGGCAAAGCGTGAGCGTGGCACTTGCGACAGTCGTGCCGGAACCAAGGCTGAGGTGTTAGAGGAACGCGTTCTATCTGGCCTTAAAGACATTCTGCTCAACAACGATGATCTCATCGACGCGTTCACTAACGAGTATAATGCCGAAGTTAATAGACTTCGGCAATCCCAGAACCAAAACAGCCGGCAGCTTCAAAAGGACCTGAACCGCGTCACAGCATCTATCAAGCGATGCATCGCCTTCATAACAGGCGGCGACGGTGAGCCCGGACTGGTCCGGGATGAACTACGCACTCTTGAAGCCAAGAAGCGGCAACTCGAACACGCGATTAAATCATTAAAAAACGAGCGTACAATAGAGGTTCTTCCGAACATGGCTGACCTGTATCGCAAGAAGGTCGCGGAACTGCAGACCCTGCTCACAGATGAGCACACCAAGCCGGAAGCAGTCGACGCAATCCGCTCAATGATCGACCGCATTGAAATACATGCCAGTGGACGGCGCGGCGATCCAGACGTCGTACTCGTCGGCGCCCTTGCATCCATTCTGGCCTATGCCACACAAACTAAAACCGCCGCCTCTGATGGAGGCGACGGTAGTAGGGTCTTGATGGTTGCGGGAGTAGGATTTGAACCTACGACCTTCAGGTTATGAGCCTGACGAGCTACCGGGCTGCTCCATCCCGCGTTAGTCGCAAAACCGGAGGGACGAGGTCCCGAACGTGGCTTTGCGCGAATACTATATGCAAAACCGGAGGGACGAGGTCCCGAACGTGGCTTTGCGCGTACCGAAGAGTTTTTGATCGGGCATCATTGGCGTTGGCCCGTTAGTTTTCTTATTCTGCGTCCATCGTTTCGGGCGCATGTTTCTCGTTCACCGAACGGGCGGGTTATATTTGTCCGGTCGGTTTTGAGAGTATAAAGAGGAACGATATGTTTTATCAGACAACGGCCGGCTTTGAAGACCTGGCGGCGACCTACTCTCCCACACCTTAAGATGCAGTACCATCGGCGCTAAGGGCTTTCACGTCCGAGTTCGGGATGGGATCGGGTGGGACACCCTTGCCATTACCACCAAGTCGTCAAAGCCGGCGATTGTCTTATTCTGTCTGTATGTTTGCCCATACTCCATGTCTGGAGCATTTATTTGCCCATACTCCAAGTTTGGAGGATGTATGTTTGCGTTAAATTGTAGGTTCCGTTCGTCCGTGCGCATGAGCACGTTCTGAAGCCTATCGAGCTATTAGTACTGGTCAGCTACGCATGTTACCATGCTTCCACATCCAGCCTATCAACGTGGTGGTCTACCACGGCTCTCAAGGGATACCTGGTTTTGAGGGGGGCTTCCCGCTTAGATGCCTTCAGCGGTTATCCCTTCCGTATTTAGCTACCCTGCTATGCTACTGGCGTAACAACAGGTCCACCAGAGATACGTCCACCCCGGTCCTCTCGTACTAGGGGCAGCTCCTCTCAAGTATCCAACACCCACGGCAGATAGGGACCGAACTGTCTCACGACGTTCTAAACCCAGCTCACGTACCACTTTAATCGGCGAACAGCCGAACCCTTGGGACCTGCTCCAGCCCCAGGATGTGATGAGCCGACATCGAGGTGCCAAACGGTTCCGTCGATGTGGACTCTTGGGAACCATCAGCCTGTTATCCCCGGCGTACCTTTTATCCGTTGAGCGATGGCCCTTCCATTCGGGACCACCGGATCACTATGACCGACTTTCGTCTCTGCTCGAACTGTCGCTCTCGCAGTCAGGCAGGCTTATGCCATTGCACTCAACAGCTGATTTCCGACCAGCTTGAGCCCACCTTCGCGCGCCTCCGTTACTCTTTAGGAGGCGACCGCCCCAGTCAAACTACCCACCACAGAGGGTCCCGGATCCCGGTTCAGGGATCGCGGTTAGATACCAAAGGACAAAAAGGCGGTATTTCAAGGGTGACTCCACAAGACCTGGCGGCCCTGCTTCAAAGTCTCCCGCCTATCCTACATAGTCATTCTCTAGTACCACTCTGAAGTTGTAGTAAAGGTGCACGGGGTCTTTCCGTCTAACCGCGGGTACTCCGCATCTTCACGGAGAATTCAATTTCGCTGAGTCGATGTTGGAGACAGTGGGGAAGTCGTTACGCCATTCGTGCAGGTCGGAACTTACCCGACAAGGAATTTCGCTACCTTAGGACCGTTATAGTTACGGCCGCCGTTTACCGGGGCTTCGATTCAAGGCTCTCACCTCTCCTCTTAACCTTCCGGCACCGGGCAGGCGTCAGACCCTATACGTCGTGTTCTCCACTTCGCAGAGCCCTGTGTTTTTAGTAAACAGTCGCTACCCCCTGGTCTGTGCCCCCCGCCCCTGGTTGCCCAAGAACGGGGCCTGCTTCTCCCGAAGTTACGCAGGTATTTTGCCGAGTTCCTTCAACATCGTTCTCTCAAGCGCCTTGGTATACTCTACCTGTCCACCTGTGTCGGTTTAGGGTACGGTCTATACGGTGGTGTTATTTCCTGGAACAGCATCACTGCACCAACAATCCGATAAGTCGGTACAGCTTACGCCATTCGTCACATCCACCAGGCCTAGGAATATTAACCTAGTTCCCATCGACTACGCCTTTCGGCCTCGCCTTAGGGACCGGCTCACCCTGCGCGGATTAGCCTTGCGCAGGAACCCTTGGACTTTCGGCGAGAGGGTTTCTCACCCTCTTTGTCGCTACTCATGTCAGCATTCTCACTTCCGATACCTCCAGGACCCCTCACAGGTATCCCTTCGCAGGCTTACGGAACGCTCCGCTACCACTCCATCATAAGATGAAGTCCTCAGCTTCGGTGCACGACTTTAGCCCCGATACATCTTCGGCGCAGGACGGCTTATTTAGACCAGTGAGCTGTTACGCTTTCTTTAAAGGATGGCTGCTTCTAAGCCAACCTCCTGGTTGTCATGGCCTTCCCACATCCTTTCCCACTTAGTCGTGACTTGGGGACCTTAGCTGGAGGTCTGGGCTGTTTCCCTTTCGACGACGGACCTTAGCACCCGCCGTCTGTCTGCCATGCTCATACTCGTCGGTATTCGGAGTTTGGTTAGGTTTGGTAAGTCTGTGGGACCCCCTAGCCCATCCAGTGCTCTACCCCCGACGGCAATACATGACGCTCTACCTAAATAGATTTCGCGGAGAACCAGCTATTACTTGGTTTGATTGGCCTTTCACCCCTAACCACAAGTCATCCCCTCATTTTTCAACATAAGTGGGTTCGGTCCTCCAGTACGTGTTACCGCACCTTCAACCTGCTCATGGCTAGATCACCAAGCTTCGGGTCTAATCCTACGAACTCAAACGCCCTATTAAGACTCGGTTTCCCTGCGCCTACACCTAACGGCTTAAGCTTGCTCGCAAAATTAACTCGCTGACCCATTATACAAAAGGTACGCGGTCACACCTCAAGGGTGCTCCCACTGCTTGTAAGCATTCGGTTTCAGGTCTCTTTCACTCCCCTCGTCGGGGTGCTTTTCACCTTTCCCTCACGGTACTGGTTCACTATCGGTCATCGAGGAGTACTTAGGCTTGGAGGATGGTCCCCCCATGTTCAGACAGGATTTCACGTGTCCCGCCCTACTCGAGGACAAAATGTCTTTCTACCCGTACGGGGCTATCACCCACTATGGCCCGACTTTCCAGACGGTTCCGGTTCTTAACAAATTGCCACTGGCCTAGTCCGCGTTCGCTCGCCACTACTAACGGAGTCTCAATTGATGTCCTTTCCTCCGGCTACTGAGATGTTTCACTTCGCCGGGTTCGCTTCGTTAACCTATGTATTCAGTTAACGATGACGCTAAAGCGCCGGGTTTCCCCATTCGGAAATCTACGGATCAAAGGGTGCTCTCCCCTCCCCGTAGCTTATCGCAGAGTGCCACGTCCTTCATCGCCTCTCGATGCCAAGGCATCCACCAAATGCTCTTCTTTCGCTTGAGAACGTCCCATGCAACACGGACCAACGGAACCCCGCTAATCCATGCAAATCATTCCAGGCGGCCTTTTGTAAAACCCGCCAGAAAAAATCATTCATCCCCAATAAATCAGGGACGACGCACAGAACCTTTTATTCAACTCAACGCACGATAACAACGCGCCCGGTGTCCGAGCTTGCGCTCAAAACGGCTATCCAGGTCTGTCGTTACCGTTGTGCCGGACATCGATATAGAACTTTTTATTCTGCGTTCCATAACACGCGAGTAAACTCACGATTTACCGGGGATGTGCATTCCCAGTGATATCCGGCGTTGCCAGACAGAACCACGTGGCAAACGACACCAAGTATGTGCCGATCGTCCGTGGATCGTTCCTCTTTACAATTGTCACATGGCCGAAGCCACTATCTACCAAAAGGCAGATACCTTAAATCAGCAACCTGATCTAAGGTATATGTCTTTATAACCCGCAATCGCCGCGCTGCTTTATAACGCTCAATCGCCGCTACGCACCTCCGGTGCTGGCTTGCTTTATAACGCTCAATCCCGCTACGCACCTCCGGTGCTGGCTTGCGGGCTAATTGCCCGACGTGCCGTCGCACGCTCTGTGGCTAAAGCCACAGCATCACAGAAGAGATGGTGGAGCCGGACGGGATCGAACCGACGACCTGAAGCTTGCAAAGCTACCGCTCTCCCAACTGAGCTACGGCCCCTTATTTAGTACGCTCAAACGCCGCGAAGCACCTTCGGTGTGGCTCACAGGCGCTCGCCTGACGTGCCTTGGCACTTGCTAAAAGCATGGTGGGCCTGGGAAGACTTGAACTTCCGACCTCACGCTTATCAAGCGCGCGCTCTAACCAACTGAGCTACAGGCCCTGCATATGCACAGCCTGAACCCAAACCCTAATCCAATAGATAAAGGCCAGGCTAAAACAATATATAGGAAGAGATACGTAGACGGCGGAAGGCCATCCATAAAAGAACGGTTTGATCGTAGTGTATTATGAAGGATCAAGCATACGCGAACGTACATTTGATATCCTTGAAAGGAGGTGATCCAGCCGCAGGTTCCCCTACGGCTACCTTGTTACGACTTCACCCCAGTCGCTGACCTGACCGTGGCTGGCTGCCTCCCTAAGGTTAGCGCACCATCTTCGGGTCAAACCAACTCCCATGGTGTGACGGGCGGTGTGTACAAGGCCCGGGAACGTATTCACCGCGTCATGCTGATACGCGATTACTAGCGATTCCGACTTCATGCTCTCGAGTTGCAGAGAACAATCCGAACTGAGACAGCTTTTTGAGATTAGCTCGCCATCGCTGACTTGCGTCCCTCTGTCACTGCCATTGTAGCACGTGTGTAGCCCAGCCCGTAAGGGCCATGAGGACTTGACGTCATCCCCACCTTCCTCCGGCTTGTCACCGGCAGTTTCCCTAGAGTGCCCAGCTTAACCTGATGGCAACTAAGGATAGGGGTTGCGCTCGTTGCGGGACTTAACCCAACATCTCACGACACGAGCTGACGACAGCCATGCAGCACCTGTATCCAATCCAGCCGAACTGAAGGAAAGTGTCTCCACTAACCGCGATTGGTATGTCAAGAGCTGGTAAGGTTCTTCGCGTTGCGTCGAATTAAACCACATGCTCCACCGCTTGTGCGGGCCCCCGTCAATTCCTTTGAGTTTTAACCTTGCGGCCGTACTCCCCAGGCGGAGTGCTTAACGCGTTAACTACGTCACCGAAATGCATGCATCCCGACAACTAGCACTCATCGTTTACGGCGTGGACTACCAGGGTATCTAATCCTGTTCGCTCCCCACGCTTTCGCACCTCAGCGTCAGTATCGGACCAGGTAGCCGCCTTCGCCACCGGTGTTCTTCCAAATATCTACGAATTTCACCTCTACACTTGGAATTCCACTACCCTCTTCCGAACTCAAGCATACCAGTATTAAAGGCAGTTCCTAGGTTGAGCCCAGGCCTTTCACCTCTAACTTAATATGCCGCCTACGTGCGCTTTACGCCCAGTAAATCCGAACAACGCTAGCCCCCTCCGTATTACCGCGGCTGCTGGCACGGAGTTAGCCGGGGCTTCTTTACCGGCTACAGTCATCATCTTCACCGGCGAAAGAGTTTTACAACCCTAAGGCCTTCTTCACTCACGCGGCATTGCTGGATCAGGGTTTCCCCCATTGTCCAATATTCCCCACTGCTGCCTCCCGTAGGAGTCTGGGCCGTGTCTCAGTCCCAGTGTGGCTGATCATCCTCTCAGACCAGCTACTGATCGTCGCCTTGGTAAGCCGTTACCCTACCAACAAGCTAATCAGACGCGGGATCATCAAAGAGCGGCCGAAGCCTTTCCCCCGGAGGGCGTATGCGGTATTAGCTTTCGTTTCCAAAAGTTGTTCCCCACTCTATGGCAGATTCCCACGCGTTACTCACCCGTTCGCCACTAAGGACACCTAGCAAGCTAGGGCCTTCGTTCGACTTGCATGTGTTAGGCATGCCGCCAGCGTTCGTTCTGAGCCAGGATCAAACTCTCAAGTTGATTTGCTGATATAAATACCAGAAACCGACAAGAACCTGTCCTCGCACAATCGTGGCTACTTACACCGACATCAGATAAATCCAACGCCGCCAATAAGTAGTTCCGATACGTGAGAAAACAAATTCCGTAAGTTCATCCT
>Ga0189287_100262_pt1 | contig 17816 bp, 18 predicted proteins | sample UW86minimetaG_FD_130319 | JGI IMG/M metagenome (GOLD analysis project Ga0189287, IMG submission 130319) | Marine microbial communities from the Costa Rica Dome - UW86 mini metaG | ecosystem: Environmental > Aquatic > Marine > Oceanic > Photic zone | place: Costa Rica: the Eastern Pacific... | reverse complement strand
GAGGATTTCGCCCGCGTGCTGGCCCATTGCGGCCCCCATCTCGACTTCGCCACCGTCAACGTCTCCAGCCCCAACACCGAGAAACTGCGCGACCTGCAAGGCGCCGAGGCGCTGACCTCCCTCCTCGCCGGGGTGATGGCCGCCCGCGACACCCTGCCGACCCCCATCCCGATCTTCCTCAAGATCGCCCCCGACCTGACCGACGCCGAGCTCTCCGAGATTGCAGACGTCGCCCGCCAATCGGGCCTCAGCGCCATAATCGCCACCAATACCACCCTCTCCCGCGAGGGCCTGACAAGCCCCGCGAAGGGCGAAACCGGCGGCCTGTCCGGCCGCCCGCTCTTCGACAAATCCACCCGCGTGCTGGCCAAACTTTCCCGGCTCACCAATGGCGACATCCCCCTCATCGGGGTCGGCGGCATAAGCTCCGCCGAAGATGCCTACGCCAAGATCCGCGCCGGCGCCTCCGCCGTGCAACTCTACTCGGCCATGGTCTATGACGGCCTCTCGCTGGTCGAAACCATCGCCCGCGGCCTCGACCGCCTGCTCGAACAGGACGGCTTCACCCACGTGGCCGACGCCGTCGGCACCAAGACAAAGGACTGGCTATGATCACCATCTGGCACAACCCGCGCTGCTCGAAATCGCGCCAGGCCCTCGCCCTTCTGGAAGAGCGCGGCGCCGAGATCACCATCCGCCGCTACCTCGACGAGCCGCCCACGCTGGCCGAACTGCAGGACGCCCAGTCGAAACTCGGCCTCGCCGCCAAAGACATGATCCGCACGGGAGAGGCCGTCTTCAAGGAAATGGGCCTTTCCAAATCCGACCCCGACGACACCCTCCTCAAGGCCATGGCCGAGGCCCCGAAACTCATCGAACGCCCCGTCATCTTCTCCGGCGAGAAAGCCGTCATCGCCCGCCCCCCGGAAAAGGCCCTCGACATCCTCTGAGCCCGCCCCCGAAGTCTTGAAAAGACTTCGAACCGATATCTTTTCAAGATATCGCGCCTCCCCGCGCACCGACGCAATACCGACAAAATACCGACGTTATACCGACGTCGGATTTCAGCCCAATTTCACCCCCCGTTCGCCCCCCGGTACCACGAAACGATCGCCCGCCGCTCGTCCTCTTCCATCCAGGTCACGTTCCCCGGCGGCATCGCATGGCTCGCCCCGGCCTGCAGGAAAATCGGCGTCGCATGGGCCGCGATCTCGGCCTCCGTTTCCAGCAAAACGTTCTTCGGCGCCCGCCTGACCCCTTGCCACACGGGCTCCCGCGCATGGCACATCGAACACCGCCCCAGCACGATGTCCCGCGCCTCCTCGAACCCCTCGGCCTCGGCATAAACCCGTTCAGACGCCGACAATTCCCGCGCTTCCGCCGCCTCGATATCCCCCTGCCGCAAGGGTGCGGTCGACAGCCACATGATCGCCAGGAACAAAAGCACCGTCACCGCCCACGTCCAGTGCGGGTTCCCCGTTCCCGCATGATGCGAATTGAACCAGTGCCGGATCGTCACCCCCATCAGGAACACCAGCGCCGCGATGACCCAGTTCCACTCGGTCGCAAAGGCCAGCGGGTAATGATTGCTCAACATCAGGAAAATAACCGGCAAAGTCAGGTAGTTGTTATGCGTCGAGCGCAGCTTCGCGATCTTCCCGTATTTCGCATCCGGCACCCGCCCGGCCTTCAGGTCCGCCACCACGATCTTCTGGTTCGGGATGATGATCAGGAACACGTTCGCCGTCATGATCGTCGCCGTGAACGCGCCCAGGTGCAGCATCATCGCCCGCCCCGTGAAGACCTGCGTATACCCCCACCCCATCGCCACCAGCAGCCCGAAGAGCAGCACCATCAGCAATGTCGGCCGCTCGCCAAGGGCTGACTTGCACAGCCGGTCGTAAACCAGCCAGCCCACCCCCAGCGACGCCGCCGAAATCGCGATCCCCTGCCAAACGGCCAGATCCACCTTCGTCCGGTCGATCAGGTACAACTCCGCCCCGGCCCAATAGACCACCATCAGCAAAGCGGCCCCCGACAACCACGTCGAATAGCTCTCCCACTTGAACCATGTCAGGTGCTCCGGCATCCGCTCCGGCGCCACGAGGTACTTGCGGATATGGTAGAACCCGCCGCCATGCACCTGCCATTCCTCGCCATGCGCCCCTTCCGGCAAATCCGGCGCCTTGCGCAGGCCGAGGTCGAGCGCGATGAAGTAGAACGATGACCCGATCCATGCCATCGCCGTGATGACATGCAGCCAGCGAATGGCGAAGCCAAGCCAATCCCAGATGATCGTCAGTTCATACATTTGGTGAAAACTCCTTCAGACCGCGCCACTCTAGCGCGCCTGCGCATTCTTCTCTATTGAATGAAAAAACAGATCAGTTTCAAACAGAACCTGAAGATCAGCGCGCCATGGCCTATCTCGACAACATCCGCACCTTCGTTCGTGTCTACGAACTGGGCAACATGTCCGCCGCCGCCCGCGATCAGCGCATTTCGGCGGCCGTCGCCTCGGCCCGGATTTCGCAACTGGAAGAACACCTTGGCGTCCGCCTGTTCCAGCGCACCACGCGCCAATTGAACCCCACCGAACAAGGCCGCCTGTTCTACCCCGGCGCCTGCAAGATCCTCGAGGCGGTCGAGGATGCCGAGGCCGAGATCACCTCCGTCACCCGCACGCCGCGCGGCACGCTGTTCATCGCGGCGCCGCTTGGCATCGGCCGCCGCCTGATCGCGCCGCACGTTCCCGCGTTCAAGGAAGCCTACCCCCTCATCAACATCCGCCTGCGCCTGTCGGACCGGGCGGTCGACCTCGCCGCCGAAGGGCTCGATGTGGCCTTCTTCCTCGGCCTGCCCCGCGATTCCACCCTCAAGATGCGCAAGATTGCCGACTGTCCCCGCATCCTCTGCGCCGCCCCCGCCTACCTTGAAACCAAAGGGCATCCGAAGCGCCCGACCGACCTCACCTCGGGCGCCCATGACTGCCTCAACCTCCGCTATCCCGGCGCGCAGGAATTCCAGTGGCCGCTGGAAACCCCCGACGGGGTCGAGCGCTACTCGGTCAAGGGGCCGTTCGAATCCGACGATGGCGACGTGCTGACAAGCTGGGCGCTCGAGGGCCACGGCATCATCCTCAAACCCCGGTTCGAGGTGGCCGATCACCTCGCCGCGGGCCGCCTTCTCCCGGTGCTGGAAGACTGCCCGCCGGTGCCCGTCCAACTCGGCTGCCTCTACGCCCACCGCCGCCACCAGGACCCCAAGACGCGCCTGCTGATCGACTTCATGGCCGGACGGATCACCGAGGCGTTGGCCGACACGCCCGCAACCGCCTAGCGCTTGCGCCGTGCCCCCGGCGTCTTGGAATGAAACGCCGGCGGCCGCTTGGCCACCCACCGGATGAATTTCGCCAGCCGCGGATGCGCCTTCAGCGCGTCGATGCTGGCATACTCCCTTGCTAGCTCCGCCTCGGTCAGCGTCGCGTGGATCTCGTTATGGCAAATCTGGTGCAACAGCACGACCGGCCCGCCCTTGCCGCCTTTCAGCCTGGGCACGAGATGATGCAGGCTCTGTTTGGCATCGGGCGGGATAGGCCGGCCGCAGAGCGGGCAGATCGGGTCATCCATACCGCGTTAACCTGTGGCTGTCAGACAGGCGGGCAAGCGGGCGACCGCATGGCGGAACAGGCCGCTCACCCTCACGGCATCGCCAGCACCCGCTGGAAGGCATCCCGCGCCTCCATCCGGGCGCGCAGGTCGGCCAGCTTCGCCGGCGCCTCGGCAAAACCCGCCCGCTCGGCCCAGCTCAGGCAATGGGCCAGCAGCATGTCGGGGATGGTCATCATCTCGCCCGTCAGGAATGGGCCGGTCAGGGCCGCCTCCAGCCGCGGGAGAACCTGTTCGTACTCCCACTTTAACGATTTCTTAACCTCCGGCATCCGCCGCTCCTCGGGCAGCACGAAACTGTGCCGCGCCGCCATCCAGATCAGCGCCTCCACCTCGTCGAGAATCATCAGCGTCAGCGCATCCTGCCGCGCCCGCTCCAGTGTGCCGGCGCCATAGGTCAGCGCCCCGTGCCGGTCGGCCAGGTAGGTCATGATCGCCACCGAATCGGTGATCGTCTCGCCGTCGACCTCCAGCGCCGGGATCTTGCCCGAGGGGTTCGCGGCCAGCGCCTCGTCACTGCGGGGCTTGGCCGGGACATGCTCGTAGGGCTGGCCCAGTTCCTCCAGCATCCACAGCACCCGAAGCCCGCGCGAGGCGCGGCTGCCGATCACCTTGTACATGGAACGCCCCTCCCTTTGCGGTCGCCACGCGCCACCCTGCCCCGGCGTCGCGCCGAAGACAATCCCGCCCGGCCATTCCTGACAGGATCTTTCAGGGGGCATCGGATAGGATGACCGCGACCCCACCAGATCGAAGGACCTCCCCATGACCTGCACCGGATCCTGCCTTTGCGGCGCCGTCACCATCGAGTTTGCCGAAGCCCCGAAGGAAACCGGCGCCTGCCATTGCAGCATGTGCCGCAAGTGGTCGGGCGGGGTCTACCTCGCGCTGTCCGTGCCCGCCGGCAAGGCCGCCTTCGGCGGCGAGGAGAACATAGCCCTCTACCCCTCCTCCGATTGGGCCGAGCGCGCCTTCTGCAAGACCTGCGGCGCCAACCTTTTCTACCGCCTCACCGCCCCGGGCCCCCACCAGGGCGACATGTTCGTCTGTTTCGGCACGCTCGACGACCCCTCCGGCGTCACCCTGACCGAGGAGTCCTTCATCGACGAGAAACCCGAGGCCTATGCCTTCGCCGGCGACACGAAAAAGCTGACCGGCGCCGAGTTGATCGCGCAGTTCGAAGCCGGGGGCTGACAGCTTGCCCGCGTCGATGACGCGGAACATCCGTCTCTACCGGTGGTTCCAGTTCTTCCAGGGCCTGCTCTTCTGGCAGGCGGTCTGGTTCCTGTATTTCCAGGGCACCCTCTCGGCGGCCGAGGCGGTGCTGCTCTACGCGATCTTCAACGTGGCGACTACGGCGCTCGAGGTGCCGTCGGGATGGATGTCCGACAGGCTGGGCCGCCGCCCGACGCTGATCGCGGCGGGGCTGACCGGCGTGGGCGGGGCGGCCCTGCTGGCCACGGGCGACAGCTTTGTCCTGTTCTGCGCGGCACAGGTCCTGATCGGCGCGTCGAAGGCGTTTTCCTCGGGCACCGACAGCGCCTTCCTCTACGAATCCCTCGCCGCGACCGGCCGGGAGGCCGAGGTCGAGCATCACGAGCTCGCCGCCTGGCGCTTCTCTTTCGCGGCGCTGGCGCTTTCGGCCGTCACCGGTGGCCTGCTCTACGTGGTCGACATCACCGCCCCCTTTTGGGCGAGCACGGCCGCCGGCCTGGTCGTTCTGGCCCTTGCGCTCGCTTTCCGCGAACCGCCGCAGGAGATCGACGAGGCCACCCCCCTCTCGCAACTGGGCACCTTGCGCGCCGCCCTCCGCCAGCCGGTGCTGGCATGGCTCTTCGTCCTCAGCGTGGCGATGTACGGCTTCAGCCACCTGCCCTTCGTCTTCGGCCAGCCCTTCATCCTCGACGCCCTCGCCAAGGCCGGCCTCGCCGCAGAGGCGCCGGTGGTCAGCGGCGGTGTCACCTCCGCGATGATGGTGATCTCGGTGACAGCCTCCCTCTTCGCCCCGCGCCTCAGAACATACCTTGGCCTGCCCGCCATCCTGCTCGTGGCCCTTGCCATGCAGATCGCCCTCTGCGGCGTGCTGGCCCTCAGCGACAAGATCATCGTCATCGCCGTTCTCTTCCTGCGCATGGTGCCCGATTCCCTCTCCCGCCCCTTCCTCCTCGCCCGCGTCCAGACACTCCTGACCAACGGCGGACGGGCCACCTACCTCTCCCTGCAAAGCTTCTGCGGAAGGCTCGTTTTCGCCGCCACGCTCTACCTCGTCTCCCGCACCATGGCAGGCACGGAGGAGATGGATCACTCCGGTATCCAGACGGTGCTGGGCTGGTCGGTGCTGGTGGGGGTGGTGGTTTTGGTGGGGCTGGTGCTGGCGGCCAGGCGGGTGCGGGTGGAGCCCGCCTAGCGCCGTACCATCATCGCCAGCCGAATGAGCGTCCGTTCCACCAGCGCCATGTCCGGGGCCGTCTGCCCGGCCGAGCGGAGCCGCAGGTCGGTGTCGGTCAGCAGGGTCACCGCCTCCTCCAGCTTCGCCGCGCCCCAGGCCTGCGCCTGCCGCTGCATCCGGTCGCGGCGGGGGCCGAAGACCGGCGGCCGCACGCGGGCGATGCCCTGGGCCGGGCCGTTCGGGTCGGAGGCGGCCGCGTAGAGCGTGCGGAAATGGCGCGAGGCGGCCATGCACAGCCCAACCGGCTGAACCCCCTGTGCCCGCAGGCGTTTCATCACCGGGCCGATCTCTCCGGGCCGGGCCTCGGCCACGATATGCAGCACGTCGTCCATCTCGGCCTCGGTCGACGAGGGCGCGCAGGCGGCGACATCTCCGGAACCGACGGGCTGGTCGTCGTCCAGCTTATAGAGCGACAGCTTCTCGACCGTCTGACGGAAATCGCCGGGGTCGAGCTCTCGCGACAAGGCGGTGAGGTCGCGCATCGCGTCGGAACCGATATCCTTCAGCCCGGCCTTCTTCAGCACCTCCTCGATCTCGGCGCGCGAAGGCGGGTCGTCGTAGATGGCGGCGGCAAAGGCATTCTTGTGCCCCTCGAAAAGCTTGCGCAGCTTCGACGTGGCCTTGAGCTGCCCGGCGGTCACCACCACCTGTGCATCCCCTTCGCGCCACTCGGTCAGGGCATCCGTCACCGGCCCCGCGACGGTGTCATTCGCATCCTCGACGAAAGCCACCCGAGGCCCCGGAAAGAAGCCCTGCGCCTTTACCGCGTCGAGCAGCATCGCGGGATCTTTCCGCAGCTCGGCCCCGTTCATCCGGGTCAGGCGCATCTCCTCCTCACCCTGCGGGCCGATCAGCGCCTTGATCACCTCCTGCCGCCGCATGGCCACGCGCATCGCGTCCGTGCCGTAGATCAGCAGCCCTGCCCGATTCGGCTCGGGCCGGGTGAAATAGCCGGGCGCGTCGCGCGAGGAGAGTTTCATGCCGGAAGGGTGGCGGCCTCGGCCGTCAGCCGGGTGATGATCATGTCGGTCAGGATGGTCATCAGCCGCGCCTCGGCATCGCGTTTCGCGGCTTGCGTGGCGACGGTGGTGCCGGAGGCGGAATAGCTGGTGAAGCTGTCGGCCTTGCCGCTGGTCAGCACGCGGTCGGTGTCGATATCGCGCAGGGCAAAGGTCACCTTGCCCAGCATGTTGTACCGGGTGATGACGTTGTTCGACGAGATCGCGATGGCGTTCTCGGTGATCAGGATCGAGTAGGACAGGGCGTAGCGCCCCGGTTCCGCCCGGCCCAGCCGCTCCTCGAAGCGGCGGGTCAGAAGGTAGCCCGGCCGGCTGTCGGGTTCGTCCACCAGCACCGCGTTCTGCAGCTTGGCCGCCGCGCCGCCGGGGCCATAGGCGGGCGTGAAGCCGCAGCCGGCCAGGGCGGCACCCGACAACAGGAAGAGACGGCGGTTAAACGACGACATTCACGATCCGACCGGGGACGACGATAACCTTCTTGGGCTGGGCCCCATCCAGCGACCTGATCACAGCATCGTTCGACAGCGCGGCTTTTTCAACCTCTGCCTTGTCCATGTCCTTGGGCACCTCGATCTCGGCCCGGCGCTTGCCGTTGATCTGGATCGGCATCGTGATGGTGTCATCGACGAGCATCGCGGGGTCGGCCACGGGCCATTTGGCGGTGGCGACAAGCCCGTCCTGCCCAAGCATTGACCAGAGGTCCTCGGACAAATGCGGCGTCATCGGCGACATGAGCTGCACCAGCGTCACCGCCGCCTCGCGCTTGGCCCCGGCACCGGCCTGCGCGCGGGCCAGCGTGTTGGTGAAGGCATAGAGCTTGGCGATGGCGGCGTTGAAGCCGAAGCTTTCGACCCCACCGGTCACGTCGTGGATGGTCTTGTGCATCTCGCGCAGCAGGGCAGTGTCGGCTTCGGCATTGGCCGGCGCGTCGCTGGCGGCGATCTCGGTGACGATCCGGTGCACGCGGGACAGGTGCTTGAACGCCGCCTCGGCGCCGGCTGCTGTCCATTCGACATCCCGCTCGGGCGGGCTGTCGGAGAGGACGAACCATCGCGCGGTATCGGCGCCGAACTCGCAGATGATGTTGACCGGGTCGACCACGTTCTTCTTCGATTTCGACATCTTGGCGGAAGGAACGATCTCCACCGCCTCGCCCGTCGCCTTGAGACGCATGCCGCCTTCGCCTTCTTCCACGTCTTCGGGGAAGTGATAGACCGCGCGGCCCTTGTCATCCTTCGTCTGGTAGATCGCGTGGGTCACCATCCCTTGGGTGAAGAGCGCATCGAACGGCTCGATCGCCTTCTCGGGCAGGTGGCCGCAGATATGCATCGCGCGGGCGAAGAAGCGGGAATAGAGCAGGTGCAGGATCGCGTGCTCAATCCCGCCGATATACTGGTCGACGTTCATCCAGTACTCGGCCTCGACCAAGTCGGTCGGCGTCTCGGCGCGGGGCGCGGTGAAGCGGGCGAAGTACCACGAGCTGTCGACGAACGTGTCCATCGTGTCGGTCTCACGCTTGGCCGGGGCGCCGCATTTCGGGCAGGCACAGTCGCGCCATGTCGGATGACGGTCGAGCGGGTTGCCGGGGGTGGCAAAGTCGATGGGCGTGCCGTGTTCGTCGTAAGGCAACTCGACGGGGAGGTTCTCCTTCTTCTCCGGCACCACGCCGCAGCTCTCGCAATGCACCACGGGGATCGGGCAGCCCCAGTAGCGCTGGCGGGAAAGCCCCCAGTCGCGGAGGCGGTACTTGGTGACGCCGGTGCCCCAACCCTGCTTCTCGGCATAGTCGATGGTGGCGTCGATCGCTTCCTGTCCGGTGGCCACGTCGATGCCGGCAAAGTGGTTCACCCACTTCACCTTGTCGGACTTGGGCGGCACGAAAGCCTCGGTCGCGACCGGCGTTTGGTCGTCCATCGCGAAGAAGGTGTCGATCACCGGCAGGTCGTACTTGCGGCAGAAATCGAGGTCGCGCTGGTCATGGGCCGGACAGCCGAAGATGGCGCCGGTGCCGTAATCCATCAGGATGAAGTTGGCGATCCAGATGGGCAGCTCCCAGTTCGGGTTGAGCGGGTGCTTCACGGTCAGCCCGGTATCGAAGCCCAGCTTCTCGGCCTTCTCAAGTGCCTCTTCCGTGGTGCCGCCCTTGGAACACTCGGCGCGGAACGCGGCCACGTCGGGATTGCTCTCCGCCAACTCCTTCGCAAGAGGATGATCGGGCGAAATGCCGATGAAGGACGCGCCAAGAAGCGTGTCGGGCCGGGTGGTGTAGACCTCGATCTCGCCGCCATCGGTGCGCTCGAAGCTGAACTGAAGCCCGCGCGACTTGCCGATCCAGTTCTCCTGCATCAGCCGCACCTTTGCGGGCCAGTTGTCGAGCCCGCCCAACGCCTCGAGCAGCTCTTCCGAGAAGTCGGAGATCTTGAAGAACCACTGGGTGAGCTCGCGCCGCTCGACCTCGGCGCCGGACCGCCAGCCCTTGCCGTCGATCACCTGCTCGTTGGCAAGCACGGTCATGTCGACCGGGTCCCAGTTGACCACGGCGTTCTTGCGGTAGACGAGGCCCTTCTCGAGGAAATCGAGGAACAGCGCCTGCTGCTGGCCGTAATATTCCGGGTCGCAGGTCGCGAATTCGCGGCTCCAGTCGATCGACAGGCCCAGCGGCTTCATCTGGCCGCGCATGTCGGCGATGTTGCCATAGGTCCAGTCTTTCGGGTGACCACCACTGGCCATCGCCGCGTTCTCGGCCGGCATGCCGAAGGCGTCCCAGCCCATCGGGTGCAGCACGTTATGGCCGGTCGCCAACCTGTGCCGGGCGATCACGTCGCCCATCGTGTAGTTGCGCACGTGACCCATGTGGATGCGGCCCGAGGGGTAGGGGAACATCTCGAGCACGTAGTACTTGGGCTTGTCCTGCGACCGCTCGGCGCGGAACACCCCGGCCTTGTCCCAGGCCTCTTGCCACTTGGCTTCGATTTCGGCGGCGGAATAGCGCGACATGGCCTGCCCGTCCTTGCAACTGTCTGATCCTCTGGGGTGATAGGGCCAGAGCGCGCGAGGGTCCAGTGCGGACAGGTGAAAAATGCGCGACTTTGCACCGGGAAGGTGCGGGCCTATAAGGGGAAAAAGTCGAGCGGGCCGCGATTGCGATGAAGATCCTTTTCATTCACCAGAATTTTCCGGGGCAGTACAAGCACCTTGCCCCGCTGCTGGCGTCTAAGGGGCATCAATGCGTGTCGCTTACCTTGCGTGTGAAGGAGCCGATCACGTGGAAGGGGGTCAAGGTGTTACCCTATGCCCTGCCGGACCGGGGCGGGCAGAAGGTGCACCCGTGGCTGCTGGACCTCGACAGCAAGGTCACGCGCGGGCAGGCCTGTTTCCTTGCGGCCCGCAAGCTGCGCGACAACGGCTTCGTGCCCGACCTGATCCTCGCCCATCCGGGCTGGGGCGAGGCGATGTTCCTGCACGATGTCTGGCCCGGGGCACGGATCGGGCTTTACTGCGAGCTCTACCACCGGTCCGGCTTTCCGCATCTGGCCTTCGACCCCGAGTTCGAGACCGGAGATGCCGAGCTGCAGCCGCTGCGCATCCGGATGAAGAACATCAACAACCACCTGCATTTTCCCGCCGCGAGCGCCGGGATCAGCCCGACTCGGTTCCAGGCCGATACCTTCCCGCCAGAGTTCCGCGACCGCATCACAGTCTGCCATGACGGGATCGACACTGACGCGGCTCGCCCGAACCCGAGCGTGCGGCTCCAGATCGGCGACCTGGACGTCACCCGCGATGACGAGGTGATCACCTTCGTCAACCGCAACCTCGAGCCCTATCGCGGCTACCACGTCTTCATGCGTGCCCTGCCGCGGCTCTTGAAGGAACGGCCGAACGCCACCGTGCTGATCGTCGGCGGCGACGAGGTGAGCTATGGCGCCCAGCCGCCGAAGGGAAAGACGTGGAAGCAGATCTTCATCGACGAGGTGCGGGGGCGCATCCCGGCGAAAGACTGGCAGCGCGTGCATTTCCTCGGGCGCATCCCCTACAGCCAGTTCGTGCAACTGCTGCAGGTCAGTCGGGTGCATGTATACCTGACCTATCCCTTCGTGTTGAGCTGGAGCCTGATGGAGGCGATGAGCTGCGGGGCGGCCATCGTGGCCAGCGGCACGGAGCCCGTGCGCGAGGTGATTCGCGATGGCGAGAGCGGGCGGCTGGTGGATTTCTTCGACCAGGAGGGGCTGGTCGGGCGGGTTTGCGAGCTGCTCGAGGACGAGGAGCAGCGCCGCGCCCTGGGTCAAGCCGCGCGACGCCTGATGATCGACGAGTATGACCTGCACAAGACCTGCCTGCCGGGGCAACTCACTTGGGTCGATAGCGTCATGCGCAGCGCCCCACCCGGGCCGCCGCGCGACTGACGCTCAAAACCTGTCGGTCAGTATTTCCCGGCCTGGACCCGAAGCTGACGTGCGCGGGCGAGAATCGCATCCTCCACCGCGCGCTGGGTGCCGGCGCTGACCGGGCCGCTTTGCGTTTGCAAGGCAACGTTGAGCGAGCGGGCGTCCAACGCGGGATCGCTGATCAGGATTGTCGCGCGATAGGCGCGTCCGCCACCCGGCGGGCGGCCATAGCCGGTCGTGATGACGCCGGTGAACGGGTCGGCACTCTGGACGGGCAGGAAGTCGAGCGTCTGAAGGGCCGCGTTCCACAGGTAACGGTTCACCTTCACCTTCGCGCCGCCGTCGCGGAAGATATCGAGCAGGCTCGACCCGTCGTCGACCGCACTTCCGGCATCGGGGCCCGACTCGATTTCATAGGCGCTTTCGCGCAGCTTGGTGTTACCGAACGCGCTGCACGATGCGACCAGCCCGGCACACAGAAGCACGAGGATCGCTGTTCTCAAACGGAGGTGGATCATCTTAGTCGCCCGTCACTGTTTCCCCCCTCTACTATCCAACGACAGGGACCGGGGCAAGGAGTTTACCCCAGTGTCACCAAACCCTTGCGCGAGTGCGGCAGAGATTGTGCAGTCGAACGCCCTGTGGCAGACCTGTGAGCGAAGCTACAAGGGAAGGAACCGCCCGTGACCCTCGAGACCATCAAAGCCCGGATCGCCGACGCGGAACACGAGGCCGGCCGCGCGTCAGGAAGCGTTCGGCTGGTGGCGATTTCCAAGAAACAGCCGAACGATCGGGTCGCCGCCGTGCTGGAAGAGGGCCACCGCTGTTTCGGCGAGAACCGGGTTCAGGAGGCCGCCGGCAAGTGGCCGGAATTCCGCGAGCGGTTCGACGGGATCGACCTGCACCTCGTGGGGCCGTTGCAGACCAACAAGGCACGCCAGGCGCTCGAGCTGTTCCAGGCGATCCATTCCGTGGACCGCCCAAAGCTGGCCAAGACGCTCGCCCGGCTGGCCCAGGAGGAGGGACACTGCCCCGACCTGTTCATCCAGGTGAATACCGGCGAGGAGGAGCAGAAGGCCGGGATACTTCCGGGCGGCGCGGACGGGTTCATAGCGGAATGCCGGGCGCTCGATCTGCCGGTTCAGGGCCTGATGTGCATTCCCCCGGTGGATGAGGAGGCCAGCCTGCACTTCGCCCTGCTTGCCAGGATCGCAGAGCGTAACGGCCTGACAGGGTTATCGATGGGCATGAGCGGGGATTTCGAGAAGGCGATTTCCTTCGGCGCCACGCATGTGCGCGTGGGCAGTGCCATCTTTGGCGAACGGACAGGCTGACAGCGCGATTTAGCCGTATGGGCTTGTCGGGATTCGGCGTAATGTGCCTCACTGCTTGATTTTCAGGAGACACATTCGTGCGCAGCTTGTTACTTTCCGTTGCCGTTCTGGGGTTGTCGGCCACCGCCGCCGCCGCCGAATTCACCATAAGCTTCCAATGGGGCAACACGCCGGCTTGCAACAACGGTCGGGCCAAGACCATCGGAAACCCGGCTTTCGTCGTGCGCGGCCTTCCGGCCGGAACCGAAACGGTGGAGTTCCGGATGAAGGACCTCGACTACCCGCAATACAACCACGGCGGCGGCAAGGTCCGGATGGCCGGGAACGGGACGGTGCCGGCGGGTATCTTCAAGTACAAAAGCCCCTGCCCGCCCGGCCGGGTCCATACCTACCAATGGACGGCCACGGCGCGGAAGGGCAACACGGTTCTGGGCACGGCCGCCGCGAGCCGGAAATTTCCGGAATAGACGGAGCGACTATCGAAACGACCCCGGGCGCACGATCAGCCGCGCGCCCGGCCGCACGCGGCCTGCGATTTCCTGCAGGTGTTCCGGCCGGAACGCGACGCAGCCGTCTGTCGGGTAGCCAGGCCGACGCCAGCGGTGCAGGAAGATGCAGGAACCGCGCCCGGGTACCGCGTCGGGCCAGTTCCAGTCGGTCACCAGCACGAGGTCGTATAGCGGATCGCCCCGGCGCATCACCTCGTGGGAGGCGGCATAGGGGCGGCTGACCAGGTGGTTGTACTCGGGGTCGTCCGGCGCGTCCGACCAGAGATCTCCGGGCCGGATCGGTTTTGCCCACGCGGCAGGCCGGGCCACCCGGTCGGGACGGTAGAGCATGCCCACGATCAGGTGCTCGCCAACCGGGGTCGCCCCGTCGCCTTCGCGCTTGTCACCGCTCAACCCGCCACGCCCGATCGTGCAGGGGTAGCGGCGGCCGCGGAACCGCAGGCCAAGCGGGGTGAGGACAAGGTCATGGGGCGTCATGCTGATGTCATGCCGCAACCGGCGCCGCAAGGAAAGCCCCGGATCAGGCCTTGCCCCACCCGGTCTCTCGCAGGAGCTGGACAATTCCGCCCGCGAGCAGGCCCCAGACCGCCCCGCCCAGCCCGAAGACGGTGACACCGGATGCCGTGACGACGAAAGTGATCGCAGCCGCTTCGCGCGTGCGCTGGGGTTCCAGCGCGGCGGCGGCCGAACCGGCGAACACCCCCAGCAGCGCCACCCCCGCCACGGTCGCCATCAGCATCGGTGGCGCGAGGCCCGCGAAGCTGGTGATAACGCCCGCGAAGAGGCCGAGGATGCAATAGAACACGCCGGCCATGACCGCCGACCAATAGCGTTTCGAAGGGTCGGGGTGCGACTCCTCGTTCGAACACATCGCCGCGGTTATGGCCGCAAGACAGGTGGCCGGCGCACCGAACGGGGCCGACAGGATCGAGAAGCCACCCACCGACGCGAAGAGCGGGCCGGGCCGCGGGGTGAACCCGAAGCTGCGCATGACGGCGATGCCGGGAATGTTCTGGGTGGCCATCGTGACGATGAACAGCGGCAGGCCGATGCCGACCACGGCGGACAGCGAAAATTGCGGCGATACAAAATCCGGCGCACGCAGCAGATCTCCGGGGGCCCATGCCGACAGGTCGGCGGTCAACGCGATGGTAATGGCAGCTGCCAACACGGCGCCGGGAACCGCCAGCAGGCGGCTGACACGCCCCAGCAGGAACCATGTCAGAATTGTCGGCCCGATGACGATCGGTGCCTCGCCGAGTGCGATCACGGGTGCCAGGCAGATGGGCATCAGCACGCCTGCCAGCATTGCATGGGCCAATGGCGTCGGGATCGCCGATGCCAACCGTTCCAGCGGCTTCCAGAGCCCGGCCAGCACCGTCAGCGCCCCGGCCGTCAGAAACCCGGCCACGGCCCCTGCGAACCCGGCCTCGACCGACGCCGATACCGCCAGCAGCGCGGCACCCGGGGTCGACCATGCAACGGAGACGGGCGCCCTGGTCCAGAGGCTCAGGATGATCCCGGCCAGTCCCATCGCCACGGCCGCAGCCATCAATCCAGAGGCGGATTGCGACGGGCTGGCCCCGACGCCCTGGATACCCTGCAGCAGGATGGGGAAAGAGCTGAAGAACCCGACCATGGCCACGACGAACCCGGTCGAGACCGTCTGAAAAGGCGGCAAAGACGTCGGCATCGGAATTGGATCAGGCCTGGCGCGCTTCGTCCAGCAGCGACCAGGCGCGCTGGTCGGGAACGTGCAGGCGCATCACGTCGCCCACCGCCAGCGGGCCTTCGCGCTCGACCCAGGCGGTGACACCGCGCCGCCCCTCGGCTGCGGGTTTGAAGCGCTTGCCCAGGCCGGGGTGATCCTTCTCGATCTCCTTCGCCGGAAAGATGCAGGGGCGGTTGTGCATGTCGATGACAAGGCAGGTGCCCGCCTCGTTCTGCAGCCGCGCCGAGGGCGGGACATGGGTGAAGTCGGGGATGCCCTCGACCACGATCGAGGCGCCGAGCCATTCCGGCTTGATCTCGTCCATTTCCATGGCCTCGGCGATGGCCGAAAGCTCCTCGGCCGAAACGATGGTGAACTGCCGCACATTGGCGATCTCGGTGCCCTCGGGATACTGCGTCGTCACACGCACGCAGGAGGGCCGCGTCAGCCCGCCGTGTATTTCGCCCTCGACACCGGCGAAGCTGGCGAAAACCTTGGGGTTCGCGGCCGAGCGGATGCCCTCGCGCTCTTCCCCCACGAGTCCCAGCCATGTGACGGTGCCTTCGAAGTCGGTGGGTATGAGCGCGGGCATGGCGTGTCCTTTCCGAAACGGCAGTTCGCGCGCAGCTTCGGCAAAGCGGCGGCGGGGGTCAATCGGTAACTTGTGTTCGGAACAATCGCGCCATGCGGGCGCAGTTCAGACGGTGAGGGTGAAAAAGAGCCGCCGGAAGGGGAACAGAACAGACCCGTCCTTGCGCACCGGGTAGGCCGCGCGCATGACGTCTTCGTACCGGCGGATGAGCTCGGCCTTCTCGTCTTCCTCGAGCGCCTGCAGCACCGGGCGGGCGTATGTGCTTTCGGTGAAGCGCCGAACCGGGTGACTGCCCCCCTCGGCCACGAGACGCTGGTAATACTCGGTTTCCCACATGCGGAACTGGCCCTTTGATCCGAGCAGTTCCTCGTATTTCACCGGGGCCATGACGCCGGGCGTGCCCATCTTCTCGACCCGTCCGGGGAACATTTCCTCGACGAGGCTGAGCCAGACACGGTGCGAGGGAGCCTTGTTCTGATGCGGCATCTGGACGGCCAGCGTGCCGCCCTTGCCCAGCATCGAGACAAGCCGCGGCATGAGCTTTTCATGCCCGCCCACCCAGTGGAGCGCCGCGTTGGACAGGATCAGCCCGGGCGCGCGGTTGGGGTGCCAGTCGCGCATATCGGCCTGTTGCAACTTAGTATAGGCTTGGGTCTGGCGGGCTTTCTCGAGCATCGCGGGCGATGTGTCGACGCCGATCACGTCGCGCCCACCGGAGCGGGCCTTCAGCGCGTCACCCATAGCCCCGTTGCCGCAGCCAAGATCGACAATGTCACCCGCCCCCATCCGGCTGACCGCGTTCAGCAGGTCGAGACCGGGGCGGAGGCGCAAATCATGGAACCGGGCATAGGCGCCCGGGTTCCAGTCTGAATTGCGTGTCTTCGTCGTCACGTGGAGGGTTCGGGCTCCATGCCACCTTCGCCTGATCCCGGCGAGGATTTCGGCTTGGTCTTGGGAATGGCCGTGACCGAGGGTTTTTCTTCCTTCTCGGGGGCGCTGCCGTCATCATCCGACTCGGGCGGCTCGCCGCGGATCACGCGCTCGATCTCCTCGCCGGTCAGGGTTTCGTATTCCAGAAGGCCTTGGGCCAGCCGTTCCCATTCGTCTTTCTTCTCGGTCAGGATCGCGTGTGCGTGTTCGTAGGCCTCGTCGATCAGGCGCTTGACCTCTTCCTCGATCAGTTCCTTGGTGTGGGCCGAGACCGAGAAGCCGCCGGCAGCATTGCCCATGTAGCCCTCGTGGGCCTGTTCGTAATCCACGTTGCCGACCTTGTCGGACATGCCCCAGCGCAGCACCATGGCGCGGGCAAGACCACTGGCCTGCTGGATGTCGCCGGCCGGGCCGTTCGACACGTTGTCGGGGCCGTACTTGATGATCTCGGCAGCCTTGCCGGCCATCGTCATCGCCAGCTTCTGCTCGCATTCCGACTTGTGCCAGTTCAGGCGGTCGATCTCGGGCAGGCTGACGACCATGCCCAGCGCGCCTCCGCGCGGGATGATCGTGGCCTTGTAGACAGGGTCGCATTTCGGCAGGGCAAGGCCGACGATGGCATGGCCCGCCTCGTGATAAGCGGTTTTCTCTTTCTGGTCGTCGGTCAGGACCATCGAGCGGCGCTCGGCGCCCATCATCACCTTGTCCTTGGCGTTCTCGAAATCATCCATGGTCACGAAGCGCCGGCCCACGCGGGCGGCCATCAGCGCCGCCTCGTTCACGAGGTTGGCAAGGTCGGCCCCCGAGAAACCGGGCGTGCCGCGGGCGATGATCCGCAGGTCGACATCCGGGCCCAGCGGCGTCTTGCGGGCGTGAACGGCAAGGATCTTCTCGCGGCCCTTGATATCGGGGTTCGGCACGGTGATCTGGCGGTCGAACCGGCCCGGGCGCAGCAGCGCGGGGTCGAGCACGTCTTTCCGGTTGGTGGCCGCGATGATGATCACGCCTTCATTGGCCTCGAACCCGTCCATCTCGACCAGGAGCTGGTTGAGGGTCTGTTCGCGCTCGTCGTTGCCGCCGCCATAACCGGCGCCACGGTGACGGCCGACGGCGTCGATCTCGTCGATGAAGACGATGCAGGGAGCGTTTTTCTTGGCTTGTTCGAAGAGGTCGCGAACGCGGCTGGCACCAACACCAACAAACATCTCAACGAACT
>Ga0189287_100261_pt1 | contig 17960 bp, 15 predicted proteins | sample UW86minimetaG_FD_130319 | JGI IMG/M metagenome (GOLD analysis project Ga0189287, IMG submission 130319) | Marine microbial communities from the Costa Rica Dome - UW86 mini metaG | ecosystem: Environmental > Aquatic > Marine > Oceanic > Photic zone | place: Costa Rica: the Eastern Pacific... | reverse complement strand
TAGCGGCTGCAGCAATTGTGCCACCCAACAGAACCATATCTGGCTTCACACCAAAGAATGCAGGCGACCACAACACAAGGTCAGCGCGCTTACCAGCTTCGATCGATCCTATGTGTGCAGACATCCCCTGTGCGATTGCTGGATTGATCGTGTATTTGGCGATATAGCGACGCACACGAAAGTTATCGTTATCGCCGGTTTCTTCAGGCAACCGACCACGCTGACGCTTCATTTTGTCAGCAGTCTGCCACGTGCGAATAAGGACTTCGCCAACCCGCCCCATGGCCTGACTGTCTGATGCGATAATTGAGAATGCACCAAGATCATGGAGGATATCTTCGGCTGCAATCGTTTCGCGACGAATTCGGCTTTCTGCAAATGCAACATCTTCCGGGATTTTGTTATCGAGGTGATGACATACCATCAGCATATCCAGATGCTCATCGATAGTATTCACGGTGTAAGGCCGCGTCGGATTGGTCGATGACGGAATAACGTTCTTCTCGCCACAGACTTTAATGATATCAGGCGCATGTCCGCCACCTGCACCTTCGGTATGGAACGCATGGATCGTGCGGCCCTTAAAAGCATCGACGGTGTTCTCGACAAAACCTGACTCGTTGAGCGTATCCGTATGGATCATCACTTGAATGTCCATCTCGTCAGCCACACCGAGGCAACAATCAATCGAAGCCGGTGTCGTGCCCCAATCTTCATGTAATTTCAGTGCGCATGCCCCGCCAAGAATTTGCTCGTATAAGGCTTCAGGTTGAGACGCATTTCCTTTGCCAGAAAACGCTAAGTTTACAGGGAACGAGTCCGCAGCCTGAATCATCCGGCCAATATGCCAAGGACCAGGCGTACACGTCGTCGCATTGGTGCCTGTAGATGGCCCCGTGCCACCACCTAACATCGTTGTCACGCCAGACATCAATGCATCATCAATTTGTTGCGGACAAATCATATGGATGTGTGAATCAAATCCACCAGCGGTCAAAATCTTGCCCTCGCCCGCGATCACTTCGGTTCCAGGTCCAACAATAATATCGACGTCCGGTTGCGTGTCAGGATTTCCAGCCTTACCAATAGCCGCAATCAAACCGTCTTTCAGACCCACATCCGCTTTGACGATCCCCCAATGATCAATGATCAAAGCGTTCGTAATAACCGTATCGACAGCGCCACCGGCGCGCGTCGTTTGGGACTGCCCCATCCCATCACGAATGACCTTCCCGCCACCAAATTTTACTTCTTCACCGTAAGTTGTGTAGTCGCGCTCAACTTCGACAAATAACTCCGTGTCGGCCAAGCGCACTTTATCTCCGACCGTTGGCCCGAACATATCTGCATAAGCGGCTCTGGTAATTTTAACTGGCATCGAGCGCCCCCATGATTTTTTGATTGAAACCATAAACCGTTCGGCCGCCGAGCAATGGCACCAATGTGACGCTTCGGTTTTGACCCGGCTCAAACCGAACTGCCGTACCAGCCGCGATATCAAGGCGCATACCGCGTGCCTTCTCGCGATCAAACTCAAGACCTGGATTTGTCTCATAGAAATGATAGTGACTACCAACCTGAACAGGTCGATCACCGGTGTTCGCGACGTCTAATGTAACCGTCGGTTGCCCGGCATTAAGTTCAATTTCGCCATCAGCTGGAATAATTTCACCTGGAATCATATTTCCTCCTTAACGGATAGGTTCATGAACGGTGACGAGTTTCGTGCCGTCCGGAAATGTAGCCTCGATTTGCACGTCATGTATCATCTCGGCGATACCTTCCATGACCTGATCTCTACTGATTACCGATGCGCCGGATGCCATCAATTCAGAAACTGACTTGCCGTCCCGTGCCCCCTCAACAACAAAATCTGTTATCAAGGCAATGGCTTCCGGGTGGTTCAGCTTCACGCCGCGTTCAAGGCGTTGCCGCGCAACCATCGCCGCCATCGACACAAGAAGTTTATCTTTTTCTCTTGGCGTAAGGTTCATAGATTCCTCCTCAATATACGTGTCATATTGACCAAACGCGCGGAAGTTCACGCCCATCGCGCAGGTCGACTAAAAGTGGCTGGACGATAGACCGCAATGCAGCACCCCCCATCCCAACAGCTCTGAATACTAATTTACCTGACCACGCGCTCACTCCAGCAACACCGTCAGCGGGAGGAATGCGCGAGATAAAGTCCTGAATACCCTGCAATCGTTGCGACGCATCCGCACCAATATAAAGCACCGTAGTCATTGCATTCGCGCCATTCAAAGTTGCAGCCCGCGACAACGTTTTTAAAAGCTCGCCGTCCAGGCGTATCGCGTCAGCGTGAATCAATTTATTATTTCGACGGACCCGCCAAAAATCTGAAAAGTATCCTTGTTCAACAACTTCGCCCATCGCTGTGCGACCAAAGACGATGGATTCATGCGCCAGTAACTTGGCGTCATTCGCAAGATCGACATCAAACGTACGTTTTAGTCTTGATCCATTAAACAAGATCGTCTCTTGGGGAAGCCATTCGAGATGACTTCCTGCACCCGCTGTTAATGTCGTGACAACGCGCGCTTCACCCGACAATGCCCGGTAGGCTCTCTCACTTGCCTGTGTTGTAAAAACAGCAGCAGTTGATGCGGCAAGACCACCTTCAAACGAGAGCACGTCACCACCGGTTAAGCCGCCAGCAGTATTCAAAAGTACTGCTTCAGGAGCACACCCGTTTTCCATATTTGGAAATCTTACCTTGAACGAGCCTGATTGCATCAGATCATCAAGTACCGTTAGTTCATCCCGCAACTTAAACATGCAGCGCGCATGGCCTTTTGTGCGCTGGTGCACAATCGTGCATTGATCGCTCTGGGCGCTAAACGGTGAGGTGTCGTCGAACATCGGTCTCGTTCATATCTGCTTTATTGCCCGAGACGACAACTTCGCCACGGTCCAATACAGTGAAGCTGTCAGCGAGGTCGCGTGCAAACTCAAAATACTGTTCAACGAGAACAATAGCCATATCACCTGTGTCACGGAGATAAGATATAGCCCGGCCAATATCTTGAATAATAGACGGCTGGATCCCTTCGGTCGGCTCATCAAGAATCAATAAACGCGGGCGCGTGACAAGTGCTCGGCCAATTGCCAATTGTTGCTGCTGTCCTCCGGACAGATCGCCCCCTCGGCGCCGCAGCATATCTTTCAGCACAGGGAACAATTCAAACACTTCACCTGGTATATGCCTGTCACTGCGGGGCAAGCATGCAAAACCTGTTTCGAGATTTTCTGCCACGCTCAACAATGGGAAAATCTCTCGCCCTTGCGGCACAAAAGCAATGCCTTGGCGGGCGCGTTCAAAAACCGGCATCTTTGAGATGTCGTTGCCTTCCCAAACTACAGACCCACGCGCAGCGCGGTGCTGGCCAACTACGGCCCGCATAAGGCTGGTTTTTCCGACACCGTTTCGGCCCATCACGCAGGTGACTTTTCCTGATTCAGCTGTCATGGAAACACTTTTGAGCGCCTGTGCCGCACCATAGAAAAGATCGATGTTCTCAACATTCAGCATTCTTATCGTCCCAGATAGACGTCGATGACGTCCTGATTGGCACTGACTTGATCAAGAGAGCCTTCAGCCAGCACTGAGCCTTCGTGCAGGACAGTAACCTTCACATCCAATGCACGTACAAAGTCCATATCGTGTTCGACAACAACAACGGAATGGGTTTTAGCGATCTCTTTAAGCAAGCGTGCGGTATCCGCTGTTTCAGCATCGGTCATTCCTGCTGCAGGTTCATCGACTAACAACAATTTCGGGTCTTGTGCCAAAAGCATGCCAATCTCCAGCCACTGCTTTTGCCCATGCGACAGGTTAGCAGCTAGGTCGCTCTGCTGTGTTGTCAGGCGCGTGGTCTCAAGAATTTCTTTGATGCGTGTGCGATCGATCTCTTCGGTGATGTCGAATAAGGTATCTATAACGCCACGAGGTCGGTCGAGCGCCAGCAGTATATTGTCATAAACAGTATGGCCTTCAAAAACCGTAGGCTTTTGAAATTTACGACCAATACCAAGTTCAGCAATAGAGGCTTCATCCATCTTTGTGAGATCTGCAGATTGACCAAAAGCAACGATCCCTTCATCGGGACGCGTCTTGCCCGTGATAACGTCCATCATTGTTGTTTTACCTGCACCATTCGGGCCAATGATGGCGCGCATCTCACCTTCAGCGACGTAAAGCGACAAGCCATTCAACGCCTTGAAGCCATCGAAGCTGACAGAGACGTTATCCAGATACAAGAGTGTGTCACCAAGCTGTGTCATGCTAATCAGCCTCTTGTGTTTGGACGGGCGTTCTCTTCGCTTCACGTGCTTTATGTTTTGCAATCATCTGGTTGGCTAAACCCAGAATTCCCTTCGGTAAGAACAGCGTGACTGCAATGAACAGTGCCCCAAGCGCAAACAACCAGATCTCAGGCAGGGCCCCTGTAAGAACTGTCTTGGCACCGTTAACCATAACTGCGCCAAGCGCGGCGCCAATGAGCGTGCCACGGCCACCGACGGCAACCCAGATCACGGCCTCAATAGAGTTCGCCGGAGAAAATTCAGACGGGTTAATGATGCCGACTTGAGGCACATATAGTGCACCAGCAACCCCTGCGATCATGGCCGAGATCGTCCAGACAAACAGTTTGTACTTCTCAACTTTATATCCAAGAAAACGGATTCGGCTTTCTGCATCACGCACGGCGATCAGAATTTTACCTAGCTTTGAGCAGACGATCGCTTGGGCCAGCAAGAAGGAAAGGATTAATGCAATACCGCTTGCAGCAAAAAGCCCGAACCGGGTGACATTTGTTTGAATATCAAAGACCAAAATCTCTTTGAAATCTGTCAGGCCGTTGTTGCCACCAAAACCCATATCATTTCTAAAGAAAGCCAAGAGCAATGCGAATGTCATGGCCTGGGTGATAATTGATAAGTACACACCCGTGACGCGACTTCTAAACGCAAACCACCCAAACGCAAAGGCAAGTAAACCCGGTACCAGGACGGCCATCAGTGCGGCAAACCAAAATTGATCGAAGCCATACCAATACCATGGCAGTTCCTGCCAATTTAAAAATACCATGAAATCTGGCAACTCGGGATGTCCGTACACACCACGCGACCCGATTTGGCGCATTAAATACATCCCCATTGCGTAACCACCCAACGCAAAGAATGCGCCATGGCCCAAGGATAGGACGCCACAAAACCCCCAAACCAGATCAATGGAAAGAGCGAGCAATGCGTAACAAAGATACTTTCCAAGCAACGATACAACATACGTTGAAACATGGAGTGCGTGATCTTCTGGCAAGGCCAAATTCAAGATCCCTACGCCGATCACAATCGCGGCGACAATAGCAATAAATATGTATGTTTGTGGCCCGAGTGCTCGTTGTATGAATGGCGTTATCATGACTCTATGGCCCGGCCTTTAAGCGCGAACATACCGCGTGGTTTTTTCTGAATAAACAGGATGATGAACACAAGCACGACGATCTTACCCAACACAGCACCTGCATACGGTTCCAGGAATTTGTTCGCAACTCCTAGCGTCATTGCGCCGACCAACGTACCCCAGAGGTTTCCAACACCACCGAATACCACCACCATGAAGCTATCGATAATATAGGACTGCCCAAGGTTCGGGCTCACGTTGTCGATCTGGCTCAATGCGACACCGGCAATTCCAGCAATCCCTGAACCCAAACCGAATGTCATCGCATCCACCCAGTCTGTCCGAATACCCATTGCTCCGGCCATACTTCGGTTTTGAGTCACCGCTCTCATCTGTAGCCCGAATGCCGATTTCTTCATCAACAGCGTGAGCGCAAGCAAGACAATGATGGCAAAGACCAGAATGTATAGCCGGTTATAGGTGATCGTCATCTGACCAATGACAAACGCGCCCGACATAAATTCTGGTGTCCCGACTTCCTGATTAGTTGGGCCAAAGATCGAACGAACTGTCTGCTGCAACGCCAGAGAAATACCCCACGTCGCCAGAAGTGTTTCAAGCGGGCGGCCATATAGGTAACGAATGATGCCGCGCTCAATAGCAACGCCAACACCACCAGCTACCAAGAACGCGAGCGGAATTGAGATCAGCAATGAAACCTCAAACATGTGGGGAAACGACTGCCTGATCACATCCTGTACGACATAGGTTGTGTAGGCCCCCAGCATGACCATCTCACCGTGGGCCATGTTTATAACGCCCATCACGCCAAAGGTGATTGCCAGTCCGATCGCGGCTAGAAGCAAGACTGATCCAAGCGATAAGCCGTACCAAATATTCTGCGCTGTCGCCCAAGCAGCAAGCGATGTTTCAATTGTTGCAGCTGCCTTTTCTGCGTCGATCTTCAAGTTGCCCTCAGCGGTTTCCGAAAACCGAAGGAGGATCGAACGTGAATCGCGCCCTGACCTCAACGTCAGCACCTCTATCGCATCTTTCTTTGCGACGGCGTCTTGGTCACTAAAGAGTATCGCCGTGGCTCGGGCTTCCAGCATTGTTTTGCGAACATCTGCGTCTTGTTCGGTTTTTATTGCCGCATCCAGAAGTGGGATGGCCCCGGGATCTCGAGATTTTAAAACATCTTCAGCAGCGGCGAGGCGATCAACAGGATTTTTTGAACGTAAGCGCAATCCACCGAGAGCATCGCGAACACCGCGGCGAAGCCTATTGTTGACTTTTATTTTGGTGAAAGCGCCTTTGGGTTCTTCGCCTAGCGATTCTGAAGTAAGCGGATCGGTGAGTTTAAAATTACGTCCGGCCTTTTCGATTATGACAACTTTTCCGCCGAGCTTTTGGACATATAGCAGGCCATTTGCGAGTGCATCCAATGCAGGGGCGACACGGACATCGCCTGTCTCGGCAAGTGAATTGATAACTTTTGCACGATCATTGAACCCGCCCTGGGCGAGCGCATTAATTTGCGCTTTGATGTCATCTGCAAATGCCGATTGCATCGGGCTAAAGAGTGTGAAAACAAATAACAAAATTGCGAAATATGCTTTACGCGAAAGCGTCGTCATTATTTGGAAGCCTGTAATTCGCATGGGATATAAATATGAATAGCGGATGGGGATGACATAAATGCCACCCCCAACACACATGATTTTTAGCTACCTTGACCGCCACACTTGCCAGTCTTGGTATTGAAATTGCCGCATGACATCGGCTTACGCCAATCGCTGATCAAATCTTTTGATCCAGGCAAGAAGTCAGACCATGCATCACCAGGGACAAGACCCTTGGTCGATGAAACAATCTCGAACTGTCCGTCACCTTGAATTTCACCAATAAGTACCGGCTTGGTAATATGATGGTTCGGCATCATTGTTGAATGACCGCCTGTGAGGTTTGGAACGGACACACCGATAATACTGTCGATCACAGGATCAGCAGCAGTGGTGCCCGCAATTTCGACTGCCTTAACCCACATATTGAAACCAATGTAATGCGCTTCCATAGGGTCATTAGAAACGCGCTTCTCGTCTTTCGTGAAGGCTTTCCATTTTTCGATGAATTCTGCATTCTCAGGCGTGTCGACCGACATGAAGTAGTTCCATGCCGCGAGATGACCTACCAATGGCTTTGTATCAAGACCAGCGAGCTCTTCTTCACCAACCGAAAACGCTACAACTGGAATGTCTTCAGCGTTGATGCCCTGGTTACCCAACTCTTTATAGAAAGGTACGTTTGCGTCGCCGTTAATTGTAGACACAACTGCGGTTTTCTTGCCCGCAGAGCCAAACTTTTTAATATCAGACACAATAGTTTGCCAATCGGAATGGCCGAATGGCGTGTAGTTGATCATGATATCTTCGGCAGCAACGCCTTTATCTTTCAAGTACGCTTCAAGAATTTTGTTAGTGGTGCGCGGGTAGACATAGTCCGTTCCCGCAAGTACCCAACGCTCAACACCCTCAGCGGCGAGATAATCGACGGCTGGAATAGCCTGCTGGTTCGGGGACGCACCTGTATAGAATACGTTCTTTTGGCTTTCCTCACCTTCGTATTGAACTGGGTAGAAAAGTACGCTGTTCAGTTCTTCAAAAACGGGTAATACGGATTTCCGAGATACTGACGTCCAGCACCCAAAAACCACATCTACCTTGTTTACTGAAATCAGCTCACGCGCTTTTTCAGCAAAAAGCGGCCAGTTGGAAGCTGGGTCGACAACAACGGCTTCTAGTTTTTTACCCAGAATGCCGCCCTTCTTGTTTTGCTCTTCAATCAGCATCAGCATTGCGTCTTTTAACGTCGTCTCACTGATGGCCATGGTGCCTGAAAGCGAGTGAAGAATACCCACCTTGATCGTGTCAGCGGCCCATGTCGCTGTACTCATCGTCATTGTCGCTGCGAGCGCACCCGCTGCCACGACTGACTTTATCGAAAAATTCATCGAAATCTCTCCTTAATAGGATTGTTGTTGCACTGCAGCAATTCCATACAAGAAGCGGGCCAAATTTCAAGGTGACCCAGAAATAATGAGCAAAAACTTCCTAATACGTTGTTATATTTGGAAAATTAATAATAATGATGAGTGATCTTGTATTAACAAATGGGGTCAGCATAAGAAGTGCGCACAACATTTATGTCTAAATATTAATCATTATTAATTTTTGTTTATTTTTTAATCACAAATGTTGTGTGTAACCGTGCAACGCCATCTGATAGATTTGGGATGTAGAGATCATGTCTCTGCGTGGGATTGTTGTTGCACACTTCAATCTCAGACCCCCACGTGCCATTAGGTTCGTGGGGGTCAGCATTTGGCTAGAAGGCGACCTTTCTGGGAGGCCGCATTAGATAGTCGGTTTATGACCCATAGCGGATATTTGTACATAAATAACTTCAACCCAAATCATTGATTAGGAAACAGCATCATAACGGTCGTGCCTTTTCCAAGCTCACTTTCGATGCTCAATGTGCCTTCATGCAATTCGACAAGTGATTTTACAATAGACAGCCCCAGCCCCGTTCCATCTCGGCTGATGTACGCCTCATCGTGAGATTGAGAAAATGGTTCTGCAATTTTAGGCAAATTCTCGGGTGCTATACCAACACCTGAATCCCTGACACATAGTGTCACGCTGCCTTCTATCATTGAAGCAACGACCTCAATCGTACCGTCATGCTCTGTAAATTTTACGGCATTGGATAATATGTTATGGAGGATCTGAACCAGTGATCGTTTATCTGCATTGAGAGGGGGTACATCATCAGAAACTCGCAATGACAGATTGATGCCCTTTTCAGTGGCAGTATGTTCAACATCTTTGAGGCATCGCTCGGCTATTTCATTAACATCGAGTGGCTCTTTATTTATTTGGCGTTTCCCAGCTTCAATCGCTGCTACATCCAACATGTCGTTAACCAACGCCAACATATGCCCACCACTTTCATAAATATCCTTGGCATATTCTTTGTAGGTTTCAGACCCGAGTGGGCCAAAATACTGAGCGCGCAGCATCTCACTAAATCCAAGAATGGCGTTTAATGGCGTGCGAAACTCGTGGCTCATGGTGGCTAGAAACTCAGATTTTGCTTCATTTGCGTTTTCAGCGTCCGCTAAAGCAGAATAAAGCTTCTCCTCTATTTCCCTTTGTTGAGTTATGTCTTGAGTAACTCCCATCAATTTTATGACTTTGCCATCCTCATCTTTGATAGGGACAAAACTACTGGAAAAATGTAAAAGTCCATCTTCTCCTTGCGCACTGAACTCGAACTTTGAACTCTGCCCTTGAAAAGCGCGATCCATTAACGCGCGAATTCTTTCTTTGTCTTCAAGAATAGGGACATTCAAATACCTTAATCCACAGATTTCGGATTCATCCTTTGCCTTCATCATATCAAGTCCGGCTTGATTCATGGAAATAAGGTTGCCCTCAATATCTATTTCGTGAATGCAAATTGGCGAGGAGGCAACAAGGGTTCGATATCGTCTTTCGCTCTCAAGAACAGCTTTCTCAGCCTCAAGTTCTACGTGTCTTTGATTTGAGCGTTTTAATAGATCACCTATGAGACTAGGGATAAGTTCAAGATAAGATTTGCCGCGATCTTTAATCACATAGTTGACTATCCCTAAGGCCATAGCCTCGACTGCAAGACGCTGATCACTCTTACTCGTTACCATAAGCAATGGGAGATTGGGGTTCTCGGCAAGAAGTTTTCGAGCAATCTCAATTCCCGCCATATCAGGCAATTGAGAATCTATAGCTACAGCGCTGTAATTAGTTTTATTACTAAACGCTATCCCATCTTCTCCAGTAGAGGCTATATCAACGCGATATCCATGCACTTCTACAACTGCCATAAAAAGACCGCAGAGTTGATGTTCATCCTCAATATAGAGGATTCTAATATCGGGTTTCTGGTTCATGATCGTTATTAGCGTGGTAGAAGGTCCAAATCATGTCAACAGTGCCGCGGCTAAATAAATACCCATTACGAAAACTGATTATTATCAAATTAATAAATCTGGGTATGCGGAATGTCTTGCCATCGTGTCGTTTAGCCTAGTGACAAACGCTCCTGGGGCATGCGCCAATTTGCCTCCTTAACGGTGTCGAGGCTTGAGGTTTCGGATTCACGGGAAAATGCGCGCTACTTAATAATAAGAGATGCGATATTTGATGATCAGAAAATGGCCCAAGACCTGTTTCTGCCTTTGGCTAGAAACAGACAGCTTTGACAGCTCTCAGCTTTTTCCGCTTCTGACCCAAAGCGGAAATGATTCATCGAGCTCTTTTAAGAAAAATTTATGAGACTGATTAACTGAGGCTTACTAAGACATTTCCCGTCTGACAATTTATAATGAAATATCTATAATAATCTTGGAGATTGAGAATACAGAGAGATTACTGAAGAAGGTTACATTTTGACGATTAGCTATTCATTGAATCGAATAATGACGCCCGAAGCGCGAAAAGCTCTATGGCAGAGAGACCGGGTTCTATTCTGCCGTTTCGCCAGAGGAAGATCTATTGGTTATGTGCGACGCATCAAATTTGGAACCTGGTTTGCGCGTGTTAAGCTTAAAAGTGGACGCATGCGCCAACAACGGATTGGCATTGCTGACGATGACAAGAAGGCTGATGGCCAAGACCGATTATCTTTTGCTCAGGCATTAAAGGCTGCTGAAGATTGGTGTGGCGAACAATCCGCCGAAGCAATCGATGAGCATTTGGCATGGGAAAAAGAAACAGAGTATCCGCCTTTGCCAAACTCGCCTCCATATCTAGTGGGGCACGCATTAAAAGCTTATCTGGAATGGTATAAAGAAAATCGTAAAGGGTTCTCTAGCGCATACTACACGTCACGGTCAGCATTATTCGAATACTTCTGGGATATGCCATTCTCTGACCTGACAAGCACGAGTATACGAAGATGGATGTTTCAGCAATCAAACCTCCCACCGCGTATTAGGACTAAGAATGGAGAAAAACAGAATTATCATCCTTCACTTGAAGGAGATTTTGATTTCGTGCGTCGACGACGCGCTAGTGTTAATCGCTATCTTCACATATTGCGTGCGGCTCTGTATCAAGGCCTAGAAAGAGGCATGGTCGGGAATGATGCGGCCTGGATAAGTGTTCGCGGTTATAGAGGCGTTAGCAGAGTGAAAGTCAATTTTTTGGAAATTGATGAAATCTCTAAACTTATAGCGAATTGCCCACCTGATTTAGCTCAACTCGTAACTGGCGCTGTATTGACTGGGTGCCGTCTTGGCGAACTCAGAAGAATGACTGTTGGCGCATTGCTGTTAGAGAAAAGGTTGCTTCAAATTGATGATATGAAAACACACCAAATTCGAAACGTTTTTCTGTCAAAAGAAGCGATGGAATTTTTTGAAGGATTGACTTTGGGTAGACGAGTAGAGGCTCCAATGTTTCGCACCAAGAATGGATTGCCTTGGCGAAAAGGTTCGCAGTGGCGCCCATTTAAACGCGCATGTTCAAAAGCCAATTTGTCACCAAGCTTCAGATTCCACGAACTACGCCATACGTACGCTAGTCATGCTGTTATGTCGGGTGTTCCGCTAAAGGTTGTGGCGACACAGCTTGGACACTCGGATACTAGAACTGTTGATCGTTTTTACAGCCGTTTAGGGAATGAATACGTGGCAGAAGTAATTGAAGAAAAAATGCCATTATTGCTATCAACTCAGTAATTCCTCAAAAGATTACCCACCAATAAGGGCGCCGAGAAAGATAAGTAACCCAACGTCTCTGTTCGATTTAAATCGGGTCAGACAGTTTTCTGGGTTATCAATTTTAAGTGTCGTTATCTGCCATGTGAATTGCAGACCTCCGATACTAATCATCAAATAGAAGAACCAGCTCATTTCAGCAGTTAGGCCAGCAGCTGTTAACAACAGAAGGCTGAATATATATGTTAGAGCCACAAATATATGGGTGTGGCGCCCAAGCTTGATTGACGAAGATTTAACGCCTGCGAGGAGGTCGTCGGCTTTGTCTTGATGGCCGTACACTGTGTCATAGCCGAGTGTCCATAAAACACCTGCAGCATACAAAAGCACTGCGGTTTTATCGACGCTTCCTGTTACTGCTGCCCAAGCAAGCAACGCACCCCAGTTAAAAGTGAAGCCTAAGAATGCTTGAGGCCAGTAAGTTATTCGCTTCATAAATGGATACATGGCAACTAGCGCCAGCGAAGAGATGCCTAGAATGATGGCTGTGATGTTGAACTGAATAAGAACCAACAATCCAAGTAACAATAGTACTGCCAGAAATATGAACGCGGCACGAACAGGGATAACACCGGAAGCGATTGGGCGTGTAGCTGTTCTCGCTACTTTGCCATCAATATCACGGTCCCATAAATCATTGATGACACAACCAGCTCCTCGCATCACGAAGGCGCCAAATGCAAATAGCAAAATATACCAAGGATTCGGCAATCCATTATCAATACTTTTGCTAGCGATAGTCAGTGACCAGAGGCACGGTAACAGTAGTAACCAAGTTCCAATTGGCCGATCCGCTCGAATAAGATGCAGGTATGGTCGAGCAACCTTTGGAGTCAGAGACATCATCCAGGCGTTAGCTTGGATATCACTCGCATTCTGATTATGTGATCCGTTTGTCGTCATTACGTGGTTATAACTGATCGATATGTGAAAGTGAAAGTCCTGTAATGCTCAACAATCAACATTTACGCCACCCTGCAATGCGTCGATAATTCGTTCAGGAGGATTTGATGTCTATCAGTACACTCGCTCGATTATACGTTTCGGAACCTATGAAAATAGAGTCTGAAATTATATTGGAGCGCACTCAAAGCCATTATCTTGTTAATGTGATGAGGATGCGCAGTGGTGATGACCTGCTCGTATTTAATGGTATTGATGGCGAGTGGAAGGCAACCCTCATAGAATCGAATAAAAAGGCGGCTGTGCTGAAACTTGTAGAGCAAACACTCCCACAAGTTGACGAGCCAGATGTTTGGCTTTTATTTGCGCCGCTGAAGAAAGATCGAACTGACTTTGTAATAGAAAAAGCAACAGAACTAGGTGCATCCAAAATCATCCCGTTTATTAGTGAGCGTACCCAAACATCACGAGTAAATGTGGAGAGGTTGCAAGCGACGGCCATTGAAGCAACTGAGCAATCAAGAAGATTAAACGTTCCCGAAGTAATGGATGCAAAAGGTCTTCCTGCAGTCCTTGCAGATTGGCCAATTTCTCGGCGGCTCATCTATTTGGATGAAACCGGAAATGGCGAGCCATTGGCAAAGACGCTAAATGATCAAACGGACAATCTCGCATTTGTGATTGGCCCTGAAGGTGGTTTTACTCCCTCAGAACTTGACGCGATGGGCAAACTAACCTTTTCTGTCGGCGCTGATTTAGGACCACGAATTCTGCGTGCTGAAACAGCCGCTGTGGCCGCTCTGGCAATTCGCCAAGCGGTCGAAGATATGAGTAAATAACCTAAATATAAGATTTTAATTTAATCGGAGACCGATATGTCCGGCGCTGCACCAAAGAATGACACCCCAATAGAAAACAAAGACATTCTTGTCCAGTATATGGCAAGCGGGTGTAAGCCGCCTGAGAAATGGCGCATTGGCACGGAGCATGAAAAGTTTGCGTTTCGTCTTTCTGATCTAAAACCACTCACCTATGACGGCGAAGATGGAATCCGGGAACTGCTGATACGTCTCACGCGTTTCGGTTGGGAACCTGTTTACGAGGGTGAAAACGTGATTGCACTTTCGTCTAAAGACGGCAGTTCCGTCTCTTTGGAACCAGCAGGTCAAGTTGAACTTTCTGGCGCTGCTGTCGAGAATATCCACCAAACTTGTGATGAAGTTTCAAGTCATCTCCACCAGGTAAAGGCTATTGCTAAAGAAATGGGCATCGGATTTGTCGGTCTTGGTTATCGCCCAAAATGGCCTCTCGAAGACATTCCATGGATGCCTAAAGGTCGCTACAAGATTATGCGCGAATATATGCCAAAACGCGGCAATCTAGGCTTGGATATGATGAAATCGACCTGCACTGTACAAGTGAATCTCGACTTCTGTTCTGAAGAGACAATGGTACAGATGTTTAGAGTAGCCTTGGCACTTCAACCGATTGCGACAGCGCTTTGGGCAAACTCACCATTTCGAAATGGAAAGCCCAGCGAGTTCTTATCTTTTAGGAGTCAAATTTGGACCGACGTTGATCCGGATCGAAGTGGTATGCTGCCCTTTGTCTTTGAAGATGGAATGGGCTTTGAGCGCTATGTTGACTATGCACTGGATGTACCAATGTATTTTGTTTATCGAGACGGCAAATATATCGACGCTTCCGGTCAATCGTTCAGAGATTTTATGGCAGGAAAACTGCCGGCTTACCCTGGCCAAACACCTGTAATGTCTGATTGGGTCGATCACATTTCGACAATATTCCCTGAAGTTCGCTTAAAGACGTTTCTTGAAATGCGAGGGGCGGATGGTGGCCCTTGGAACCGCCTGTGCGCGCTGTCAGCGTTCTGGGTAGGACTGCTTTACGATACGGAGGCTAGAAATGCTGCTTGGGACCTCGTGAAGGACTGGACTACAGAAGAACGTCAGAATTTGCGAGATGAAGTGCCAAAAACAGCGCTTAGAACCCCGTTCAGAGATAGTACAGTGCGCGAGATAGCATCAGAGGCCTTATGTATCTCTCATCGTGGGCTAAAAAATCGCGGTCGTATCGACAGTGTAGGTATGGATGAAAGTCATTTTTTGAAACCAATGTTCCAAACGGCTGAAAGTGGGTTGACACCTGCGGACGAATTACTTGCCGCGTATTATAGGTTATGGAATGAAAATGTAGACCATGTGTTTACAGAGTATGCTTACTAGATGATTTTGAGCTCGGTGCAATTAGCCTTAAACTGTAGTTGGCTTTGAAATTTTGGAGTTCGTATGGCCCATAATGCTCAGGGAAAAGTTTGGACATATACGAATGGTGAATGGTTCGATGGCGATGAGCCTATTCTCGCGCCACGTCATCAAGCGTTTTGGTTGGCATCTACCGTATTTGATGGAGCACGTTACATGCTTGGTCGAGCACCCGACTTGGACAAGCATGCTGAAAGATTAAATAACTCAGCCTTGATTTTGGGAATGAAGCCAACGCTATCGATGGATGAAATAGTTGCACTTGCTTGGGAAGGTATATCCAAATTCCCTAGCGACGCAGAACTATATATCTGCCCAATCTATTATGCGGAGGAGGGGGCTGTTGTAATGCCTGATCCAGATAGCACTCAGTTTACAATGGTAGTGCGTGAAGCAGCAATTCCACCATTTGAAGGATTTAGCGCGTGCCTTAGTAGCTTCCGGCGCCCTGCGCGAGATATGGCGCCCACAGAAGCAAAAGCATCGTGCCTATACCCAAATGTCGCTCGTAGTGTTGGCGAAGCTCAACAAAAAGGTTTCGATGTTGGAGTTGTTCTCGATCCGAGTGGAAATGTAGCAGAATTCTCATACGCAAATTTGTTCATGGTGAGAGATGGCGTGGTTTCGACACCCGCTATAAACGGTACGTTTCTAAACGGCATTACTCGTCAACGTGTCATACAGTTGCTGACAGAAGATGGTTATATAGTCGAAGAAAAGAACATCGATTTTTCTGAATTGATGGATGCTGATGAGCTTTTTGCTACTGGGAATTATTCGAAGGTTAGCCCATGCAAAATGATTGAGGATCGAAATTTGCAGGTAGGGCCCGTGGCAACGCGTGCACGCGAGCTATACTTTAATTTTGCTGAGACATCTTAAACAGCTAGAGATAATCAATAACCATCTCAGCGTTGAGTCTATCATTAAAGATTTATTTGTCCGATTATTAAGGCTCTCCATATAGCCTTTTGAATAAGGCCCGCTTCTGGCTAGGAGCAGTCGTCATAGCTGCCTCGTCCTTGCGGCGCGAGTTCTTTTTGTTGCAAAATTATGGAAGGGGGAATTTGATGCCAATGTTCAGGCAGAATTCGACTTGGGTGTCTGTGCCGATAATAATGACAGCAATCCTTGTGTTCGATGGCGAACACGCACGTGGAAGCGAGGCGCGTCATTGCATTGCCGTCGAGGAGGTCGATAACAAGATATCGGAGCGCACAGAGACGGCACTCAAGAATACCTGTGATGAGAAGATTTTCGTCCGCTGGTGCTATGAGGGAGCGGACAAAGGCGGCTGCGGCGGCGAAAAATTCTATAACCGCAGCACATCGATCAAGGGCAAGGATTTTCACACCAGTAAATACGGCCTCCCCACGGGCCCGGCGATCCACTATGCCGCATGCTTCGGAAAGTTCCCGCGTGTGTTCAAAGATGCGGAAAACTTGGGCGCCTATGCCTGCAAGCCTGTGGTCGAATGTCCGGGTGACGCCAAGTCGGTGGTGTTCTCGCGGGTCAAAACCGGAAATAATACGAAGGTTGCGATCTATAAGGCGACGCGAGGGGACATTTCCTACACCTTCAAGCTTGACGCAGACGATACGAAAGACATTGCCCCGCACGTGCTTGAGAATGCCATCAAACTCCGCGCCTGCGTAACGCCAGAGGGCATGGGCGATATGGAGAAAGTGCGTAAAGGCGTCATGCAGTACTTGAAATCTAAAATGAAGTTCGACGATGACGTCTGCGCTAACGTGAAGCCAACACCTGATTACTGCACAAAGATCCGCAGCCTGGGGCGGCGCGGATGAGGCGGCTATTGACGATTGCGGGCCTGCTTGCGAGCTGGGCGGCGACCCCGGTCCAGGCCGCAACGTGGGAAGGCGAAGTGACGACGGCTTGGCCGAATAAGGGTGCGCTTTGCATCCAACTGCCGGAAAACCGTTCCAAGCACGTCAGCCAACTGTGCTTCGGGGTGTTGGGCCTAAAGTGGCAGATCGGCACCTTCGCCGGATCGCCCCTGTCGTCCGTTGCCACCAAGTGGGATCTGCAGCCGACGATCTTTCTCCGTGACGACGATAACGCCGGGCTCGGCCGCCCCCTTGGTGCGTTCAGCCCGGCTGTGCAAAATGCGTTCAAAGAGATTTCCATGACTGGCGTCGATCTCGCGGTCAATGTGCTGCCCAATGGCGGCGCGGCGGCGGTCGGGATCGGGTTGTTGCCGCACGAGGGAAACCTGGGCGATGCTGGCGGTCCCTACCCCGGCAATGCGCCGTCGGCCTACAGTTGGGATCAGTTCTTCGTGTCGATGGCGGAGGGTGATGCCTGCCAGTATGCCAAGGACGCGGGCGGTAATCCCGTATATCTGGCCGAAGACGTCGCCAAGACGGTGATGACGGACGGCTTTCAGCTTGCGAACCTGAGCGCTTGCGGGGCTTCGTTCTCCGGGCTCGGCTCCTTCAGCCGCGCGCTCGAAAAATCATGCGAAGCCTGGGCGTCGGATGACAAACGCGCGGCCTGCACCGCCAAG
>Ga0189287_100260_pt1 | contig 18234 bp, 16 predicted proteins | sample UW86minimetaG_FD_130319 | JGI IMG/M metagenome (GOLD analysis project Ga0189287, IMG submission 130319) | Marine microbial communities from the Costa Rica Dome - UW86 mini metaG | ecosystem: Environmental > Aquatic > Marine > Oceanic > Photic zone | place: Costa Rica: the Eastern Pacific... | reverse complement strand
TCGTTGGTCGGGGACAGGTCCAGACCACGGGTACAGATTTCCTCGAACTCGTCGCGGTTGTAGGCGATACCGCCGCCGGAGCCGCCCATGGTGAAGGAGGGGCGGATGATGCACGGGAAGCCGATGTCGTCAGCCACTTTCCAGGCTTCTTCCATGGAGTGGGCGATGGTGGCCCGCGGACACTCGAGGCCGATCTTCTTCATGGCCTTGTCGAAGCGGTCCCGGTCTTCGGCTTTATCAATGGTGTCGGCGTTGGCGCCGATCATTTCCACTCCGTGCTTTTCCAGAATGCCGTGGCGCTCGAGGTCGAGGGCGCAGTTCAGCGCGGTCTGGCCGCCCATGGTGGGCAAGAGCGCATCCGGCTGCTCTTTCTCGATGATCTTCTCGACGGTCTTCCAGGTGATCGGCTCGATGTAGGTGGCATCGGCCATGACCGGGTCGGTCATGATGGTTGCCGGGTTGGAGTTAACCAGAATAACCCGGTAACCCTCTTCGCGCAGCGCCTTGCAGGCCTGGGCTCCGGAGTAATCAAACTCGCACGCCTGCCCGATCACGATGGGGCCGGCGCCCAGGATCAGGATGCTTTGGATGTCGGTACGTTTTGGCATGTCTTGGTAAACCTGTCAGCAACTTTTGAATTCTGGCAGCGCAACACGCGGCGCCCGTGAGTTTTCCGTGGCGATCGGTCTCAGGCCGATCGCGCCTCCATCAGGCGGATAAACTCGTCAAACAGCGGGGCCACATCATGGGGGCCGGGGCTGGCTTCCGGGTGGCCCTGGAAGCTGTAGGCCGGCTTGTCGGTCCGGCGAATGCCCTGCAGGGTGCCGTCAAACAGGGACTTGTGAGTCGCCTCGACATTGGCCGGCAGAGTTGCCTCATCCACGGCAAACCCGTGGTTCTGGCTGGTGATCATCACCGTGCCGGTGGCGATTTCCTGAACCGGATGGTTGGCTCCGTGGTGGCCATGCCCCATCTTCATGGTCTTGGCACCGCTGGCCAGGGCCAGCAACTGGTGCCCCAGGCAGATACCAAACACCGGAATCTCGGTTTCCAGCACTTCCTTGATGGCGGTGATGGCGTAATCACAGGGCTCGGGGTCCCCGGGGCCATTGGACAGGAACACACCGTCCGGGTTCATCGCCAGAACCTCGGAGGCCGGAGTCTGCGCCGGCACCACGGTGATGTCGCAGCCGCGGGACGCGAGCATGCGAAGGATGTTCAGCTTGACGCCATAATCCCAGGCAACCACCTTGAACCGTGATTCCTCACGCTCACCGTAACCCTCTTCGAGGGTCCACTCGGTCTCTTTCCAGGACCAGGTCTTGTCGGAGGTAACCTCTTTTGCCAGATCCATACCCTTGAGGCCCGGGAAGGCTTTTGCCAGTTCCAGAGCCCGCTCGGCAGTGGCGTTTTCACCGGCAACGATGGCACCGTTCTGGGAGCCCTTGTCCCGGAGGATGCGGGTCAGACGGCGGGTATCAATGTCGGCGATCCCAACAATGTTGTTGCTTCGCAGGTAATCGTCCAGAGTTCCCTTGCTACGCCAGCTGCTGGCCAGCAGAGGCAGATCGCGGATGATCAGGCCGGCGGCCTGGATGCGGTCTGACTCGACGTCTTCTTCGTTCACACCGGTGTTACCGATATGCGGGTAAGTCAGGGTCACGATCTGGCGGGAGTAGGACGGGTCGGTCAGGATTTCCTGGTAGCCGGTCATGGCGGTGTTGAACACCACTTCGCCGCTGGTTTCTCCGTCAGCGCCGATGGCTGTGCCGTAGAACAGGCTTCCGTCTGCGAGTGCAAGGATTGCTGGTGTGCTCAAGGCTTGTATCCTCATCGAGTGGCGTATCGGTTCGTCACGAACAGGAACGCAAGCGCAAATTCAGGTTGCAAAAAAGCGAGACGGAGTCTTAACTCGGTCCCGCTTTTTCAGAATCTTTGTGCAAAGGTACGCTTGGTGCAGTCAAACCGCCTTATTGTAAAAAATATGGCGCTTTGTGTCCACGAGAAATGGCCTCACTTGAGGTCCAGCACGTCCTGCATATCATAAAGCCCGGCCGGCTTATCCTTCAGCCATAAAGCGGCCCGCATGGCACCCTTGGCAAAGGTCATCCGGCTGCTGGCCTTATGTGTCACCTCGATACGCTCACCCTCGGTGGCGAACAAGACGGTGTGATCACCGACCACATCACCCGCCCGAATCGTTTCGAAACCGATTTCCTTGCGGGTTCGCTCGCCGGTGAAGCCCTCACGACCATAGACGGCACACTCTTTCAGGTCACGACCGAGGGCATCGGCAACAACTTCACCCATGCGCAGGGCCGTTCCCGAGGGCGCGTCTTTCTTGTGGCGGTGATGGGCCTCGATAATTTCCACGTCGTAGTCGTCACCCAGGGTTGCGGCGGCGGTGCGCAGCAGGTTGAGGACGACGTTAACGCCCACGCTCATGTTGGGCGCAAACACTACGGCCGTGGACTCGGCGGCCAGAGCCAGTTGCTGCTTTTCGGCGTCGGACATGCCGGTAGTGCCGATCACGAGCATCTTGCCGTTGGCCTTGCAGAACTCGGCGTTTTCCAGAGTCAGGTCCGGGAAGGTAAAGTCGACAAGCACATCGAAATCATCCTTCACATCGGCCAGGCTGCCGGCCATTTTGACGCCGGTTTTGCCGATCCCGGTCATTTCGCCGGCATCGGCGCCAATCAGGCTACTGCCGGGCTCGACCACGGCGGCACCCAGCTCGAGACCCTCAGTGCCGTCAACGGCTTCAATCAGGACTTTTCCCATGCGCCCGGCGGCGCCGATGATTGCTACCCTCATGCTCGCGTTCCTTCTTGTCGCGCCGATCAGAATTTCATTTCGTCGAAGAAGCTTTTCACACCTTCAAACCAGGAGGTCTTCTTCGGGCCGTGCTCTGTGCCGTTACTGGCATCCAGAGTTTTCTGGAACTCTTCCAGCAGCTCTTTCTGGCGCTTGGTCAGATTCACCGGCGTTTCCACGATCACACGGCACAGCAAGTCACCAGCAGGACCGCCACGAACCGGGCTGACACCCTTGTTACGCAGGCGGAACAGCTTGCCGGTCTGGGTTTCCGGTGGAATCTTCAGTTTCACCCGGCCATCCAATGTCGGCACCTCGAGCTCTCCACCCAGGGAGGCATCAACAATGCTGATGGGAACTTCGCAATAGAGGTTGCGGCCATCGCGGGTAAAGATGGAATGCTCCCGCACGGCTATCTGCACATACAGATCTCCGGGAGGACCACCATCGACGCCCATCTCGCCTTCACCAGAAAGGCGAATACGGTCGCCGGTGTCAACGCCGGGCGGCACCTTGACCGAGAGTGTTTTCTCTTCCTGAACCCTGCCCTGACCGTGACAGGCCTTACAGGGGTTCTTGATGATCTGGCCGGAGCCCCGACAGGTCGGACAGGCCTGCTGTACGGTAAAGAAGCCCTGCTGCATGCGCACCTGCCCCATACCCTTACAGGTACTGCAGGTTTCCGGGCGGGAACCTTTCTCGGCGCCGCTGCCGTCGCATACTTCACATTCGCGATGCCCCGGGATCTTGATCTGGACCGTCTTGCCTTTCACGGCCTCTTCCAGATCCAGCTCCAGGGTGTAGCGCAGGTCCGCACCCCGGGTGTTGCGGCCACGACCGCCGCCACCAAAGATGTCGCCGAATACATCGCCGAAGATATCCGAGAAGCTGGCACCGCCGCCTCCGAATCCGCCGCCACCGGCCTGACCGTCAACGCCGGCGTGGCCGAACTGGTCGTAGGCAGCCCGCTTGGACGGCTCTGCCAGTACTTCGTAGGCTTCGCTGGCCTCCTTGAATTTGTTCTCGGCTTCGGTGTCGTCCGGGTTACGGTCGGGGTGGTACTTCATGGCGAGCTTTCGGTAGGCTCGCTTGATTTCCTTCTCGTCCGCGTCCCGGGAAATCCCGAGAATCTCGTAATAATCGCGCTTGGCCATGCTTTTAAAACCCTGTTTTTAAACGCGGAAAACGCGGGGATCTCCCCGCGTTTTCCAACTACCTGATGTACGTCAGATTTATCGCTTGTCGTCGTCTTTGACTTCTTCGAACTCAGCGTCGACAGCATCGTCAGACTTCTGGCCCTGGGCTTCTTCCTGCCCACCGGCTTGCTGGGTCTGATCCGCCTGATCTGCATACATCTTCTGGGCCAGCTCGGAAGAGACCTCGGTCAGCTTCTGAGTCTTGGCTTCGATGTCTTCCTTGTCGGAACCTTCCAGAGCGGTTTCGAGCTCCTTGATGGACGCTTCGATGGACTCTTTCTCGCTGTCGCTGACCTTGTCACCGGCTTCGTTCAATGTCTTGCGAACGGCGTGAACCATCGCGTCGCCCTGGTTGCGAACCTGGACAAGCTCTTCGAACTTGCGATCTTCCTCGGCGTTGGCCTCGGCGTCCTGCACCATCTTCTCGATTTCGTCATCGTTCAGACCGGAAGAGGCCTTGATCACGATTGACTGCTCTTTACCGGTCGCCTTGTCTTTGGCAGACACGTTCAGGATACCGTTAGCGTCGATATCGAAGGTGACTTCAATCTGCGGCACACCACGCGCTGCCGGCGGAATATCAGCCAGATCGAAACGGCCCAGCGATTTGTTCTGGGCAGCCTGCTTACGCTCACCCTGAACCACGTGAATGGTTACCGCGGTCTGGTTGTCGTCCGCTGTGGAGAACGTCTGCGACTTCTTGGTCGGAATCGTGGTGTTCTTGTCGATCAGCGGAGTTGCCACACCGCCCATGGTTTCGATACCCAGGGTCAGCGGGGTTACGTCCAGCAGCAGAACGTCTTTCACATCACCGGAGAGAACGGCCGCCTGGATGGCAGCACCCATCGCCACAGCTTCGTCCGGGTTAACGTCCTTGCGAGCTTCTTTGCCGAAGAACTCTTTCACTTTTTCCTGCACCAGCGGCATGCGGGTCTGACCGCCGACCAGGATGACCTCGTCGACTTCGCCTGCCTTCATGCCTGCGTCCTGCAGCGCCACTTTACACGGCTCGAGGCTGCGCTGAACCAGGTCTTCTACCAGAGATTCCAGCTTGGCACGGGTCAGCTTCACGTTCATGTGCTTGGGACCAGACGCGTCTGCGGTGATGTACGGCAGGTTAACGTCGGTCTGCTGGCTGCTGGAAAGCTCGATCTTGGCTTTCTCGCCCGCTTCTTTCAGACGCTGCATCGCCAGGGAATCGCCGCGCAGGTCGATACCGCTGTCTTTCTTGAACTGGTCTGCCAGGTACTCGATGATCTTCAGGTCGAAGTCTTCACCACCGAGGAAGGTGTCACCGTTGGTGGCCAGAACCTCGAACTGGTGCTCACCGTCAACATCGGCAATTTCGATGATGGACAGGTCAAAGGTACCACCGCCAAGGTCATATACCGCCACGGTACGATCGCCGCTCTTCTTGTCCAGGCCATAAGCCAGGGCTGCTGCGGTCGGCTCGTTGATGATCCGCTTCACTTCCAGACCGGCGATCTTGCCTGCATCTTTGGTAGCCTGACGCTGGCTGTCGTTGAAGTAGGCCGGAACAGTGATGACGGCTTCGGTCACTTTTTCGCCCAGGTAGTCTTCTGCAGTCTTCTTCATCTTCTTGAGAACTTCTGCAGACACCTGCGGCGGCGCCATTTTCTCGCCCTTCACTTCAACCCAGGCATCACCGTTGTCTGCCTTGGCAATCTTGTAGGGCACCATCTTGATGTCTTTCTGGACCACATCGTCTTCAAAACGACGACCGATCAGACGCTTGATGGCGTACAGGGTGTTGTTCGGGTTGGTAACCGCCTGGCGCTTGGCTGACTGGCCAACCAGGGTCTCACCATCGTCGGTGTAGGCGATGATGGACGGGGTGGTGCGATCACCCTCGGCGTTCTCGATTACCTTCACCTTGTCGCCATCCATGATGGCTACACAAGAGTTGGTCGTTCCCAGGTCGATACCGATAATCTTGCTCATTGAGTCACTCCAATTCTTCTGAATGCTTTCCAGGAGGCCATTTGCCTCCGCTTTCGCTATTTACTGGCTATATTGGCGCTTTAACCGGCTTTTCAAGCCTGCTCATCAATTTTTGGTGCATCTTCCGCTTTCGCGACCACCACCATGGCCGGCCGCACAACACGACCATTCAGCAGATACCCTTTCTGCACCACGGCTACCACGCTGTTCGGCTCGGCATCCGGCGCAGGCACCATGGACATGGCCTCGTGATGCTGGGGATCGAACGGTTCACCCACCGGGTTGATCTGCTCAACGTTGAATTTCTTCAGGCTGGACATGAAAAGACTCAGGGTCATTTCCACGCCTTCACGAATTGAGGCAACCAGTTCGCCGGACTCATCGTGACCCTCGGTGCTCTCGACCGCCTTCTCAAGGCTGTCAGCTACCGGCAGCAGCTCCTTGACGAACTTTTCCAGGGCAAACTTGTGCGCCTTCTCAACGTCGATCTCGGCCCGACGGCGCACGTTCTGCATTTCCGCCTGGGAGCGCAGCATCTGCTCCTGGAATTCCTGAACCTGAGCCTGGAGCGCTTCCACTTCGGAGGTTTCGTTGTCGCCGGCTTCGCCTTCAGCGGCCTGGGCCTCCTCTTTCGCAGCCTCGAGGGCTTCGTTCAGTTCCTCGTGCTCGTTGCGGTTCTCGTCAGTGCTCATGGCTACTCCTGCTTCATCTAAAGCGGCCCGCTGTCAGTGGCCGGTTAAACATGGGCTCCGGCCGCCTCGAGCCGGAAAATGTCGTTGCGAACGGATATGGGGCCCGCTCTCCAGGTTTCAACCACCAAAGCCTGCAATCCTGAAGAAAATACCTCCCTCAGGTTTGCAAACCACAAAAACCCTGTATATATTCACAGTCACTGTATACATCCACAGTGTTTTGCCGGTTTCAGGAACAACGCGGAGGTTATCTGCATGCTGACTCAACTTACGGTTTCCAATTACGCCATCGCTGAACGGGTGGAACTCCAGTTCAGCAAGGGCATGACCGCATTGACCGGCGAGACCGGCGCCGGAAAATCCATCGTTCTGGACGCCCTCGGCCTGGCCATGGGCGGCAGAGCCGATGCCGGCGCCGTCCGGCATGGTGCCAAACGCGCCGACATCACAGCGACCTTCGACGTATCCGGCATTCCCGAGGCAACCGAATGGTTGGCAGAACACGAGCTGGATGACGACAACGATTGCATCCTGCGCCGGGTCATCAGCAAGGATGGCCGCTCCCGCGCCTACATCAATGGCCAACCCTGCCCCCTGAACCACCTCAAGGAACTGGGCGGTGTGCTAATGGATATTCACAGCCAGCATCAGCACCAGTCTCTTTTGCGCAAGGAAACCCACCGCAAGCTGGTGGATGAGTTCGCCGGCGTTGAGACCCTGGCCGCTGAAACACGGGAAGCCTGGAAATCCTGGAACCAGATCCGCCAGCGGCTGACCGAACGCCAGCAGAATGCCGATGAAGCAGAGGCCAAACTCCAGCTTTTGCGGTATCAGGTGGAAGAACTGGATCGTCTGGCCCTGGAAGCGGGCGAGCAGGAAAACCTGGAACAGGAGCAGGCCCAGCTCAGCCAGGCAGATACGGTTCTGCACAACAGCCATCAGGCCGCCCTGCTTTGCACCGAGGATGAAACCAGCGCAGTGGATCTGGTGCGCCAGGCGTTACAGCAGCTGGAGCAGCTTCCGGTGGATGTTCCCGCACTGGCAGACACGATCCAGATGCTGAACGAAGCCCAGATCCAGATCAGTGAGGCCGGCGACAACCTTCGCCATTTCGTCGAGGACTACGAGGCCGACCCGGCTCGACTGGCGGAAGTGGAAGAACGGCTGAGCGCCATCTACCAGATGGCCCGCAAACACCGGATCACACCGGAAGAATTACCGGAACTGCATCAGCGCCTGAGTGCCGAGCTGGCCGAGCTGGACGGTGGCGAGGGCAGCCTGGAGCAGCTGGCCGCAGAGCTGGACAGCCAGCGCGGACGCTTCGATGAGCTGGCCGCGGAGCTGTCAGAGGCCCGTGCCAGGGCCGCCGCCGAACTGGATCAGCGGGTCGCAGCGGAGCTCACCCAGTTAAGCATGCCCAACATGCAGTTCATTACACACCTGAACCGCAGCAACGGTGGGGAGCCGGCGCCCCACGGACTGGAAGAGATTGAATTCCTGGTCAGCGCCAACCCGGGGCAACCTGCGCGGCCACTGGCCAAAGTAGCCTCCGGCGGCGAACTGTCGCGGATCAGCCTTGCCATCCAGGTGGTGGTTGCCCAGACATCAACCACACCCACACTGGTCTTCGATGAAGTGGATGTCGGCATTGGCGGCGGCACGGCCGAGGTGGTTGGCCGACTGTTACGGACTCTTGGTGGCAACGGGCAGGTGCTCTGCGTCACCCACCTGCCGCAAGTGGCGGCCCAGTGTCATCAGCACCTGTTTGTCAGCAAGTTTACCGAGCAGGATGCCACCTTCTCGAAAATCGAGACGCTGGACGATCAGGGCAGAATCAGTGAAGTGGCGAGAATGCTGGGAGGCGTGGACATGACTGAACATACGATCGCTCATGCCAGGGAAATGTTTTCAAAGGGGCAGGCAACCCATCACTGAGCCGCGAACAACGATCCACTACCCCTCTCGATCCTGAGAGCTGTTGGGGCGGGCCATAAACCCGCCCCTTTTTTCGTTCCTTCAGCCAACGGCCCGAGCCAGGCTCAGGACTTGATCGGCTTTACGTACAGAATCAGGCTGTGGTCGACGATTTCGTAACCGTGCTCTTCGGCAATCTTCTTCTGTCGCTCTTCAATGACCTCGTCGACAAACTCGACTACCTCACCCGTCTGGGTGCACACCATATGGTCGTGGTGGTCGTCGCCAGCCATTTCGAACACGGCATGGCCGCCCTCAAAATTATGGCGCAGTACCAGCCCTGCTGCTTCAAACTGCGTCAGCACCCGGTAGACTGTTGCCAGCCCCACGTCATCGCCTTGCTCCAGAAGCTTCTTGTATACATCTTCGGCACTGAGGTGATGCTCCTCCGCGGTCTCCAGAATGTTGAAGATTTTGACCCGCGGCAGAGTCACTTTCAGACCGACTTTTCGTAATTCGGCGTTTTCGGATGACATGTTACTATTCACTCTTTGGTGTGCCTCACGGCTTCCGGTATGATGAAGCCGCCATTGAACGGTTAACCCGTGTCACACCTGCCTCTGGCAGGCGATTTCAAGATAGAGGATTTCCCCCGGCGATGCAAAAGCTCACAGCTCTCATTCTCACTTTCGTTCTATCCGGTTGCGTTTTCCCGGGCGTCTACAAAATCAACGTCCAGCAGGGGAACATCGTTACCGATGAGGAGCTGACGCAACTGACCGAGGGCATGCCACGCAGCCAGGTGCACGCCGTGATGGGAACACCGCTCATGCTCAACCCGGTTGACCCCTCCCGCGAATACTACGTGTATACCTTCCAGAGAGAAGGCGGGGACATCCAGGAACAGCGAATCATCGTGTACTACGAAGAAGACCAGTACGCCTATTACGAGGCTCAACTGCTGGAAGAAACGCCGGCCTACTGAGCCTGATCTTTCTTTTTCGCCCGATTCAGTCGCGCCTGCTTCGGATCGATCTTCAGCGGGCGATACAGCTCCACCCGGTCACCTTCACGCAGTTCGTGGGCGGCCGGGTCCTTGATCACCTTCCCGAACACGCCCATATCAATCGTATCCGGATCGATCTCCGGAAAAATATCGCTGATCCCGGACAGCTTGGCCGCCTCCAGGGCGGTCGTACCCTCGGGCACATTTACCGGCACAATCTCCTGCCGGTCAGGCCGGGCATAGGCCACTTCCACCTGCATCATGCACCCTCCTTCCGGTAAAGCTCATCAGCGCGCCGGCAAAAGGCATCCACCATCGTATTGGCCGCCTGACTGAATACCGGCCCGAAGGTCATCCTTGAAAGCGATCCGGAGAATTCGAACTCCAGGGTCAGGATCACCTTGCAGGCGTTCTCATCCAGGGATTTGAAATTCCAGCGACCAGTCAGGTTGCGAAAAGGGCCATCCACCAGGTTCATCTCGATCGCCTCCGGCATCAGAAGCTGATTCCGGGTCGTGAGCGTATGCCGCACCCCACCCTTGGCGATTTCAAGCGACGCTGTCACCTGCTCGGGCTGGCGCTCATGAATCTCCGCGCCGGCGCACCAGGGGAGAAACTCCGGGTAACGGGCGATGTCATTCACCAGGTGAAACATGCGCTCGGCGGAGTGCATAACCAAAGCTGTTTTATCAATCTGATGGGGCATTGGAACCGGTTGTCCTGCTTGCAAACACGCTGTGAAAAGGTTGCAGACTTCTGGAAAGGAAGACAGCCTCAATCACACGCTATCATAAAGGATATCGTCCTGTTTTGGGGCTTTTTCGCCTGACTTACCACCACTTTCCTCCACCCCCGGCGGCTTCTGGTCTGACGCGGGCGCTGTCTTCTCGGCCTCGGCGGCTTTCTCCTCCGGCTCGGCCGGCGTAGCGGCAAAAGGCCGATCTCCCGCTGGCACTTCCCCGCCTTCCGAGACCATGGCAGCGGGCTGATCGCACCAGGCTGCAACATTGCCGTTGCTGCACAGGTTAGCCAGTGAAAAGGCCGTGTACTGGATCCCTATCCAGGCAACCACGAGGGGCAGCACCAGGCGCATCACCCAGAACCAGATACCGGCGAACAGTCTTGGCGTTGCGCCGAGCATGGTACCCGAAAGGTGTCGGGTCAGGCACCAGCCGGTAAACAGCGCAATCAAGATGGCCACAAGCGGAATCAGCAGGCCACCGGTGATCAGCTCCAGCCAGCGGAACATGGTAGCGCCGCCCATCCGCTCCTCGGCCCAGACATTAAACGACAGCAGAGACGCGAGCCCCGCCAGCCACACCGACAGACCGATCAGCAGCACCGACAGTGCCCTGGGCGCCCCGGTCCACTCACGGAACCAGCCCACGATGGGCTCCAGCAGATTCAGGGATGTGGTCCAGACAATCAGCACCACCAGCAGAAAAACAGCGGCGATCACGAACTGGCTCGCGGGCAACTGGGCCAGCGTGACCGGCATGGAAACAAAGAGCAGGCTGAAGCCCCGTTCACCGTCAAAGCTGTTGCCGTCTGTTGCGATCGCGAAGATCATCAGGCCAGCCAGAATCGCCACCAGGGTATCCATCAGCACCACGGCCAGAATCGAACGCTTCAGACGGGTTTGAGGCGTGGTGTACGAGCCCAGTATCGCCCAGACACCCATACCGAGCCCGAGCGTAAAAAAGGCATGAAACAATGCGGCTTTCAGGCTTTCCCAGGAAAGGTCCTCCGGATGCATGGCCAGAATGTGGTTGATGGCCCCGTCGATCCGACCATGCCAGGCAGCCAGGGCGAACAGCACGAGCATCAGCACCAGGGCGCCCGGCACAACCACCCTCAGGGCCCTTTCCAGCCCCCTCACTACGCCCTGCGCCGAGACCCAGAGTACCAGTAGCAGAAAGAAGATATGCCAGCCCATGAATACCCGGTACTGCCTGGGGTCGGACACCAGCCCCGCCAGAATCCCGGTTGCCTCTACCTCACCGGCGCCGGAGAAACGGCCAAGTGCGCCGAAGAACACGTAAGCCAGAGCAATGGATCCGAAGACTGCCGTAAAAGAGAGCACCAGAAAGGCGGCCAGTATGCTGAGCCGGCCAACCGCCATCCAGGCCCGAGACTGCCTGGCACTTCGAATGAGCCCGTCCATGGCCAATACAATGCCGTGGCGGGAATACCGACCAACAGCCGCTTCAGTCACCATCAGAGGCAGAGTCACCAGCAGCAGACAGGCGAGGTAAAGCAGGATGAACAGGCCACCACCATGCAGACTGGCCAGATAAGGGAACTGCCACAGGTTGGCAAGACCCACGGTAGCGCCCACCGCGGCCCAGAAGAAGGTTGATTTTCGGGTAAAGGACCCGATATGAGTCTGATACGGCGTAGGCATTCGCTTCCCTGAGGCCACCTAACAGGTCGGGGAGAAAGTCTGGGCCCGTATTGTAGCTGAAGGATCCCGTCGCGCACGAACCAGACACCGCCACAACGTCGAATTCGTGACCGGTCCGCCACTGTTGGGCTACAATGCGCCTTTTTCCGGCTGCAGCAACGCCGGCCCGTTCATTCGTCCGACCCCGGATTCATTGATTCATGAGCAAGAAAAAACCCGGAACGCCGAGCAATACCATTGCGCTGAACAAAAAGGCGAAGCACGAGTATCACATTGAGGAACGCTTTGAAGCGGGTCTCTCCCTGCTGGGCTGGGAAGTGAAGTCCCTGCGTGCGGGCAAGGCCCAGCTGGTGGACGCCTATGTGCTGCTCAAGGACGGCGAAGCCTGGTTGCTCGGCTCTCACATTACCCCGTTGATTGCGGCGTCCACCCACGTGATCGCAGACCCCACGCGCACCCGCAAGCTGCTGCTGCACGCCAAGGAAATTGCCAAGATCGTGGGCAAGGTCAACCAGGCCGGCTACACCTGCATTCCGCTGGCGTTGTACTGGAAAAACAACAAGGTGAAATGCGAAATCGCCCTGGTAAAAGGCAAGAAGCTGTTCGACAAGCGCGCCACCGAGAAAGAACGCGACTGGAACCGCCAGAAGCAACGCATCCTGCGCGAAACCAACGTTTGATCCTGCCCGCCACCAATTAACAAATACCTGACGCCGGTCATGGCCGGCGTGAACGGGTATGTCGCATACTCACTCTCTTTGTTCAGAATTCCATCGGGCCTATACTCGGGAACTCTGGTGCATGGCAAAGGGAGCCGCTTATGTCACCCAAACAGATACCAATGTCCGCCGTAGACCGCGCCTGGCTACGCATGGACTCGCCCCAGAACCCCATGATGATCTGCGGGGTATGGACACTGGAACGCCCCGTATCGATGAACCGCCTCAGGCACACGCTCGAGGAGAGGTTTCTCTGCTTCAACCGGTTCCGGCAACGGGTGATCGACACTGGCGACCGGGCGTACTGGCAGGACGATCCCCTGTTCGACCTGGACAACCATCTGCACCGCATCGCCCTGCCGGGCAAGGCCGATAAGGCAGAGCTCCAAAAGCTGGTCAGTGACATGAACAGCACGTCGCTGGATTTCCGGCAACCGCTCTGGCAAATGCACTACATCGACAATTATGGGGACGGCGGCGCGCTACTCATCCGCATTCACCACTGCATTGCCGATGGCATCTCGCTGGTTCGTGTAATGCTGTCACTCACCGATAAAACGCCGGAACCCCGACTGGGCAAAGTCGCCCGCAAGCGTCGCTCCAAACCCGGCAGGAAATCGGCCATCCAGAACTTCCTGCACCGTGCCGTGGACAGCGCGCAGACCGCCACCAACCAGGCCAAACTGTTTATCCAGTCCGTCCGTGAAGAGCCCAACTACCCGTTAAAACTGGCCACCACCGCCAGCGGTGTCGCCCTTGACCTCCTGAAACTTGGCCTGGCGCCCGGCGAACCCAAAACCGGCCTGAAAGAACCGTTATCCGGGCGCAAACAAGTGGCCTGGGCCGATCCCCTCGACCTTGCCGAAGTAAAGGCCTGCGCCAAGGCTCTGGGGGGCACCATCAACGATGCCCTCCTTTGCACGGTCACGGGCGCCTTACAGAGACATTTTGCCGCCCACAAGGAAACCATCCCCGAGTGCGGCATTAGGGTCGCCGTACCGTTCAATCTGCGCCCTCTTGATCAGCCCATCGAAACGCTCGGCAACAAGTTCGGGCTCGTACTGGTTACCCTGCCGGTGGAAGTGAGAGACCCGCTCATGTGCTTCCGCCAGGTGCAGGAGAACATGAACCGGCTCAAGCGGTCCTATCAGGCCCAGGTTACCTACAGCCTGCTTGATATCTTCGGGCGCGGCCCCGATGTTATTGAACGAAGGGCCCTGGATCTGCTCAGCAACAAGGCCTCGGCGGTACTGACCAACGTGCCCGGCCCGAAAGAGCCCCTGTATCTGGCGGGCAGCAAGCTGACCCAGCCCATGTTCTGGGTTCCCCAGAGCGGCAGCATCGGTATCGGCATGAGTATTCTCAGTTATGCCGGCACCGTGCAATTCGGCATCACGGTGGACAAGGCGATTCACGCGGATCCGGACGCCGTGATGGGCTACTTCCGGGAAAGCTTCGAGGCCCTGAGCCATGCGGCCCTGGCAGGCCGACATGACGCCATTGAGCGCAAGGCCAGCTAGGGTTCTAGGTACATCTACAGCCCCAAAAGCACAAAACTGCAACAAACAAACCTTGAAGTCCGGCAAACCGGACACATATACTGAAGTTAAGGGGACGACATGGCTTCGACGCCGGTGGCGAACCCTTGAGTGCATGTCGAGATGGCAGCCAATCTCGTTAATCCAAAGCTGCAACGCAATAGTCGCAAACGACGAAAACTACGCACTAGCAGCGTAAGCTGCTAGTCGTCCTGACCGGGTCGCCCGTAGCCCGGAAGCAACATCTCAGGACGTCATCGCTTACGGGATGCTCCGTTACCCAGAGTTCACTGGTTAACGGCTAAGATTTAAAGAACTCGGTTCTTGCACCCTGGCTCTCGGGTCGCTTGAACTTAAATCAATAGAGAGACGCTAAACATGTAGACCTCAAGGCTGAGTACTGGCGGACGCGGGTTCAATTCCCGCCGTCTCCACCAAACAACCAAGAGAAAGCCCCTGATTTCAGGGGCTTTTTTTATGCCTATTCAAGAAATGGCGACCGAGATGTCCACAAATCGTCCTCGCAGAAAATTATTTAAGCGCACTCTGTGGAAACGAATGGAAGCAAACACAACGCTTCTAGAGTCCTCTGCCTTTCGCTGGACAATCCGTGTATTCGGTTATACATCGCTGCTTTACGCTGCAATCGTTGTTTTAAACCTTGAGGCGCACAATACGGAACCACTTTCACCAGAACATCTAAATAACGTCGTAGTGGCGTTAAAAAACCCGGCCTTGATTGCCGGAGTATCACTTCCCCTCCTGGGTTTGATTGCAAGCCATCTGCGTTCTATCCAGACAAAAAAGCAAATCGAAACACAGCAAGATCAGAACATTTTCTCTAACTATCTTGCTCACCGAAGCCAGTTCAATGAATTCATGGAGGAAGAAGCTCCACTGGTTAACGTATCCCGAATATCAAAGTGGACTATGTATGGCAGGCTTTTTCCGAAAGCGGAAGAAGGCGATTTCGAAATCAACTCGACGTTGGCGAGCTTCTTTGAAACCCTGCCCAAGCGACTCACTAAGTTGACGAAAATCCTCGAATCGACGACGTACAATCGAAAGGAAAACTGGAACGATTTGGAGACAATCTTCGACGACCTTGAGTCGGATTTCAGAGAATTTAGCCAGGCCGTTTTCACCGATGACCTAGATAAAGAACTATTCCTTTCAAAGCTCGAACGACGCATAGATAAACACCTTATTTGCGTCCATGCTCTCCACGAATGCTCCAACTTCCACAGGGCATTACTGGATGAGAACAGTGTTTGGGAGATTCAAGAAAAATACGTTCAGTGTAAATCGATACTAAAACCTCAATCGCTGCGAGAGCGCATCCTGCACGAACTCCGAGCTGCCGCTTTGTCGCCACGAACCTCTCTTACCGAAGACCGAGAGAGAGAACAAGCGCTCAAGGGCAAGCTGTTCTTCGAAAACCTATGCATGGGAGGCGATGACAGTGACATAGTTATCGCGAAGGAAATTTCAGAAGTAATAGATCAAAATTTCAACTCAGAAGAAAAGCTTGAGGTGGAAAGGGTGCTTCCCGCTGCAATAAACATTCATCTCACCGTACTCAATAACGAGGGCCAAGAGTCGCAGCCTTAGACAAATGCTCGGGCGCTAAATGCGAATACCTGAGAGTCATTGAAATATGTGAATGACCAAGAATCTTTTGAAGCGTGACTATGTCCCCACCATTCATCAAAAAGTGGCTGGCAAAGGTGTGTCTCAGAACGTGGGCAGCTTGACCAGGTGGCAGTGTAATACCGGATTTATCGAGAGCACGGCGGAAAGCAGATAGTGAAAAGCTGAAACATCCATGCTCTTTCAAGTGCTTTCGGATTTCCTCAAACAGCTCTTTGCTGACAGGCACCGATCTAGACTTGCCACTTTTGGTGTTCACGAACGTAAGCTTTCCTTCCTGGACGTGGCGTAACTGCAGATTCTCAGCCTCTCCCCACCTGGCGCCGGTTGCTAAGCAGATCCTCGTTAAAAGGTGAACATGAGGGTTCTGACTAAAATCCTCGATGGTTTTGAGAAGGTGGCGGATCTGTTCGACCGTAAGCCAGGATAGCTCCCGTTCATCCAGGCGGATCATCTCAACGTTCCTGATCGGGTTGTCGAAGTCGATTTCGTTCAGCCGGTTTAGCTGGTTATAGACCGCATTGAGGTAGCCCAGGTGGTTGTTGAGCGTTTTCTTGCTCGCACCCTTCTGGATCTTATGGGCACGGTACGCCAGGAAGGATGTCGGTTTTACGGTCCTGGCAATTGGGTTGCCCAAGAATTCGGCCATCGTATCGAGACACCGCTTTCTTCGTTCACCGTCTTTCAGGTGTACCCCTTTGGCATTGAACCATAGCTTGATCAACTGCTTCAGAGTTCGATTGTCGGCCTTCGATGGGTTCCACTCTCGACCTTCTGCCCTTTTTGCCATCACGAACGTTTCAAAGCGTTTTGCTTCTGCCTTTGAATCGAAGCTTTTGCGGATGCGCTTTGAGCCCCGACCATCCGTGCGCAGATCTACCTGCCATCTTCCTGATGGGAGCTTCCTGATCATGCCGCCACCTTTGTCAGTAGTCGCCGCTTTATCAGTCCATCCTGGACGAGCTGGAACAGCTCGTTTTCATAGATCTCCCGTCGCCGGTAATAAGCGCACAGATCCTCCCAAAGACCGGATTTCTTGAGGCAGTCCCAGGCCTGGCGTGGGTTAAAACGGTTGCGTGCATAAATGGACAAGAGATTGCCAAAGGCCAGGGAGACGTTCTTTTCGTTGCCGCAACCGGGTTCCTTTTTTGCGCGTTTGTAGAGCAGATCCGGAGCTGAATAACCGAAGCCGATGTCTTCACGGAGTTTGGTCCAAATGGGGTGCACCCACTCCCGTTTCACCTCGTAGCGGTTGCTTTGCAGGGCGTATTGCCAGAGGCCGGTCAGGTGAGGAACCGCATCCATGTAGGTATAGATGGGTTTCATGTTGGGTGTGCCCTGGGAGATCTCGTTGACGATCCGGTGATGGAAGCGGATTTCCAGGCGCCAGACGGGCATGTCTGGGTCATAGCAAGTGTCCGGGAAGCACTCTTCGTTGCTGGCGCATTCCCAGATGGATTCCATGAAGGCACGTTTGTCGGAGACGTCGACCTCTTTGGATTTGTCGTAGAGGCAGACCTGGAGGCTGTTGGCTTTGCCGAAGGTGTAGGTTTCGCCTCTGCCGTTGACCGTTGAGCCTTCCAGGCCCTGGAAATGAAAGTCGCTCATGCCGTTGTGGACGCTGATGGTTCTCGCCCGAGTCACAAAGTGCTGGGCGAAGTCCTGTGGAGGTTCCCAGCCCTGGAAGTCGACCGCCAGGTGCAACGCGATGCCAACGGGTTTGATGTTAGTGAGGAAGTACATACCCCACTCCGCAAGCTCGTCGTGGATTTCCTGACTGGAGCGTTCATAGAGCCATCTGGGGGAGGTTTCGATTTTAACGTGCGTTCCCAGGGTATCGGCTTCCGCGTAGAAGTTCTGGATCAGGATAGTCAGGCCGTATTCTCGGTTTTGCAGGATGTACTTAAAGCCCCCTCGCCTGCCGGACTGGAGCCGGAAGGGCATCTTTTTAATGGTGAGGGTGGCGTCGTAGCCGGATTCGTATTCGGTGGCGATCTCCGCGAGGATTTCCGGCTTCAGGCGTCCCTGGAAGAGCTGGCGCACGGTATCCGTGCCGGTCCAGAGAACGTTGACGTTGTTCAGGTTCACTTGTTGGCCTTCAGGACCAATAAAGAGGTCCCCTTTGCCGATTTCCCCGGTGTTTATATCCAGTCGTTCGAAGTCTTTGATTTTCATCTGTGGCTCACTGTGGTTCTAAGTGGTTAAAAATCGACTACCGTCGTTTTCTATGAGACGTGTTACAGGGACGTCTCCAAGCCGCTGCGCGGCGCGTGGCGGTCGCTCCGCTCGCGCTCACGCGCCGTCGCCTTCCTTCTCGGGGAGTGCTGTTTGCAGGTAAG
>Ga0189287_100259_pt1 | contig 18320 bp, 9 predicted proteins | sample UW86minimetaG_FD_130319 | JGI IMG/M metagenome (GOLD analysis project Ga0189287, IMG submission 130319) | Marine microbial communities from the Costa Rica Dome - UW86 mini metaG | ecosystem: Environmental > Aquatic > Marine > Oceanic > Photic zone | place: Costa Rica: the Eastern Pacific... | reverse complement strand
CGGCCAGACCCTCGGGCGGGGCTGGGGAAGGGGCCCAATGTGACAAGAGGGGTTCTTGATGGCGAGGGGACAGGCCCGCGTCCCTACGGGCCGCGGGGGAAGCGGACACCAAGGCTGCCTGAGACTGAACGCGACGTAAGTATATAATTGACAGTTGGGTATATTATCGTAAGGTGGGGGCAGCCTTGGTGGAAGGTGGCAGGAAATAGGGGGTCTTTCTTCCGCATGTCCCGAACGAAACGCCTAACAGAGATGGAGAAGATGCAGATCGTCCGCGAGGCCGCGGAGGGTGTGTCGACCTCTGAACTGGCGACGCAGTTCGGGGTCACGTCGCGCGCCGTGCGCTACGTCTTGAAAGCCGATGCCGAGCGCCAGACCGATACCGCTATTCCGGTCTCAGCGGTCAGTGTGAAGGTCACGGCCGCGGAGCTTGCGGCGCTCGACGCGGTGTTGGAGAAGGCGGGGATCGAGAGCCGGGCAGAGGGTCTGCGGCGGCTCATCCAGGCGGCGGGCGGGGTGTTCGTTCCGGACGCGCAGATGGCAGCAGAGGTGGCGCGCTATCGCGCCTCTCTGCACGAGGTCGGCAATGGGGTCGGGCAGATCGCCAAGCAGATGACGCGGGCCAACCGGATGGGGCAGGGGGCTGATGGTGGCACGAGTGCGGAGTTCACCGAACTGCGTCTTGCGCAGATGCGCGGGCTGGCGCGGTTCATCCTGGATTCCGCTGATGAGATCGACCTACTGCTACGGCGTCGTCGCGATGCGATGCAGCTCGAGGCCACGGCCGCGCTGAGGGAGTTTGCCCATGCGGCTGAATGATGCTGTCGACGCGGTTACTGGCGAGGTCTTCCGAGACGGCTGGAGCCGGATCCGGGGTTCGATGCAGGGGCTACATGTCGCCAAGCAGAGCCAGCTTGTGCGCGCGGCAGCAGGGCATCGGCCGGCGGTTTTCAAGGCGATCCGGGGCGGGGGTACACATACGAAATCGCAGCTCGCAAACCAGCTCGATTACCTCACCACCAAGTCCACCCAAATCGTGGACTCGAGCGGGTTCCTCGATGGCAAGGCGAAGCTCGAGGCGAAGGACATCAAGGACCTGACCGAGCGCTTTGCCAAGCGGTGGGATGCGGGCTTCAAACCCAAGCTGGGCCAGACCACCCATATGCTCATGTCCTTCCCCATCGGAACGCGCGGGGAGGATGTGCGCGACATCGCGACGGATGTGGCCGAGCGGTTCTTCCAGAGTGACGCGAGGCATTTCGACTACATCATCGCGGTGCACGAGGACCGCGATCACCCCCATGCGCATCTGGTGCTGAACCGCCGCTCGCAGGAAGGCGAATTCTTCTTTCTGGGGCGCAACCACCGCTTCAACTATGACGACTTCCGTCTCGCCATGGTCGAGGAGGCCGAGAAGTATGGCGTGCGCCTCGAAGCCACGCGGCGGGTCGATCGCGGGGTTGTGCATTACCCCGCCCCTACCCGCGAAGTCTATGCGGCGAAGGAAGAGGGCCGCGCGCCCCGCGAGCGGGAACGTGTGGGGACCGACCTGACCCGGACGCTGGCGGAGATCGCCAACACAAGAACCGTCTACCATTCGCTTGCTGCGGAGGCTTCACGCGAGGCGCGCGAGGATATTGCCGCGGCACTCTTCCGCGCGGGCGAGGTGCTGGCGCGCGGCGGGCAGGTGGACCGAACAGGAGATGTGTATATGGCCGAGGATCAAAGCTTCGAGGACCTGAGAAGCCTCTATGCGGAGAAGCTCACGCGGGTGCAGGGCATGATCGCCGAGAAGTCTGACGCGGAACGTCCCGCGTTGGAAAAACGCCTCATCGAGATCCAGACGCAGGTCCAGCACATGCAGCCTCTCGGTTTGCGATCATCCACGCTGTCAGAGACCCCCTCGGAGGGCGGGATCTATTCTGAGGCCAATATCGACACCAAACAGCTAGAACGTCTTGCCGAGCCGGACTTGCGGGCGCGCATTGACGCGGCCCTGCGGGGTACCGGGATCAGCACATCGGAAGTGGTGGCCCGGATCGAAACCGGGGCGTCAAACGCAGCACTCGAGCACCAATGGATCGCCAACGATCTTGCCAAAGTGGCCGAGGCGCGGGACCTGAACCTCGAACGCCGCGCCGATCTGGAACAAGCGCGCGACATTCTCAACGATGTGCATGTCGCGCTCGGCACGCTGCTGGAACGGGAGAACGTGCTGCGCCGGGATGGCATCGTGGAGGAGAACGCGGTCAGCGAGCGGTTCCATTATCACGAGGGTGCAGTGCAGGCGATGGAAGGGACCATCCGTCAGGAGATGCGCGCCGAGGGTTTGACCGCGCAGCAAATCGAGGACCGGGACTGGGAGGTTGTCTCGCGGGCGGAGCGCCGGATCGAGACGGAGCAGCGCGCATATCTCGAGGCACATCCGGACCTGCTCGCACGCCCGGGCGATGTGTTCGACAGGTCCCAGCCCTACAGGGAGACCATCACCGATGCAGCTCGCGCCAGCGAAATCACCCGCGAGGTCGAAGGGGTCATGGAGGTACGCGACCTCCGCACGCCCGTTGCGGATGCTGTCGCAGATGACTTGCGCGCGCGCTATCCGGACATGCCGTCCCACCTCGCCCGCGGGCTTGGCGCGACCTACGCGGCCGTCGTCGAGATCCGGGACACGGAAGCCATCAATCAGGTCCGCCGCGACAAGGAGTTGCGCGACGGGCTCGGGTCTGGCACGCGCGACGAAACCCTCGCGACCCGCGATGAAACTGCGATGCAGTCTGACCGAACCGACCGCCTCGCAGACGAGATTGCGCGTGTCCTGGACCATGAGCGGGCGGGGGAGTTGTCCGCGCCCTTCGAGACCGAGGCGGAGCGGGACGCTTTCCGCGGCGAGATCGCGCGGGTGCTGGACGTTCGCCAACTCGAGCGCCTCACATCCGGCGATGCCGATGCGCTGGACAAGGTTCTCGAGGACCGCCTCGACCGGCTCTATGTCGCCAAAGTCTACCTGCAATCTGATGCAGCGACGGCCAATACGGAGGCCTTGCGCCAGGTGGTCGATGAACTGGCCGATGCTGAGTATGAAAAACACCGCGCGACGGACGTGGATGGCAAGACCGAGCGGGGTCAGGTCCATTGAGCGCTGCCATGGGAAAAGCGCGGATCGCCACCGGGGTGCTTCTCGTCACACTGGTGACCGCCGCCATGGGCTATACCATCGCCTCGGCGGTGCTGACCTACCAGGACCTTGGCTTCGGGGCCGAGATCGACTTTGCCTATATCGCGCAGAACTATATGGCGATCCTCGATCGCCGCCCGGAGGACGCGCAACTTATTCACCTGATCATCGGCAGCTTCGCCGCTGCCGGCCTGATGCTGAGCCTCGCTCTTTCGGGATCGGCCCTCACACGCTTTGGCCAGACCCATTGGCAGTCTGCGCGCGAGATGAAGGCCAATGGGTTTTTTGGCGCACCCGGCACCGGATTTATCCTCGGCAAGCTCGGCTCTCCGAGGTCCCGCGCGAAATACATTTGCTCGAAAGTTTTCCCCCATGCGCTGATCGTGGCGCCCACGGGCCGCGGCAAGACCACGGGCTTTGTCATTCCGAACCTGCTGACCTGGCAAGGCTCCGCCGTGACGCTCGATGTGAAGGGCGAGTGTTTCGAGGCCACGGCCCGGCACCGCGCGGCCCAAGGCGACAAGGTCTATCGCTTTGCCCCTACCGATTGGGAGGGCAAGCGCACGCATCGCTACAACCCGCTCCTGCGCATCTATCAACTGAAAGACCCCGCGCGCCAGCAGATGGAATTGCAGCTCCTGGCGACGCTCTTCCTGCAAAGTGACAACGACCGGGTGCAGGGCCTGCTCAAAGGCGGGATCGATCTCTTCGTGGCGGCTGGCCTGTTGGCCTTCCAGCGCAAGCGCCCCACCTTGGGCGAGATCTACCGCATCGCAGCCTCGGGCGGGAACAAGCAGAAAGAGTATTTCGCGCGGGGTCACGAGGTCGACAACAGGGCGGCCAAACTGATCTTCACGCGGCTCGCTTCGACCAATAACGACACGCTGACCTCCTATGTCTCGCTCCTGATGACCTCGGGGCTCGACCAATGGCAGAACCCGGCTATTGATGATGCGACGGCGGTCTCGGATTTTGATTTCCGGACGATCCGCAAGAAGCCCTTCTCGGTCTATCTCGTGGTCCAGCCGCTGATGGTGAAGCCCCTCGCGCCGTTGATCCGTCTCTTCTTCTCTGATCTCCTCTCTGCCATGCAAGAAAAGGACCCCGGGCCGGATGAGCCTTGGCCGGTGATGATCATGCTCGATGAGTTCAATCGCCTGGGCAAAATGCCCATCGTGGTCGAGAGCATCGAGACCTTACGGACCTATCGCGGCCACCTAGCCGTGGTCACCCAGACGATCCCCGCCCTCGATGAAATCTATGGCGAGAATACCCGCCGTGCCCTGCAGGGCAACGCGGGGGTGAAGCTCTACCTGACACCGTCAGATGAAAAAACCGTCGAGGAGCTGAGCAAGGCGGTCGGCAAGACCACCAAGACTGTCGTCACGCGATCTCAATCAATCGGCAAGAACCCCTTTGAAGGGCGCAGCCAATCCACACGGACCGAAGAAAGCTCCTTGCTGCCTGAAGATGAGGCGCGCCGCCTGCCGCTCGACGAGATCGTCATGGTGATCGATGCGCAAATGCCGGTCCGTGCAAAGCGGATCCAATATTTTGACGACCGGCTGTTCAAGGCGATCCATGCGGCGCAGACAGGGGAGTTGCCGTTTCCGGAGCCGGGGGGAGGGGGAGCGCAAGGCACGCTGCCGCTGAGTGTTCAAGCGATGCCGATGACACCGCCTGCGAGTGGAGGGCATGGACCTGAAACTGACGCGGTTGTGGAGAGCGCAAGACAAGTTCCGGGCAGTCAAACGTTAGGGCAAATCGACGTCGCCCCAAAGAAGACCGTGCCTGTCGTTCAAGCTGTGATCGCCCAGGAACAGCGACAGATGGAGTTGGATTTTGGGGACCAGGTTGCGGATGCCGAGACAGTGGGCGTGGATGATGAGGCGCAGATGCGCTCTGCCGTTGGTGGCTTGGACGACATGGAAGCGATGCTGCGAAAAGGGGATGGCGAAAAGAGGGTTGCTCGATAGGGTGGCGTGCATGGTTTATATGTTGGGGAGGCGGGAAGCATGCGTAATTGGGCTGACCCTGCTCTGAGGTCGAGCTCCCGATAAGATCACAGCAATGCTGTGAGAATGGGAGACAGAGAATGGACTATTTTGTTTGTTCGGATATTTCGCTGCGATCTTGCGCGGTCTGCATTGTTGATGCACGTGGCAAGGTCTGCTTGGAGCGGGAACTGCACTGCGAGGTCGACGACATTGCAGATTGCCTGGATGGTTTTGGACATCCAATCGCGCGTGTCGGCTTCGAGGCTGGAGCGTTCAGCTAGCACCTTTTCTTTGGTTTGCAAGAAAAGGGTTCGACATCGTTTGTATGGAAGCTCGGCAGGTCAGTGCGGCGCTATCAGCGATGCGGAAAAAAACCGACAAAACGGATGCGAAAGGCATTGCACATATACTGCGTACGGGGTGGTTCAGTCCCGTGCACATGAAGAGCCGCGAGGCGCATGGCGCGCGCGTTGCTGAGCACCAGAAAGGCATTGCTCAAGAAGACTATTGATCTGGCCAACGAGGTTCGCGGCTTATTGAAGATATTTGGCGTGCGTCTGCCAAGAACGGTCAAACATGGCAGCTTCGACGCCCTTGTCCGCCCAATGATCGAGTTGGACGAGGTGCTCGCACATGCGGTCATTCCACTGCTGGATGCGCGCGCTGTGCTTTTCCAGAACTATCTTGAACTGGATCGCAGGGCGAAGCGCGCAGCGTCGCAAGATGAAGTTTGCATGCGGATGATGACCGTGCCTGGCGTCGGCCCGATCGCTGCGTTGACATTCAAGGCGGCGGTCGATGACCCAAACCGTTTCAAACGTTCTTGCACGGTGGCTGCGCACTTTGGCCTCGCGCCAAGGCGATACCAGTCGGGCGAGCACGATAATCCAGGCCGCATCTCAAAAGCGGGCGATCAAGATGTACGAGCCACTCTCTACGCCGCCGCAAATGCTCTGCTTATGCGTACGATGGCTAAATCTCAGATCAAGTCATGGGGAATGCGATTGATGCGCACAAAGGGGCGACGGCGCGCTGTTTTTGCTGTCGCACGTAAGCTCGCTGTGCTTCTTCACCGGATGTGGGTTGATGGCACGGAATTCCGTCAGGAACAGGTGGGAGGAACGGCATGACCTGAATAGCCGAACACCTAACCTGACGGGATCGTCCAATCCGGACGAGGTCTGTGGATGAAGACGAAAATGTCTGCTGCGCAATGTGAAGCGCGCCGGGAAGCAGGGCTCTCCACAACCAATCGGACACATGCATGCAGCGGCGCCTTTCGAACGTCAAACCAGACTGCGAAGAGAAGCGTGACCCGGATAAGCGATCCAAAGCGGAAAAACGAAAGGAAACGAGCTTGACCCAGACACCCAATTAGCGAAGCTGACCTTCGCTGCGTGAGCGTTTGCGCCTGGCAAGACCAGCGATAGCTGACATTCAGCAACGGCGCTACCGTTGTATGGACCTGCATAGGCCCATCACTGATTCAGTGTTCGCAAATTGTTCTGATTTCGCTTGACCGAGATTTCAACACAACATATTTGTTGCGTCATGACTTTAGTGTACGATTCGTCCACAGGCTACCTTGCTCCCGGCGTCCATATTGTGACCTGGGATGAACTGGTCGCTCTATGTTCGGTCAATCAGCACCGAACGCGCTTGGTTGGCGGCCTCAAGAGTGCCGCCCTTAACCTCGGGGGAGCAGGCTGCACGTTGTTGCTTTTGGATGGAAGTTTCGTGTCTGAGAAGGACCTACCAAACGACTATGATGGCGCTTGGAGCCCAGTTGGCATGAACCCTTACCTTGTAGATCCGGTGCTGCTCGATTTTTCGCCATCCGGACGCGCGGCAATGAAAGCTAAGTACGGCGGAGAGTTGTTCCTAGAGAGCGCGGTCGCCGCACCCGGTGTACTTTTTCGTGACTTTTTTCAATCCGACAGAAGTGGAAACGCCAAAGGAATACTGTCTCTAGACCTAGGGAGCATCAAATGATCACCAATGAGCGCCAATACAAAATTACTCGAGCAAATGCCGAGAAGTTTAAGGCTGCGATTGATGGCTTTGATGTCGCAGAGAGAGAGAAGGCCGGCATACACCCGACCTTTATTGAGGCCGAGCTTAGTGGCTTGAATAGCCAACTGGTCGACCTTGAAGAAGAAATCCGAGCATATGAGGAGCTGCAGTCAATGCAAGCTCCCGTTATTACGGTGGAGCGGATTGAAGACCTAGCCGAGGGCTTGATTGCAGCAAGGATTGCTTCCGGACTTTCTCAGCGTGAACTCGCGGAGAGGATGGGACTCAAACCTCAGCAGATCCAACGCTATGAATCGGATAAGTACTCGAGTGCAAGTCTAGCCAGAATTATTCAAGTAACAGAAGCACTCAATATTGAACTTAGAAACGAAATACTGGTCCCGTACCAACCTGATGGTTTCGAAGGAGTTTTGCAGAAGCTATCTCAGGTAGGCTTGGACGCAGCTTTCCTAAGATCTAAACTTCTGAGCTCAGCGGATGAAAGCAGGTTTAGCGCTCTTTCCGATGGGTCGCCGCAAGAGGCACCAACAGTTGTTGACCGCTCGATAGAAGCGGTTTCGAGAGTCTATGGTTGGGCCAAAGACCAGCTTTTCTCGGCGCATCCCTTGAGTGTGCCAGCAATAGCTGGAGCGCAAGCAAGGTTCAAAATGCCAGCAAAGCGAGACGCTGATCAAACAGCTCTTTATGCGACATATGCCAATTATCTGGCCCGACTTGTGTTGAATGCGACGCCGGTAATTGAAGGCCCAGCGGTACCTGATGAGCCGGAAGAATTTCTGAGACTGTTCCACGAAAACTATGAAGAGTTTGGTTTCCGAGACTTGCTAAACTTCTCTTGGGATTTGGGTATCCCAGTGGTGCCATTGCGAGACGGGGGGCAATTTCACGGAGCATGTTGGAGAATATCAGGCAGAAATGTCATTGTAATGAAACAAAAGACTCCACATGTAAGTCGATGGATATTCGACTTACTGCATGAGCTTTACCACGCATCTCAACGACCCGAAGAAACTGACTTCGTGATTTTGGAGGCTGCCGAAACTTCCGAGGAGCGCCGTAGCTCCGATGAAGAGGTAAGAGCAAGTCAATTCGCTGGCGAGGTTGGTCTCTCGGGCCAGGCGGAAGAGCTCACGGCAATTGTCGTGGATAGAAGCCGCGGCGACATCAAAAGGGTCAAGTCCGTTGTTGCGCGCTTGGCCGAGGAGAGGGGCGTGGACGTTGGATTGCTCGCAAATTACCTAGCATTTCGCCTTCAGATGCAAGGGATCAACTGGTGGGGAGCTGCGGCGAACCTCCAGCGAGGTGGCGGGGATCCTTGGATGGTCGCGAGGGATGTGTTTTGCGAACGGTTTTCCTTTGATGGCCTAGACGACGTCGATGGTTCAATTTTGCAACGAGCTCTTGAGAGGAATTATTGATGAAACCCTTGGTCGAACTCAAACCACTCAAGATTAGCTGCACGGATAGCGATTGCGATAGCGGTTCGCCGTCGACGCCGCGGATCGCGCTTCCGGCGATACCGCAATGGCGGTGCGTCTGCATGTGGGCGATCAGGTTGCGGATCGCGCCTTTCTGCGGGAAGGCGTCGGAGTTGAGGATGTAGTAGAAATCCGGCTGCGTGCCGTCGGAGAGGCCGGCGTGCATGCCGAAATTGTTGCCCGCGCCGAAGCCGCCGTTGCGGGCCGAGGCCTTGAAGCGGACGGGGACGGCGGGGTTGGCGAGGCCCTCGATGCCTCGGGTCAGCACCTCGCAGGAATCGTCGCCCGAGCCGTTGTCGACCACGAGGATCTCGCCGCGGATGCCCGCCATTTCACGCAGGGCGGCGTCGAGCGCCTTCAGCGTCAGTTCGGGCGTGCGGAAATTGAGGATGATGGTGAGAACGGACGGGTCCGTCATGGGCTTCACTCCGCCGCCGTGCGCGCCGCCGGGGCGTGGGCGCGGGGTTTGTTGCGTTCGATGTCGCGGACAAGGCCGTTCAGGTGCTTGGCCAGCACGCTGACATTGGGCATGAGCACCATGCTGTCATGGTCGCCCGGCACCTCGATGACGTTCACGCCGGGAGCCCATGGTGTCCACTGGTTGTCGTCGAAGACGTATTCGCGCTCGCGGCTGACAAAATTGCCGCCGGTCACCTTCCAGTGCCGGTCGAGCGGCGGGCGGAAGAGGGTGAGCGGGCCGTCCCACGGGGCGAGCTCGTAGCGGGCGACGGCGCCGCGGAAGGCCATCTCGATCTGGCGGTTGTTGAAATTGCCGCTGTCGGGGGCGGGGGCGGTGCTATCGGCCTGCGCGCGCTTGGTCTTTTCCCAGGCCCAGCGGTTGCGGGCCCATTCCAGCAGGTAGGCCGGGCCCTTGCGGCGGATGTCGTGCAGCTTCATCAGCGCCTTGTCGGCCGGTTTGAGGGATGGGCGCACCGGCAGGGGCGTGTCCAGCATCACGACCATCGCCACGTCCTGACCGGCCGTGTCGAGCTGGCGGGCGATCTCGTAGGCGGTGATGCCGCCGCCCGAGAAGCCGCCGACCATGTAAGGCCCCTCGGGCTGGATGCTGCGCATCTCGGCGATGTAGTCGGCGGCGGCCTCCTCGATCGTGTCATGCGGGGCCTCGTCGCCGATAAGGCCGCGGGCCTGAAGGCCATAGACCGGGCGGTCTTCCATGCTGAGCGCAAGGTGGCGGAGGTTCAGGACGTTGCCGAACATGCCGGCGACGATGAAAAAGGGCATGCGCGACGATTTCGTGCCGTTGAGGGGCACGGCGTAGCGGAAGGAGGTGGGTGCCGCGGCCTCGGGTGCTGTGCCGGTGTCCGTGGTGCCGCCGGTGCGCGCGTCGAGCATGGCGGCGAGGCCGGCGATGGTGGGCGCCTCGAACAGCACGGAGATAGGGAACTGCACGCCGAAGTCGCGCTTGACCGCCGCGAAAAGGCGGACGGCGAGGAGCGAGTGGCCGCCGAGGTCGAAGAAGCTGTCATCCACCCCGATCTGCTTGACGCCGAGCAGGTGTTCCCATGTCTCGGCCAGCTTGATCTGGGTGGCCGTTTCGGGGGCCGCGTAGTCGGAGGTCAGTTCCGGCCGGTCGAAGGATTGCTTTTCCTTCGCCTCGTCGCGGGCCTCGGCCAGTTGCACCAGCGTGGTCAGGTCGACCGGCGAGATGGCGATCTGGGCCCCCGGGCGGGAGAGCGCGCGGCGCAGGGCCTCGGCGCCTTCCTCGGGGCGGATACCGAGGGCCACCATGCGCTGCATCTGCGCCTCGGAGGGCGACAGCTCTCGCGCGGCGCGGTCCTCGGGGAATCGGACGTCGTCCTTGGCGGTGACGGTGTTGCCGCCGAGCGTCGCCTCTCCGGTAAGGCGCTGCATCTGGAAGTCGGTGATCTCGGCGATGACCTCGCCTTGCGCGTCGCAGATCACCACGTCGAACCCGGCCATGCCGGTGTCCCAGTCGCTTTCGGTGCTGACCTGCACCCAGCTGAACACCTCGGCCGGCATCGGGCGGAAGACCCGGATCGACCCGTAGGAGACGGGCACCCAGAGGCGGTTGCCGGCGTAGCCGTCGATCAGCTCGATGGCCCAGCCGGTGGCGAGGTCGAGCATGGCCGGGTGAAGGGTGTAGCCCTGATCGAGGTCGCCCCGGGCGGCTTGCGGCAGCACCAGGCGGGCCAGCCCTTCGCCGGAGCCTGTCTTGGCATCCTGCACCACGCGCCAGCGGGGGCCGAAATTCAGGTGCGCCTCCTGCGGGGAGACGAAGCCATCGGGGCCGTGATGCGCCATGACGTTGGTGCAGCGGGCCGAGAGGGCGGCAAGGTCGATCCGTGCGGGCACCTCGTCGATGGCGCCCATGGTGCCTTGCGCGTTCAGGACCATGCCGTCGCGGCCATCGGCGATGCAGGCGCTGCGGGTTTCGAAGGCCATGTCGTGGCCCGAGGGCGTGAGGCAGGTTTCCACGCCGCGCGGCGCGGCGTCGGGCACGTCGAGCGGGCGCAGGAAGACGAGGTCGCGCAGTTCGACCGGCAGGGCGCCGCCCGAGGCGAGGTAGGATTCCATCGCCAGTTCCACGAAGCCGGTGCCGGGCAGGACGGCCGCGCCGGTGGACATGCGGTGTTCGTTGACGATCCAGTCGGCCTTGGCGTCGAGCGTCAGGCGGGCGCGGCGGTCGTCCGAGTGCTGCGCGGTTTCGGCCAGGAGAGGCTGGGGGGCGGGCTGCCAGTCGGGTGCCGCGCCTTCGGCGTTGCGCTCGGCCACGGCGGTGGCGGCCATGCCGACGGTGTTCCAGACACCCCAGTCGACGGCGAGCACGCGGGTCTTGCCGGTTTGACGGGATTTGGCGAAGGCGTTCAGGAACTCGTTGGCGGCGATATAGTCGATCTGGCCTTCCGGTTTCGTGATCGTGCTGGTCGAGGAGAAGAGGACCATGAGGTCGAGCTCGTCTGTCTCGAACAGGCTGTCGAGGACGCGGAGGCCGTGGAGTTTCGGGGCCAGAACGCGCTCGACATCGAAGGTGGTCTTGCCCAGAAGCGGGGCGTCGTCGATCAGGCCGGCGGCGTGGATGACGCCGTTGATCGCGCCGAAATCGGCCTTGGCGCGGGCGACGGCCTGTTGCATCTGCTCGATATCGCAGACATCGGCCACCTCGACCCGGACGGCGCCGCCAAGCGCCTCGATCTCGCGGATCGCGGTGATGCGGGTGACGGCGGGGGTGCTGGCGGGCATGGTGTCGATCAGCGTCTGCCACTGGTGGCGCGGGGGCAGAGCGGTGCGGGAGAGCAGCACGATGTTGGCGCCGTGGGTTTGGGCGAGGTCGCGGGCGACGGTCAGGCCGATGCCGCCCATGCCGCCGGTGATGAGGTAGGTGCCGTTGTCGCGGAAGGCGGTTTCCTCGGGCGTGGCGGGCAGGTCCGCGGCCTTCCACGTCTGCTCGAACCGGCGGCCGTCGCGGATGGCGGCGACGGTGTTGGCGGGCTCGGCGAGGAGGTCTTCGAGAAGTTGCTCGGTGGAGAACGCGACCGGCGCGGGCTTGCGGCGGCGCGAGGGGGCCGGCGCGGGCAGGGCGATGTCGAGCGTGGCGACGGTGACGCCCGGAAGCTCCTTCGGGATCACGCCTGCCGGGCCGGCGATGGTGGCTTTCTCGGGGTAGGGCAGCGGCTCGTCCTGAACCTGTGCCGCGCCGGTGGTGAGCACGGTGAGATGCATCTCATCGGGGCGGTCGACGCTTTCGATGGCCTGGGCGAGGTGCATCAGGCTGTGAAAGCCGTGCTCCATGTTGCGGGTGAAAAAGTTGCTGCCGGGGCGGAAGGTTTCCTTGTCGGTGACCAGCCAGGCATGGACGACGCGGTCGGGCAGGCGGCCCTCGGCGGCGAGCGCGCGGAAGAGCTGGGCATAGCCGTCGGGCCCCTGGTCGGGGGCGAGGCGGTAGCTGTCCTCGGCAAGCCGCGCGAAGCTGTCGCCGGGTCGCACGGTGGTGACGGTGTGGCCCGCCGCCGTCAGCCGGGCGGCGGCGCTGTCGGTGAGGCCCGTGTCATCGGCGAAGACGAGCCATATTTGCGGGTTTTCGGCGCCGCAATTGGTCAGGGTCTCGGCGTCACAGTCGGCATAGCGGGGCTGCCAGACGGGGCGGAAGCCCCAATGCGTAATGTCTTCGCTGCGGGTCAGGTCGGGCGCGGCGTCGGCCAGCCGGGCCTTGCCGGGTTCGATGAAATAGCGGCTGGTCTGGAAGGCGTAGGTGGGCAGGATCACGTGGTTGCGCCGTGCCTCGCCCCAGATCTGGCTCCAGTCGGCCTCGATACCGGTGGCCCAGAAGCGGCCGATCACGCCGAGGAGGAACTTGTCGTCGGCGATGGCGTCGTCGGGGTGGCGCAGGGCGGAAAGCACCTGGCCGGGTTGCACGGCGTCGCACATCTGCGACAGCGAGCTGAGCGCGCGGCCGGGGCCCACCTCGAAGAACACGCGGTCGCGCTTGGCGGCCAGCGTGGTGATGCCGTCGGCGAAGCGGACGCAGTTGCGAAGCTGGCCTGTCCAGTAGTCGGGATCGGTGGCCTCGTCCTCGGTGATCCAGTCGCCGGTGCGGTTGGAGATGAAGGGGATCACGGGCGCCTGCAGGTCGAGGCTTTGCAGGAAGGCGCGGAACTCGGGCAGGATCGGGTCGAGCATGCGGGAATGGGCCGCGATGTCGATGTTGATGCGCTGGCAGTCGATGTCTTTCGCTTCAAGCTCGGCCTGAAGCCGGCCGAGCCGGTCCTGCGGGCCGGTGACGGCGCAGAGGTCGGGGGCGTTGATGCTGGCGATGTCGAGGGTGTCGCCGATCATCTCCTGCACCTCTGCTGCGGGCAGCGAGACGCTGAGCATGCCACCGGGGGCGACCGTGTCGAAGAGGCGACCGCGCAGGAGGACGAGGTCGATGCAGTTCTCGAAGCTCATGACGCCGGACAGGGCGGCGGCGGTGTTCTCGCCCATGGAATGCCCGATCAGGGCGGCGGGTTTGACGCCCCAGGACATCCAGAGCTTCGCCAGCGCGAATTCGACGATCATGATCAGCGGGAGCTGGACCGACGGTTTCTTGAGGGTCTCGTTGGCGGCCTCCACCTCGCCCGGCTCGGGGAGCCAGATGGCGCGGATATCGTAGTCGAGCTTGGCCGCGAGGTGATCGAGGCCGCGATCCATCCACTCGGCGAATTCCGGCTCGGTCTCGTAGAGGTCGCGGGCCATGCCGGCATATTGCGCGCCGCCGCCGGGGAACATGAAGACGGTGTCGGGGTTCTCGCCCAGCTTCTTGTGGGTGAAGACGCGGTGGGGGTTGCCCTCTTCCAGAAGGGCGGCCGCTTCCTCGTGGGTTTCGGCGACGACGACGCGGCGGTCTTCGAAAGCCTGGCGGCCGGTTTTCAGGGTGTGCGCCACGTCTTCGAGCGGTTGCTCGGGATGGGCGCGCAGGTGGGCGGCGAGGGCCTTGGTGTTGGCGTCGAGGGCGGCCTTGCCCTTGCCCGAGATGGTGAGCACGTGGAAGGGCCAGTCGCCTTCTTCGGACGCCGCGCGTTCGGGCGCCTCTTCGAGAATGGCGTGGGCGTTGGTGCCGCCGACGCCGAGCGAGTTGACCCCGGCGCGGCGGGGGGTGGGGCCTTCGGGCCATTGCGTGAGGCTGTCGTTCACGCGGAAGGGGCTGGTCTCGAAATCGATGGTCGGGTTCGGTTTCTCGAAGCTCAGGCTGGGCGGCATCGCCTTGTGATGCAGCGCGAGGCTGGTCTTGATGAGGCTGGCGACACCAGCCGCGGTGTCGAGGTGGCCGATATTGGTTTTGACCGAGCTGATGCGGCAGAAGCCTGATTTCTCGGTGGTTTTGCGGTAGGCCTCGGTCAGCGCGGCGACCTCGATCGGGTCGCCGAGATAGGTGCCGGTGCCGTGGCATTCGACATAGCCGATGGAGTCGGCGGTGACGCCGGCGGTGTCGATGGCGCGCGAGACGGCGGCGGCCTGCCCGTCGACGCTGGGGGCGAGGTAGCCCGCCTTGGCGGCGCCGTCATTGTTGATGGCGGAGCCTTTCACGACTGCCCAGATATGGTCGCCATCGGCGATGGCATCCTCCAGCCGGCGCAGCGCGACGACGCCCGCGCCGCTGCCGAATACCGTGCCCTTGGCGCGGTGGTCGAAGGCGTGGCAGTGGCCGTCGGGGGAGAGAATTTCGTTTTCCTTGAAGAGGTAACCGCGCCCCTGCGGCAGTTCGATGGTCGAACCACCGGCCAGCGCCATGTCGCATTGGCCCGAGCGCAGCGCTTCGCAGGCGTAGTGGACGGCGACCAGCGAGGTAGAGCAGGCAGTCTGGATGTTGACGCTGGGCCCCTTGAGGTCGAAGACGTGGCTGACGCGGGTGGTCATGAAGTCCTTGTCGTTGCCGGTATGGCGGAGAAGGAACATGCCCACGTCGTCGACGAGGTCGGGGTTCGAGCAGATGTTGAAGTAGAAATAGCTGCCCATGCCGCAGCCCGCGAAGACGCCAATATCCCTTGTTTTATTGCCCGGGAAGTGGCCCGACTGTTCCATCGCCTCCCATGCCACCTCGAGGAACTTGCGGTGTTGCGGGTCGAGGATGGCGGCATCCTTGGGACCGAAGCCGAAGAACTCGGCGTCGAACTGGTCATAGCCGTCGAGACGGGCGGTGGCGGGGACGTAGTTGGGGTCGGCGATGCGGTCGGGGCGCTCGCCGGCGGCCTTGAGAGACTCCGGGTCCAGCCGGTCGATACTCTCGGTGCCGGAGACCAGGTTTTTCCAGTAATCAGAGATATTTAGCGCGCCCGGCACCTTCAGTGCCATGCCGACGATTGCTATGTCTCCGTTACCACTCGCATTCACTCGTTTACCAATCATACTCATCCTGCGCGAAGTCGTGACTCCGGCCCCCGCAATGGTTTTGCATCGAACGCGGCCACACGCCCACGTTCATGTTCATGATGATGTCGCATTTTTCGCCAAGCATCTGAAAAGATTTATTAAAAAGTTCAGCAACCAGAGGCTGAACATCAATCCGGATGCGACAATTTCCTATTCGGTTCCAAATTGTTTTCTATACCACAACAATCGATTCTGCGAGCCCGACCGGTGGGAGGGGCGATTCTTTCCACCGCGCACCGGGCGGACGGTTTTCGTCGGAAAATCCGACGTCGGTATAACGTCGGTATTCTGTCGGTATTACGTCGGTGCGGGGGGGGGCGCCTACCACCCCAACCCCGTCACCCGATCAGCGGCTTCGCCAGGCCGGGCCGGCCCGCCTTTGGGCGCAGGTGGTTGTCGTCCTCGGCCTCCTGCCGGCGGGCGGATTCGGTGTAGCCGAGCACCGCGCCGGCGATGAGCCAAGTGTAGGGGGTGAGGATGGCGTTCACCAGCATGTCGATCAGGGTGATGGCGAGGATCAGGGCCAGCGCCGCCACGGTGCGGGTTGGCCGGTCGTGCCGGGCGTGGCGCAGGAGCAGGAAGAGCGGCACCGCGAGAAGGCCCATCTTGCTGAGATAGCCGAGCCAGCCGAAGGTGCCGAAGACGATGATCCATTCGCCATCGGGGATCGAGATGATCTCGCCCGTGGTCAGGTCGTGCACGAGGTTGCGGCCCCAGCCGCCCCAGCCGAACATCCATTTCTCGTGCGCGCGTTCCAGAAGCAGCTCCTCGTTCTGGAAGCGGAAGCCGAGCGACTGGGCACGGTCGGGGTGGATCGCCTCCGCCCAGCCAAGGATGCGGTCGAGCGGCACGAGGCCATAGTCGCGCAGCACGGGGTAGAGGACGGCGATGCCGGCGAAGACCACCGCGATGCGGATCTGCACCTTGGGCGCGGCGAGCAGGATGGCGGGCACCACGGCGATCCCGTAGGCCAGCGGCCCGAGGCTCTTGCAGAGAATCAGCACGCAGAAGAGATAGCCCGTGGCCGCCAGCAGGCGCGGACGGCTTTTGCGGTCGGCCATGCGGAAGAGCACCGCGGCGGCGGCGGCCGAGGTCATGAAGAAGAAGGCCATCCACAGCCCGTGCGGCAGGAAGACGATGGGGCGGAAGCCGCCCTGCCGCATCATCTGGCCGAAATCGTGCTGGAAGAAGCCGTAGACCCAGATGTTGATCTGCGGGCTGAGCCGGATTTCCAGCAATGCGGGCAGCGAGTAGACCAGCCCGCCCACCAGCAGCGCCAGCAGCAGCTCGCGCTGGCCCGTCTGCGAGGAGAGGAAGGCGCGGCCCAGCACGAAGGGAATGAGCGTGATCGCCTGTTGCGAGGCGATCGAGAGCACGTCGATGAGGCGCAGCCCCGGCAGGCCGCCGGTGACGAAGGAGACTGGTTCGGCATCGAAGACCGAGTAGAACAGGATCGGGTCGGTATTGGTCAGAACGGTGGGGATGGTGCCGGCGAGGAACAGGAACAGCAGGACTTTCATCACCCGGCTTTCCGGCCAGATCGGCACGCGGCGCTTGGCCACCCACAGGCAGCAGGCCAGCGCGCAGAGATTGGGAATCGAGGTCTTGTTGAAATCGGGCACCAGCGGCAGGTCGAACACCGCGCGGGGCGGCAGCAGGAGGTAGCCGCCGAGGATCGCCCAGATGATCGCCCGTTCGATGCACATCCGGCGGAACATCACCACGCAGGCGACGGGCCAGATCATCAGCATGAGATATGCGAATGCGTTGGGCATCAGGGGAGGATTGCCCGCAGGCGCGCTTTTGACGGTGGCCCGGACCGGCATTCCCGGTATAGGTGGACAGGCCGGTCAGGTGTCAGATGTGGCGAAAGCGGGGTCATCCTTTCTTGCAGTTTACGGTTCGGGATCAGGTGGTTCGGGTGAACCTGCGCGACTTCGCCGAATTGGCGGAGGCGGTCGGGGCGCGGTTTGCCGCGCGCGAAGGGTTCGCGCTGGCGACGATCAACCTCGACCACCTCGTGAAGATGCGGAGCGATCGGGCCTTTGCCCAAGCCTATGCGCGGCAGGACATGGTGGTGGCCGATGGCAACCCGATCGTGTGGCTGTCGCGATTGGCCGGGCGCCCGGTGGAACTGTTGCCGGGGTCCGACCTGATCCGCCCGCTGTGCCGGATGGCCGGGGAGGCCGGGGTGCCGGTGGCGATGGTGGGCAGCGACGAGGCGACATTGCAGGAAGCGGGCGACCGGCTGGAGGCGGATATGCCGGGGCTGCGGGTGGTGCTGCGCCATGCCCCGCCGATGGGATTCGACCCCGACGGCGCGGCGGCGGCCGATATCCTCGGGCGGCTGGAGGCGGAGGGCGTGGGCCTGTGTTTCCTCGCGCTGGGGGCGCCGAAGCAGGAGCGCTTCGCGGCCCGGGGGCGCGAGCTGGCGCCGCATGTGGGCTTCGCCTCGATCGGGGCGGGGCTGGATTTCATCTCGGGCCGCCAGAAGCGGGCGCCGATATGGGTGCGGCGGCTGGCGATGGAATGGGTCTGGCGCGCGCTGGGCGATATCCGGCGGCTGGGGCCGCGCTATGCCCGCTGCATCGCGATATTGCCGCGGCTGGCCATCGGGGCGTTGCGCCTGCGTATGTCGACCGGCGGGCACTAGCGGTACTCGATCAGCGTGGCGCGGCGGCGCAGGAGGCGGGAGGCGTGGAATTGCAGGGCGCCCTGGGCCTCGGCGAATTTGCCCAGCACCGT
>Ga0189287_100258_pt1 | contig 18320 bp, 15 predicted proteins | sample UW86minimetaG_FD_130319 | JGI IMG/M metagenome (GOLD analysis project Ga0189287, IMG submission 130319) | Marine microbial communities from the Costa Rica Dome - UW86 mini metaG | ecosystem: Environmental > Aquatic > Marine > Oceanic > Photic zone | place: Costa Rica: the Eastern Pacific... | reverse complement strand
GACGTTCCTGAACGTCCTGCAAATCTCCTCCCATCGGCCCTTTCGCACACGCGATCAAAGCCATGCCCGCGAGGATAAAAGCCACCCCTTGGCGCAGCAAGTGCTGAATCCGGGCTCTTGCGTCACGCAAAACGCAACGCCGCATCTCAATGCGCCCGGTCGCGCTCGCCCGCCCGTTCCAGAAGGAACTCCCGGAAGATCGATGCGGTGTTCGACAGCGTCGCCTCGGCGTGCTGCACGAGGCTGATCTCCCGCTCGGCCCAGCTTTCGTGGATCGGCACCGCCCGGATCGGCATGATCCGCTCATGCGGCCGCACGAACTGTTCCGGCAGGATGGCAATGCCGTGCCCGTGCGCCACCAGCGTCCGCGCCACCTCGTTGGTGTTCGCCATGTAGCGATACTTGAACTCGCTGTTGCCCAGCACCGACACCCGCCGGATCAGCCGGGTCATCGAACTGCCCTCGATCACCCCGATGCTGGGATAGGACGACATGTCCGACAACCGCACCGCCGGCAATTGGGCCAGGTCATGCCCCTCCGGCACCGCCAGCACCAGCCGGTCGGTGCAATACCGCGTACAGACGATTTCGGGCGGCAGCCGGAAGGTCCTTGAAATCAGCCCCAGCTCCGTCCGCCCGCTCACGACCGAGGCCACCACGTTCGGGCTGATCTGCTCGAACAGCTCGATCCCGATATAGGGGTAGGCATCCGAGAAATGCTTCATGTCCTCGGCCAGCCCGTTGACGAAGGCCGAGCCATTGGCGCTCAGCAACAGGCTCCCCGCCTCCCCGCTGCTCAGCCGCCTCAGCTCCGAATGCGCGCTGTCGATCGACGCGAAGATCTCCCGCGCCTTCGCGGCCATCACGTGCCCGGCATCGGAAATTTCCACGCCCCGCGAATGCCGTGCAAAGAACGGCTGGCCGAAATTCTCCTCCAGCTCCGCCAGCCGACGGCTGATCGCCGAGGGCGACAGGTTCAGGCTTTCCGACGCCGACCGGATGCTTCCCGTGTCGATCACCGTCAGGAAGATTCGCAAGGTCACAAGGTCGAACCGCGCCAGCGGGAAATTCTGCAAGTCCTTGGTCAACGCAACCCCTCCGACGCCACCCCGGTGCCGGCAGGACGTTACGCCGATCCGCCCGTCACTGGCAACCGGCGCCCGGCCGTCAGGCGAACAGGCCCTTGTACTCCTCCCGCAGAACGTTCTTCTGCACCTTGCCCATGGTGTTGCGTGGCAGGCTCTCCACCACCACCAGCTTGCGCGGATGCTTGAACCTTGCCAGCGACTGCTGCGCCGCCGCCTCGATGGCCTCCAGGTCCGGGCTCTCCCCCGGCTCGGCCACCAGCACGCCCACGACCGTCTCGCCGAAATCCGGATGCGGCACGCCAATGACGGCGCTTTCCAGCACGCCCGGCTGCTCATCCAGCAGCAGCTCGATCTCCTTGGGGTATATGTTGTACCCGCCCGAGATGATCAGGTCCTTGTCCCGCCCGACGATATGCACGTACCCGTCCTCGTCGATCCGGCCCAGGTCACCGGTGATGAAGAACCCGTCCTCGCGCAGTTCCGCCGCCGTCTTCTCCGGCATCTGCCAATAGCCCTTGAAGACATTCGGCCCCCGCACCTCGACCATGCCCACGTCGCCCTGCGGCACCTCGGCCCCGCTCTCGGGGTCGCACACCTTCAGCTCCACCCCCGGCAGCGGAAACCCCACGGTCCCCGCCCGCCGCTCGCCCTCATAGGGGTTCGAGGTGTTCATGTTCGTCTCGGTCATCCCGTAGCGTTCGAGAATCCGGTGCCCGGTGCGCTTCTCGAATCGCTCATGCGTCTCCGCCAGCAGGGGCGCACTGCCGGACACGAACAGCCGCATATGCTCGGCCAGTTCCCTGGTGAACCGCTCGTCATCCAGCAGCCGCGTGTAGAAGGTCGGCACCCCCATCATCGACGTCGCCTTCGGCATCCACTCGATCATCCGGTCGATATCCAGCTTCGGCAGGAAGATCATCGCCCCGCCCGACAACAGAACGATGTTCGTCGCCACGAATAGCCCGTGCGTGTGAAAGATCGGCAACGCATGAAGCAGCACGTCCTTGTCCGAGAACCGCCAGCACTCCGTCAGGGTCCGGGCATTCGACAACAGGTTGTCCTGCGTCAGCATCGCCCCCTTCGACCGCCCCGTCGTCCCCGACGTGTACAGGAACGCCGCCAGGTCGCCGCCCTCCCGGTCCACCGTGGCAAACTCCCCCGGCATCCCCGAGGCCGTCTCCATCAGGCTCCCGGCACCATCCGCCGCCAGCGTCTCCACCCGGCAGCCCAGCCGCTCGGCAATCGGCGCCAGCGTCTCCAGCTTGCCCGGATCGCAGACGATCATCGCCGCGCCGCTGTTGTCGATAAAATAGGTCAGCTCGTCCGCCGTATAGGCCGTGTTCAGCGGCAGGAAGATCACCCCCGCCTGCACGCAGGCCGCATAAAGCGCCAGCGCCTCCGCCGATTTCTCCACCTGCGCGGCCAGCCGGTCACCGGGCTGCAACCCGGCCTCCGTGATCACCCCGGCAACCCGCGCCGCCGTCTCGAGGAACCCGGCATGGCTGATCACCGTGCCATCGGCCAGGTACAGGAACGGCGTCTCCTGCCCGGCATATTTCCCAAAAAGCGCATCATACAAAGGGTTGGCCATGATACGTCTCCTTACGCGGCGGATTTCTCTGCGGCGGCCGCCAGACTGCTCACCTCCGACGAGGCCGCGATGTCATGCGAGGCGGCGAACCGTTCGTGGTTCTGGGTGACTTTGTCGAGGTCGTAAAGGTAATTCACCATCGCCCCGGCAGATTGCCGCAGCCCCTTCTCCGACGTATCGGCCCCGGCATGGATGGCGTGCACCTGCGCCCCGTTGCCAAGGTGGAACCGCGCCACCGGGTCAAGCGGCAGGCCATCGGGCCGCTTCGCCCCCAGAAGGTACGAGGCCGCCAATTGCCGCAAGGCCTCGTCATCCTCCAGCGGCGGCTGCATGTCATTGGCGCCCAGCCATTTCATCAGCCCCGGAATGGGCGACAGCGTCACGAAGGTCTTCAGCCCCGGCAGCTCCGCCGAAAGATCCGCCGCCACCTGCTTGATCAGCGAGTTGCCGAAGGAAATGCTGGCCAGCCCCGCCTGGCAGTTCGAGATCGAATAGAACACCGCCGTATCTGCCTCGTCCGAGGCCAGTTCCTCGCGGTCCCCGGCCAGCAGGTCCTGCACCGAATTCGCCACCCCCTTGGTCAGCGCCACCTCGACGAAGATCAGCGGCTCGTCCGGCATCGCCGGGTGGAAGAACGCGAAACACCGCCGGTCGCTCGGCTCCAACCGCCGCCGCAAGTCGTCCCAGCTGTCGATGGCATGAACCGCCTCGTAGGCGATGATCTTTTCAAGAATATGCGCCGGGCTTTCCCAGTTGATCGGCCGCAGCACAAGAAAGCCCCGGTTGAACCAGCTCGAGAACAGGTGCCGGAAATCGAGGTCCAGCGCCCGAAGCTCCGGGTCGTCCGACCCCATCCGGATCAGGTCGGTCCGCATCGATACCAACTGCCCCGTCGCCCCCGGCACCTGGTTCAGCCGGCGGATCAGTTCCTGCCGCGGCGGCTCGGCCGCCTCGAGGAAGGCGCGATAGCTCTCCTTGCTCGGCCCGGCCTCGTAGGCGGCCAGCGCCTCGCGTACCTTGCCGGGGTCGATATTCATCCCCGTCGCCAGGTACTTGAAGAAAGCCAGCCGCGCCTCGTCCTCCGACTGGCGATACCGTTCGAGGATGTTCCGCGCCAGGGTCAGGCCGGAAATCTCGCCCGTGGCCCCCACCAGCGCATCCGACATCTCCTCGATCGAGCGTTTGTCGTCGCCCGCGGGCGCATTCCGGAACCGCCTTTCGAAGACGGTCGACAGCAAATCGGCAAGCAAGGTCAAATCCCCGTTCCCATAACAGCATCCGGAAGCCACGTGGCCAGACCCGGAAAGAGGCAAAGCAATATGATCGCGATCACCATGCACGCCACGAAAGGCAGCGAACCGGTCAGGATCGTCTTCAGCGAAATATCCGGCGCGATCCCGTTGATCACGTACAGGTTCAGGCCGACGGGCGGCGAAATCAACCCGATTTCCATGTTGATCGTCAGCACCACGGCAAACCAGATCGGGTCGAACCCCGCCGTCTCGATGATCGGCAGCAGAATGGGCGCCGCCATCAGGATCACCGCCACCGGCGGCAGGAAGAAGCCCGCGATCAGCAGGAAGATATTGATCGCCCCCATCAGCACCCAGCGGTTCACCTCCAGCGTGCCGATCCACTCGGCAATCGACTGGGTGATGAACAGCGACGACAGCATGTAGCTGAACACACCCGCCGCGGCGATGATGAACAGGATCATCACGCTCTCCCGCGTCGAGTCGCGCAGCACCACCCACAGCGCCCGCGGGTCCCACAGCCGGTAGATCACCATCGCGATGACAAGGCACAGAAGCGCGCCCACCGCCGCCGTCTCCGACGGCGTGGCCACGCCGCCATACATGGCGTAAAGCACGCCGAGGATGATCAGCAAGAAGGGCAGAACCCGCGGCAGGATCTCGAATTTCTCTCGCCACGTGTAGTTGCCCGCGCCCAGCACGCCCGCCTGCCCCGACCGCCATGTCGAGTAGAGCGACCATGCCATGAAGAGGCCCACCAGCAGCAGCCCGGGAAAGACCCCTGCCAGGAACAGCCGCCCGATCGAGGTCTCGGTCGCGATGCCGTAGACGATCATGGTGACAGAGGGCGGAATGAGAATGCCCAGCGTGCCACCGGCGGCAATCGAGCCTGCGGCCACGCCGTCCGGGTAGCCCCGCTTGCGCATCTCCGGGATACCCATCTTGCCGATGGCGGCACAGGTCGCGGGCGACGAGCCTGACATCGCCGCGAACAGCGCACAGGCGCCGAGGTTCGACACCACCAGCCCGCCGGGAACCCGCGTCAGCCAGCGCTCCAGCGCCTCGTACAAATCCGCCCCCGCCCTCGTCGAGGCGATAGACGCCCCCATGATGATGAACATCGGAATGGACAGCAGCGCGAAGTTGTTGAGCTTCCCGAACAATATCTCCGGCATCAGCTCAAGCGAGCGCAGCCCATCGAAGACGATCAGGAACCCCGCCGACACGATCAGCAGACCGATGGCCACCGACACGCCGGAAAACAGGACAAGGATAGTGGCAATGGCGACCAGCGCACCAAGAAGCAGCGGATCCATCAGTGATCCTCCAGCCCGAAAGGTTTGTCTACGCCCAGAAGCACGGCGACGAGATCGGCAACCAACTGCAACAACAGCAGCGCGAAGCCGATGGGAATGGACAGGTACGGTATCCACAACCGCACGCCCCACACCGTGTCCGACTTCCAGTTCCGCTCATACGCGAAATGCCAGTAATCGTAGCCATACCAAAGCATCACCGCCACGATCACGATCGACACCCCCAGCGTCACCATGCACAGCCCGAACCGCGCCCCCTTGGGCAGTGCGATGGGCACCAGGTCCACGTTCACGTGCCCCCTCAGCCGCTGCACGTAAGGCAGCCCGATCAGCGTCGCGGCCACCATCAGGTAGATCACCGCCTCGGTCTGCCAGATGGTCGATCCGTTCAGCACCGCCCGGATGAAGATCATCTGGCAGGTGATCGCCACCGCCGCCACGATCATCGCCGCGGCACACCATCCGGCCAGCGTCGAAATCACCGCCACGGCGCGAAGGAAGGGGTTGTTACCGGCATGCGCGGGGGCAGCCGAGCTCGGGCCCGACATGGCCTGCTCCTGTCATTGGGTGTGAAAACAGCCTTGAGGCAAAGGGGCGGCGCACCGGCCGCCCCCGCCCGTCACATCACTCGACGGCCAGCGCCATGTCGAGCAGCTCCTGCCCGTCCGACACTTCCTCGACGAACGCCTTGTACGAGGTCTCCTTGGCCAGCTCGCGCCATGCCTCGAATTCCTCCTGGCTCATCTCGGCGATCTCGACACCCGCCTCCTTGTACACCTCGACCGAGGCCGCATCCTGCTTCTTGGCCTCCTCCAGATAGAACGCCTCGGCCTTCTCCGAGGCATCCAGCAACGCCTGCTGCTGCTCCTCGGTCAGCCCCTCGAAGGTGGTCTTGTTCATCAGAAGCGGCTGGTACATGAACCACAGCGCCACGTCGCCCGCCGGCGTATAGCACGCCGCCTGCTCGTAGATCCGGTACGACACGAAGGACGACGACGAGGTGTTCGCCGCATCCAGAACGCCGGTCTGCATCGCGTTGTAGATCTCCGACGACGCCATCGAGGCGATCGACGCCCCGGCACCGGCCAGCATCTGCTCGAACGCCTTGCCCGCGGCCCGCATCTGCAAGCCGTCCACGTCCTCGGGCGCGGTGATGCACTTGTCCTTGCCGACAAATCCGCCGGCCAGGTAGCCATGCACCAGCACCATCACGTCATCCTCGGCCATCTTCTCTTCCAGCGCGGCCATGAAATCGCTGTCCGACAGGCGCGCGGCGTGGTCGTGGTTCTTCACCAGCCCCGGCATCAGCGTCAGGTTATAGGCCGGCTGCTGCCCGCCCGCATAGCTCAGCGGCAGAACCGACATGTCGAGCTGCCCGCGGCTCAGCGGCTTGTACTGCTCGCGCGGCTTGAACAGCGATTTCGAGCCGAAGATCTTGATCTCGAGGTCGACACCCGCCGCCTTCACCTCGTCGGCGACGATCTGCGCCACCTTGTGCCGCACGTCCTTGTTCGACCACTGGTGCGACAGGCGCAGCTCGGTGGCGCCCGCCACGGCCACGCTGGCCAGAAGGGCCCCGGCGGCAACGGTCGTTGCTAGAATCTTTTTCATGATTTCCTCCCATAACGCGTCCGATTCTCGACCGGATCACCGCGTTTGTGCCATCGCCCTGTATATTCAGTCAATGATCTTGTATACAAAAATTCCCTTCCTGCATTTTCAAAACGCTGCTAAGAATGCCCCATGCAACGGAAACGCGCCGATATCATTGCCGAGGAAATCGAAGGGATGATCTTCGACGGCACCATCGGCAATGGCGAACGTCTCGACGAGGTGCAGCTCGCCGCCCGCTTCGGCGTCTCCCGCACACCGATCCGCGAGGCCTGCCAGAAACTGGCGCTCTCCGGCCTTGTCGAACAGCTCCCCCGCCGCGGCGTCTTCGTCCGCCAGCCGGGGCCCGTGGAACTCATCGAGATGTTCGAGGTGATGGCCGAACTGGAGGCCTCCTGCGCGCGCCTCGCCGCCATGCGCATCACCGATGCTGCCCTCGACGAGATGCGCGCCGCCAACGCCCGCTGCAAGGCGGCGGTGAACGCCAAGGACCCGGTCGCCTACTACAAGGAAAACGAGACCTTCCACCACATCCTCTACCGGCAAGCCGGCAACGGGTTTCTCGAACAGGAATGCCTGCGCCTGCACCGCCGCCTGAAACCCTTCCGCCGCTCGCAGCTTCGCGTGCGCGGCCGCATGGGGCAGTCGATGCAGGAACATGAAGAGGTCGTGAATGCGCTGACCGAAGGCGATGCAGAGCGCGCCTCCGCCGCCATCCGCAAGCACGTGGCCGTGCAGGGCGAGAAGTTTCACCACCTCGTCGCCGGCCTCCGGGAAGTGGCCGAATAGGCCGCTAGTCCAGCGACATCATCAGCTCGGCCAGCACCGCCACCGCCTGCCCCATATCCTCTGGCGCGGCATATTCCTCGGGCCTGTGACTCACACCGCCCCGGCAGCGCACGAACAGCATCGCCACCGGGCACAAGTCGGCCATGGCCGAGGCATCGTGCGTCGCCCCCGACGGCAGCACCAGCCCCTGCCCGCCCGCCGCCTTCACGGCCTTCACCAGCCGGTCCGACAGCCCTGCCGCACAGGGTTGCGCCGGCTGTTGGTAGGTCAGCCCGCAACTCAGCCCCAGGTCCATCCGCTCGCAAAGCGCTTCGGCAAACTCGTGCAGCGCCTCTCCCGCCGCCGCCCTGACCGCGTCATCGGGCGATCGGAACTCCGCCGTCAGCCGTGCCATGCGCGGCACCGCGTTCACCACGTTCGGACCGATCGTCATCGCGCCCACCGTGCCGCGCAGCCCCTCGGTTTCCAGCGCCAGCCGGTTCACCTCCGTCACGATCGCCGACGCCGCCACCAGCGCGTCCTTTCGTCCCTCCATCGGCAGGGTCCCGGCATGGCCGGTCTCGCCCACGATCCCGATCGAATGCCGCTCGATCCCGCAGATGGCCGACACCACGCCCAGCGCCTCGCCCGCCCGCTCCAGCACCGGCCCCTGCTCGATATGCGTCTCGACGAACCCGATCACGTCGCCAGGGTCTCGCTTCAGCGTGCCGATCCGCTCGGGCGACAGCCCGAAGCCCGCCATCGCCGTGCGCAGCGTCATGCCCTCGGCATCTTCCATGTCCAGAACGCCCGGGTCCACCGTCCCCGCCAGCGCCCTCGATCCCACCAGCGCCGTCGGAAACCGCACGCCCTCCTCGTCGGCAAATCCCAGCACCTCCACCGAGCAGGGCGGCTCCCGCCCCTCGGCCCGCAGCTTCTCCAGCGCAACCAGCGGCAGCACCACGCCCATGATCCCGTCAAAGGCCCCGCCGTGACGCACCGAATCCTGGTGCGAGCCCATCAGCAGCGTGCCCCGCCCCGCGGGCCCCTCCAGCCGCCCGACCAGCGTGCCGGCATCGTCCAGCCCCACCTCGAGCCCGGCCCGTTTCATCCGCGCCGACAGGAAGTCCACCGCCGCGCGATGCTCGGGCGTGAAAGGCAGCCGCGTCACGCCCGAGCCCGGCACGCTCAGGCTCGCAAGATCGTCGAGCAGGTCCGCCGCGCAGGCGCCCCAGTCAGTCAAGGCCCCGCTCACGGTCATTCTTCACCGGCACTTTCTCTGCCCAATAGGCATACTCCCCCGTTGTCGCCCGCGCGTGCAGGTCGGTCAGCGCCCCGATCGGGTCGTCGGCGTGATGATCCACCCGCAAGGTCAGCGGCGCATGATCCGGGTGCAGCACCAGCAGCGCGGCCGACAACAGCCCCCGGCTGTCGCCCCCCGCGCCCTCTGCCGCGCGCAGCGCCGCCAGCAGCCGAAGGTCCAGCCCGCCCGTCGCGCCCTCGAAGGCCTGCACCATCCCGTCCAGCACATCGAGCCCGGCCAGCATGTTGCCCGACACCACGCCGGTGCCGAAAGCGGCGCTGCCCATCTCCGGCGTGTTCAGGTCGCCGGTAAAGGCGCCCGTTCGGCCCTCGAGGTCCAGCGCGGCCAGTTGCCGATAACCCTTGCCGCCATCGGCGCCGGTCACGCTCCGCACGGCGGCGGCCGCCTCCTTGCCGTCCCGCATCTCCGCCAGCACCTCCTCGCCCCACAAGGTCGAGGGCGAGGCGCCCTGGCTCGCGCTCATCCCCGCCGACAGGTGCCCGCGCAGCACCCAGCCGCCCACGCACAGGCTGCCCGTCGCGGCAGCCCCGCCGATGGCGCCCGTCTCGGGGTCATGGGCAAGGATCGAAAAGGTCATGGGGCACTTATAGTCATTATGTTGTCCTATTTATCATGAAAAATTGACCGATGCAATTTATCATGATAAATTATCTCCCATAAAACCAGACAGGGAGACCACCATGACATTCATCACCTGGACCCGGCGGGGCCTCATGGCGGCGGCTGCCGGCGCCACCCTCGCCCTCGGCTCCGCCCCCCTTACCGCCACCGCCCAGACGCCCCCCGACGTGCTCATCGTCGGCCAGATCGCCGAGCCCAAATCGCTCGACCCGGCGGCGGTGACGGCAGTCAACGATTTCCGGATTCTCGTGAACCTTTACGAGGGCTTGACCCGCTACAAGGACGGCACGCTCGAGCCCGAACCGGCGCTCGCCACCGACTGGGAAATCTCGGAAGACGGCACCGTCTACACCTTCACCCTGCGCGAGGGTGTCACCTTCCACGACGGCACGCCGTTCAACGCCGAGGCGGTCAAGTTCAACTTCGACCGGATGCTCGACGAGAATCACCCCTACCACGACACCGGCCCCTTCCCGCTGGCCTTCTTCTTCAGCGCCGTGGAAACCACCGAAGTGGTCGACGACATGACGGTGAAATTCACCCTCAACGCCCCCTACGCCCCCTTCCTGTCGAACCTCGCCTACCCCACCGGCCTCATCGTCTCGCCCGAGGCGGTCAAGGCCGGCGGCGCCGATTTCGGCCGCAACCCCGTGGGCACCGGCCCCTTCAAGTTCGTCGAATGGCAATCCAACGAACGCGTCGTCGTCGACCGCTATGAAGACTACTGGGGCGACACTGCCGGCCTCCAGGCCGTGGTCTTCCGCCCGATCACCGACGCCAACACCCGCGTCGCCGAAATGCTCGCCGGCGGCATCGACATGATGGTCGAGGTGCCCCCCACCTCCATGGGCCAGTTCGAGGGCGAGGACTACACCGTCCACGAACAGGCCGGCCCGCACGTCTGGTTCCTGATCCTCAACGCCAAGGAGGGCCCCTTCGCCGACATGAAGGTGCGTCAGGCCGCCAACTACGCGATCAACAAGGAAGCCATCGTCAACGACGTGCTCGAAGGCACCGCCACCGTCGCGGCTGGACCCACGCCCCCCGCCTTCGCCTGGGCCTATAACGAGGAGCTCGACCCCTACCCCTACGACCCCGAGAAAGCCAAACAGCTCATCTCCGAGGCCGGGGCCGAGGGCGCGGAACTGACCTTCTACGTCACCGAAGGCGGCTCCGGCATGCTCGACCCGGTCCCGATGGGCACCGCCATCCAGGCCGATCTCGAGGCCGTGGGCTTCGACGTCACCATCGAGACCTACGAGTGGAACACCTTCCTGGGCGAAGTGAACCCGGGCCTCGAGGGCAAGGCCGACATGGCCGAGATGGCATGGATGACCAACGACCCCGACACCCTGCCCTACCTCGCGCTGCGGTCCGAGGCCTGGCCCGACCAGGGCGGCTTCAACTCGGGCTACTACGCCAACGAGAAGGTCGACGAACTGCTCGAAAACGCCCGCACGGCGACCGACCAGGAGGAGCGCGCGGAACTCTACCGCGAGATGCAGGCCATCGTGCAGGAAGAGGCGCCCTGGGTCTTCATCGCCAACTGGAAACAGAACGCGGTGACCAGCGCGGGCGTGGCGGACTTCCAGCTTCAGCCTTCCTTCCTTCTGCACCTGCAGAGCGTGACGAAGGAATAAGAGCAGTGTCGCACCGGGCAAGCCCGGTGCGACCGGCGGGGGGCCAGCCCCCCACGTTGAAATCCGGGGATTTCAACGCTCCCCCCGGAGTATTTTTGGAAAGATGAAGGGGCGAAGATGGGCAGCTACATCCTAAAGCGACTGATCTCGGCCATCCCGGTGCTGCTGGGTATCACGGTCATCGTCTTCCTGATCATGTCGATGATCCCCGGCGACCCGGCCACCGCGATCCTCGGCTCCTACGCCACGCCCGAGAACGTGGAAAAGATCAACCGCGACCTCGGCCTCGACAAGCCGATGGTGCAGCGATACTTCATCTGGCTCGGCAACATGCTGCAGGGCGATTTCGGCCGCTCCTTCTCGCTCAATCGCCCCGTCCTCGACGAGGTGCTCGAACGCTTCAACGCCACGCTCGTCCTCGCCGGCACAAGCTTCGTGCTCTGCTCGCTCCTCGGCATCCTCGCCGGCGTCGTGTCGGCCGCCCGGCAATACGGCTTCGCCGACAAGGCCATCACCTTCACCGTGCTGATCGGCATCTCGGTGCCCTCCTTCTTCCTCGGGATGATGATGATCCTGCTCTTCGCGGTGAACCTCAAATGGTTGCCCGTCTCGGGCATGTACGCCATCTATGGCGGCGGCGACCTGCCCGACCTCATCCGCCACCTGATCATGCCCGCCCTCGCCCTCTCGGCCGTGGCGACCGGCGTCATCGCCCGCCTCTCGCGTTCTGCCATGCTGGAAGTGCTACGGCAGGATTTCATCCGCACCGCCCGCGCCAAGGGCGTGCGCGAGCGCAAGGTCATCATGGGCCACGCGCTCCGCGCCGCCATGGTCTCGATCATTCCCGTGCTCGGCATCCAGGCGGGCTTCGTCCTCTCGGGCGCCGTCTATATCGAGATCGTCTTCCAGTGGCCCGGCGTCGGCCGGATGCTGGTCGACGCGATCCTCACCCGTGACCTGCTGCTGGTGCAGGGCGGCGTCGTCTTCGTCGCCGCCTGCTACGTGCTCTTCAACATCGCGGTCGATGTCGCGCAAAGCCTTCTCGACCCGAGGATCAAGACATGATGGCCTTCCTCAAGCTGCTCTTCCGCAACCGGCTTGCGGCGATGGGCGCGGTCGTGCTGGCATTCATCGTTCTGCTGGTGATCCTCACCCCCATCCTGCCGCTGCAGAACCCCGACATCACCGCCACCGCCGACCGCTTCAAGCGGCCCTTCACCGATGGCCACCTGCTGGGCACCGACCATCTCGGCCGCGACCTCCTCAGCCGCCTGCTCTGGGGCACGAGGCTTTCCCTCGCCGTGGGCGTGGCGGCCGCCGTGCTCGCCGCCTTCTTCGGCTCGGCCATCGGCATCACCGCCGGCTATTTCGGCGGCAAGGTCGACAACATCTTCATGCGCGGCGTCGACATGCTGATGGCCTTTCCCTACATCCTGCTGGCGCTGGCCATCGTCGCGGCCCTCGGCCCCGGCCTCATGAACGCGCTCATCGCGGTGGCGGCCGTCAACGTGCCCTTCTTCGCCCGCAACATCCGCGGCATCACCGTGGGCCTTGCAGGGCGCGAATTCATCGACGCCGCCCGCCTCGCCGGCATGGGCCACACCCGCATCATCCTGACCGAGCTTCTGCCCAATGTCCTGCCGGTCATCATCATCGCCATGTCCACCACCGTGGGCTGGATGATCCTCGAAACCGCCGGCCTCTCCTTCCTCGGTCTTGGCTCCCAGCCCCCGCAGGCCGATCTCGGCTCCATGCTGGGCGAGGCGCGCTCGGCCCTCATCTCCCATCCCCACACCTCCGTCGTGCCGGGGATCATGATCTTCCTGATCGTCATGTCCATCAACCTCCTCGGCGACGGGGTGCGCGACGCGCTCGACCCGCGCCTGCGCTCGGGCGCCCTGTCGCGCCCGCTGCCCACGACGCTGGTCAACCGCAAGGGCAATATCCCGCAGCCGACCGACGACCTCCTCGCCATCCAGGAGCTGGAAACCCAGTTCCACGTGGGCAAGCGCATCTACAAGGCCGTAGGCGGCGTCTCCCTCGCCGTGAAACCGGGCGAATGCCTCGGCGTCATCGGCGAATCCGGCTCGGGCAAGTCGGTCACGGCGCTGTCGGTCATGGGTCTGGTCGCCTCTCCTCCCGGGGTGATCACGGGCGGCGCGGTGCGCTTCCAGGGCGAAGATCTTGTCGGTGCGCCCTACGAGAAGCTGCGGCAGAAACGCGGTGACCGCGTCGCCTACATCTTCCAGGACCCGCTCTCGACCCTGCACCCCCTCTACAAGGTGGGCCAGCAGCTTGCCGAGGCGATCCAGTCGCACCACCGCGTCTCGAACTCCGAGGCCCGCACCCGCGCCATCCAGCTTCTGAAGGACGTGCGCATCCCCAACGCCGAAAGCAGGGTGGACAACTACCCGCACGAAATGTCGGGCGGGATGCGCCAGCGCGTCGGCATCGCCATGTCGCTGGCCAACGAGCCGGACGTGATCATCGCCGACGAGCCCACCACCGCGCTCGACGTCACCGTGCAGGCGCAAATCCTGTCGTTGCTCGACGACCTGCGCCGCGAACGGGGGCTCGCCATCATCTTCATCACCCACGATTTCGGCGTGGTGGCCCAACTCTGCGACCGAATGGCGGTGATGTATGCCGGCCGCATCGTCGAAGAGGGGCCGACGAACAGCGTGCTCTCGCACCCGCTCCACCCCTACACGCGGCGCCTGATCGCCTGCGTGCCGGAACTGGGCGAAGGCCGCCGCGAGCTGGCCGCCATCCCCGGCCTGCCGCCGGTGGTCGACGACCTGCCCCCGGGCTGCGCCTTCGCGCCCCGCTGCGAAAAGGTCCGCGACGAGTGCCGGCAGGGCGACATCACCCTCGACCGCTCCGGCGCCCGCGCGGTCCGCTGCCTCTACCCCGAGGAAACGTTATGACGGGAAAACGCACCGACGTGATACCGACAAAATACCGACGTGATACCGACGTTGGGTTTCACCCCCTTTCGGAGGGTTTCGCATGACCGCTTTGAAAGTCGAAAACCTCGCCAAGACCTTCCCGCTGAAGGGCGGGCTTTTCTCCCCGGCCCGCGACGGCGTCCGCGCCGTCAGGCCCATGAGCTTCTCCGTCGAACCCGGCGAAACCCTTGGAGTCGTTGGCGAATCCGGCTGCGGCAAGTCCACCTTGGCGCGAATGCTGGTCGGTCTGCTGGAGCCCTCCGAGGGCACGATCGAGATCGAAGGCAAGGCCCTCGACAACGCCGACCCGGCCCAGTTCGGCAAATTGATCCAATATGTCTTCCAGGACCCCAACAGCAGCCTCAACCCCCGCAAATCCATCAAGCAGATCATGGAAGCACCCCTTAAGCGCCTGTATAATATGCCAAAATCGGAACGCGAAAATCGCATCCGCGAGATATTCGCCTCCGTCAACCTGCGCGACGAGTTCCTCGAACGCTACCCCCACGAATTCTCCGGCGGCCAGGCCCAACGCATCGGCATCGCCCGCGCCCTCGCCGCCAATCCCCGCATCATCATCCTCGACGAACCGGTCTCGGCCCTCGACGTGTCGGTACAGGCACAGGTGCTCAACCTGCTGGCCCGTCTCAAGGAAAAGTTCGGCCTCACCTACCTCTTCATCACCCACGACCTCGCCGTGGTCGAAGCGGTCAGCGACCGGATCATCGTGCTCTACTTCGGCTCGGTCGTCGAAGTGGGCAAGGCCGAAAAAATCTTTGCAAACCCCCGACATCCCTATACAAAATTGCTGGCCGACAGCGCCCCCGTCGTCGGCCGCGCCCTCACCGCGCCCGAGCAGAAAGGCACCGAACTGCCCGATCCGCTCGACCCGCCGCCGGGCTGCGCCTTCGCCGGCCGCTGCCCCCGGGCAACCGACCGTTGCCGGTCAGAGGAGCCGGACCTGAGACCAATGGGAGAGGACCAACTTGCCGCCTGCCACCACCCCATCGAGGCGCAGCCGGGCTGAATCGAAGCCCAGTCGCCCCGTTCAGGTCGCCGAGGCGATCAAGGACTGGGTCGTGGACCAGGGATTGCAGGCCGGCGACCGCCTCCCCGCCGAGGCGGAGCTGATCGAGCGTTTCGGCATGGCCAAGGGCACCATCCGCGAAGCCATGCGCATCCTCGAGGCACAAGGCCTCATCAAGACACGCACCGGCCCCGGCGGCGGCAGCTTCATCCACGAGGTCAGCCTCCAGCGGGCAAAAGCGCTACTGGGAAACTACTTTTATTTCAAGGACCTGACCATCGGCGACATCTACCAGCTTCGCCTCGCGCTGGAGCCGGAGCTTTCGGCTTCGCTGGCCGGAAACCTTGACGAGGAGGTGCTGCAACAGCTCGAATCCCACCTTGCCGACTACGCCGAACCGGCCGCCACGCTGGAAGAGGAACGCCAGCAGCACGTCGCCTCCCTCCGCTTTCACGCCATCCTTGCCGAGCAGGCCGGCAACCCGCTCCTGGGGTTCGTGATCGACTTCATGGTCAACCTGCTGACCGACCTGACCGTCTATCGCCGGCTCTATTCGCCGCCCAACCTCGAGCTATGGAAGCAGGGCCGCGCCCACCAGATCGAACTGGTGCAGGCCCTCCGTGCCGGCGATGCCGACAGGGCGCGCGCCATCATGTCGGACCACATGCAAACCGCCTGGACCCTGATGCGCAAGCAGGAAGTGGAGATGCGGAACCGGTTCATCTCGGAATAGGCCGGCACCACGCCAAACAGTCGCAATCAATAGGAAATTCGTCCGCTCAAACCGACATCGTCGCCGCCACGGCGCGTTTCCAGCTGTCGTACTTGACCTTGCGCGCCTCTGCCTCCATCCGCGGCTCGAACCGGCGGTCGAGCGCCCATTCGCGGGCGAACCCCTCCTGATCGGGGTAGATCCCGGCTTTCATCCCGGCCAGCCACGCCGCCCCCAACGCCGTCGTTTCCAGCACTTTCGGCCGGTCAACCGGCGCATCCAGGATGTCGGCCAGGAACTGCATCGCCCAGTCCGACGCACTCATCCCGCCATCCACGCGCAGCACCTCGCCGGCGCGGTCTTCCGTCCAGTCGGCGGCCATCGCTTCCAGAAGATCGCGGGTCTGGAAGCCCACGCTTTCGAGGGCCGCACGGGCAAACTCCGCCGGGCCGGAATTACGCGAAAGACCGTAAATCGCCCCCCGGCAATCGGCCTTCCAATAAGGCGCGCCGAGCCCGGTAAAGGCCGGAACAAGAACGACATTCTGGCCATCATCGGCGCGTTCGGCCAGCGGCTGCGTCTCCGACGCCTCGCGGATGATCTTCAACCCGTCGCGCAGCCATTGCACCACCGCGCCCGCGATGAAGATCGACCCTTCCAGTGCATAGGTTGGCTTGCCGTTCAACTGGTAGGCGATGGTCGTCAGAAGCCGGTTCTTCGACGTCACCGGCTCGTCCCCTGTGTTCATCAACGCGAAACACCCGGTCCCGTAGGTCGATTTCAGCATGCCCGGCGAAAAGCACGCCTGCCCCACCGTCGCCGCCTGCTGGTCACCTGCGACGCCGAGAATGGGGATTTCGCGGCCGAACAGGTCGGACCGGGTCTTGCCGAAATCATCGGCGCTGTCCCTGACTTCGGGCAGCATGTCTATCGGGATATCGAGCAGGTCGCAGATCGACTGACTCCACCGGCCCTTTCGAATGTCATAGAGCAGCGTCCGCGCAGCGTTGGTGGCGTCGGTCGCGTGCACCTCGCCGCCCGTCAGCTTCCAGATGAGATAGCAATCCACGGTGCCGAAAAGCAGTTCGCCCTTCTTTGCCCGCGCCCTTGCGCCGTCGACGTTATCGAGGATCCAGGCCAGTTTCGTGCCCGAAAAATAAGGGTCGAGCAGAAGCCCCGTCCGCTCGGAGATCATGTTTTCGTGGCCCGCCTCGCGGAGCCTTTCGCAGGTGTCGGCGGTGCGGCGGTCCTGCCAGACGATGGCGCGGTGCACCGGCTCGCCCGTCTCGCGGTCCCAGACCAGCGTCGTTTCGCGCTGGTTGGTGATGCCGATGGCGGCAATGTCGGCGGTGCGGATGCCGGCGCGCTCGATCACCTCGCGGCAGGTTCCGGCGGTCGTCGCCCACAGGTCGGCAGGGTCATGCTCGACCCAGCCGGAGGCCGGGAAATGCTGTTCAAACTCCTCCTGCGCGGTGGCGCGGATGCGCATCTCGCGGTCGAAAAGGATCGCGCGGCTGGAGGTGGTACCCTGGTCGATGGCAAGGATATGGGTCATGGCGTTCTGTCGCGTTCGTGAATTCTGAAGGTAGCGGATGGATCGCCAAGGGGAAAGCGCCGGGGCCCGGGGGCCCCGGCTGCCCGGCTCATTCCTGCCAGGACTTGATCAGCTCGTCATAGGAGACCGTCTGCGGCTCTTCTTCCTCGTTTTCGAGGGCCGCTTTCGGGGCGCCCGGCTGGCTCAGCCAGTGCTCGGGGTCCATCTCCTCGTTCATCTTCGGACCGAGGTCACCCTGCACACCGGCGCGTTCCAGGCGCTCCAGCACACGTTCCTGATCGGCGCAGAGGCTGTCGAGCGCTTCCTTGGGCGTCTTGGCCCCCGACATCGCGTCGCCGATATTCTGCCACCAGAGCTGTGCCAGCTTGGGATAATCCGGCACGTTGGTGCCCGTGGGCGACCAGCGCACGCGGGCGGGAGACCGATAGAATTCCACCAGGCCGCCCAGCTTGGGCGCGCGGTCGGTGAAGCTCTGGTCGTTGATGGTCGACTCGCGGATGAAGGTCAGGCCGACATGGCTTTTCTTCACGTCCACCGTCTTGGAGGTGACGAACTGGGCGTAGAGCCAAGCCGCCTTGGCGCGATCCACGGGCGTGGATTCCATCAGCGTCCACGACCACGCATCCTGATAGCCGACCTTCATGCCGTCTTCCCAGTAGGCGCCATGCGGCGAGGGGGCCATGCGCCATTTCGGCGTGCCGTCCTCGTTGAGCACGGCCTCGGCCCCGTCCCCCACCATGGCGGCGGTGAAGGCGGTGTACCAGAACATCTGCTGAGCCACCGCACCCTGCGCCGGCACCGGCCCGGCCTCGGAGAAGGTCATGCCCGCAGCCGCCGGCGGCGAGTAATTCTCCAGCCATTCGATG
>Ga0189287_100257_pt1 | contig 18427 bp, 21 predicted proteins | sample UW86minimetaG_FD_130319 | JGI IMG/M metagenome (GOLD analysis project Ga0189287, IMG submission 130319) | Marine microbial communities from the Costa Rica Dome - UW86 mini metaG | ecosystem: Environmental > Aquatic > Marine > Oceanic > Photic zone | place: Costa Rica: the Eastern Pacific... | reverse complement strand
CGCAGCTATTGGCGCAGCTTGTCAAAAAGGGACAGCTCGGGCACGAGAGGGTTTCCGTGACGCTCGATCGCGAGGCGCTTGCGGCGGCTTTGGAGATTGCGCCGGACAAGCTCGCAGAGCGGGTGGTCTCCATCGATGCCCCGTTCACGGTACGGCGGCGCGGCGTGGAGAACCGGCTCGTGGTCGGGGACATGCGGCCGGTACCGGATCGCACGCTTCTGCGCGGTCTCGTCAAGGCGCACAAATGGGCGTCGGATCTTCAGGGCGGCATGCCGATCTCGCAGATCGCCCGACGCGAGCAGGTGACTGAGGCCTATATCCGAACCCGGATGCAACTGGCCTTTCTTGCACCCTCGCTCCAAACGGCGATCCTCGAGGGACGTCAGCCGGCTGAGCTGACATTGGAACGTCTGGTGCGTGTGAAGTTGCCACTCGAATGGCGGGCCCAGGAACACGCGATAAAATATGCCCGCTGACACCATTTGGTTGCCACTTGCAGGGTCTTGTCGTTTCGAGGGCCACGGTATCTGACGCCGTTATGGCTTTGCCGGTGAAGTTCGGAACAAAGACTACGCGGTGTTGATCCGACCCTACCAGCTTCGTACCTCCCACCAAGTCGGCCATTTGATTTTCGCGGGGTTTCGCGCAGCGGCCACGACGACCTGTTGCTCTTCCCCGGTCAACCGGCGATCCCCCAGCCGTTCCAGCGCAAGCTCGATGATCCAATTCTCAATCTTGATCGCGGCATGCGGCTGTCTTGCATAAAGCTTCTTCGTGATCCCCAAAACATTCAGGTGATGAATAACACTACCTTTCGGGACCGGGCAGATGACAAGGTTAATCGGAGTCAAGAAATCTTGAAGTTCCTGTTGGCGACACTTTTCGTTGAGGAGCACTTCCTGCAGGGCGATGCCGATTTCGACATTCCCGGCTGCGCATTCTTGAAGCAATTTCTGCAATAATGCCTCTTCGAGAGTGATATTTCTTTCCACACCTCCCTCGGTTACTGTGATCATCTGGCCCAGAACCTTTTCATAAGGCAGTGTGCGATGTCTCCCGGTCGGTCGGCCCTTAGGGTTCCCGCTTTGGCCTTTCTTGAATTGACTGGATTTGGGAGGTTTTCGATAGCCGTTCCCGTCGTCATCACTCATCATTCGTATCCTCTCGGCAGCTTCACGGATGACCCATCGCGGGTGTAGGCGAGGAGCCATTTCAAGCGTTCTGAGTCGATGCGATTTGCCCCCCTTCGCCGTCTCAATGCGGCTTCCACGGCCCAAGCCTGCATCTGGACTTGCGGCTCTTCGTGGATGAGTTCGTCGCCTTCTTGACGTTCACAGATGATGTCAAGAAGGCGAAGAGCGTCATCCGCGTTACGCGGATCAGGCGTTTCAAACACACCTGTAACGCAAGCTGACGCCGAGTTCTTTTGCTTTTGATGCCGAATCTGCGCGCGTTTCTCTATCCACCGCAATACCTGGCGTATGGCTTTCAGTTGCCCTCTGAATGCGGCTTCCAAGATTTTGACCTGTTGAAGCTCATCGGCATTCAACCGCAGTTCAACTCCAAAAACCGTACCTTCAAAAACCTTAGAAGTGAGCTTGCTCAAAGGAGACTCTCCTTCCTCGGGCATGGGCTTGTTCTTCTTTGGCCGACCGGCCGGGTTTCCGCTTTTCCCTTTCGGAAACCGGGTATCTCTCATTCGGCGTGGCTTTCCAGGATCGTCTGTCATTGCGATGCCTCCTTCACAAGCTTGGGCTCTTTGTTGGTCATCGCTCGCCAGCGATCCAACGCGACGTCGACATAGGCCGGGTCGATCTCGACACCCCTGAACCGACGTCCGGTTCGCTCGGCCGCGAGGAGCGTCGTTCCCGAGCCCAGAAACACGTCCAACACGAGCTCGCCCCGCCGGGTGACGTCCTGAATGGCATCCGCCACCATCGCGGTTGGTTTCACGGTGGGATGAAGTGCGAGGTCCTCCTTGCGGCTTCCGGCCAGCGAATTCACCGACGCATAGTCCCAGACATTTGTTCGATTGCGCCCGTGCTTGCCGAGTTCGATATTGTTGAGATGAGGCTCCGAGCCGACACGGTACACAAAGACGAACTCGTGCTTCGACCTGTAGAGCGAGCCCATGCCCGCGTTCGATTTGTTCCAGACACAAATATTCAGGCGCTCGCCATAAATCTCGGCGCCGATCTGCGAGAGATCGTCAATTATGACGCCAGTCCATGCAGATGAAATGCACGGCGCCGTCTTTAGAAGCCGTTGCGCAGGCGCCGAGGCTCTCTTTCAAGAAAGCTCGAAAGGCATCTTCGCTCATTTCGCCGGATGCCATCTCAAACTCCCGGTGACGGCCTTTCGAATTGGCATGACCCCCAATCTTGACATTGTAGGGGGGATCCAGAAACGCGGCGTCGGCGCACTCGCCTTCCCCGATCACTTCCTGAAGAAATGTCAAGTCGCGACCGTCACCGCATCCAATACGATGCTCGCCCAGCTGCCAGATTTGTCCGCGCCGAACTGTTGGCTCGCTGGGAACGGCCGGTAAAGGTTCATCGTCCGGATTGCTGCCGGCCTCCAACAGAACGTCTATTTCCCCGACAGAGAAACCGGTTAAGGACAGATCGAAGCCGAACTCTATCTCAGACAGATCTGCAAGTTCAACTCGCAGGATGTCCAAGTCCCACCCGGCACTCAGGGCAATCTTGTTATCAGCGAGGCGAAGAGCGCGTTTCTGCGGCTCTGATAATCCCGCCAACGTGATCGTTGGCACCTCGTCGAGTTCGAGGGCCTTTGCTGCGCGGAGACGGCCATGACCGGCGATGATACCGCCTTCGGGGTCGATCAGGATCGGGTTGGTAAATCCAAACTCGCGTATCGAGGCAACGATCTGTTTGATCTGGGCCTTGGAATGTGTCCGCGCATTGCGAACATCAGGCTTCAACGTCTCAACCGCAGTATACTGTACAGAAAGCCGTGGAGTGTTCGCCTTGAAGTTCATCTTCGCCTCCGCAGTTCGGTGTCAATTACGAGCCGTATTGACGCAGCGACCTGCGGTTTCCCCCCAATGCGCGAGGTGCGATGGTTTCAAGATACATAGAAAACCGGGCTTGTAAAGATGGGCACTCCGAGGTCGTTTTGCCTCGCCGCCCCGCAATGTAGGCCTGTTTTCTGTTCTGACACAGAAACAGGCCCTGATTTGTCGCCTATCGCTCCTGTTTCTCGTCAAAACAGGCCTGTTACGCCGAGAAACAGGAAACGGCCAATTTCTCTGCTTATCTCTCTGTATTTAAAAGAAAAAGATTCGAGTCAATGCCAATGGATCGTGTGGATTGCCCTGTTATTTTGCCAGATCGGACGAAAATTCCCTGTTAATGTTCAAATAACAGGGGCCGGGCCTCCTGAAATTGCGTGCCAGCGCTTCTGATAATGCTGAAGTTCCCCTGATAAACTCTCTCGGTTTTGGCACGTCTCGGCAAAACCGAACCGTGCTAATCGGCCCATTGAGACGCGGCCCGATGTCGCGAGCGAACTGGGGGAAACGGTGCGTCTCAGTGCCGCGATGCCGTTTGCAAGCCGCGGAAACTACGTGGGAAACCGCAGGTGAAATGCACACCGAAAATGAGACCCGTCTGCGTGGCGGTGGTGTCAGACGAAGTCGAACTCGTCTCCACTTGGACAGTGAGGCTGTCCTTTATGCCGCGCCGAGACCGCGCCACTCGGCCAGAGCGGCGGATCTGTTCAACTTGAAGATATCGCGTCGGGAGAGGGTTCGGCCCTGATTGAAGTGGTTGAAAACGGAAGAATGGACGGCAACGAATTTCTGAAGACTTCGCATTTTGCGGAAGCGCTGCATGGCTCGCTCCCGTCGTCGGAATGGCAAGTGTGAATTCTCAATACGGTTATTGAGCCAGCGCCCACATGTCTGCAGATCGCCGCATCCGAGCTCGCGCAGCGCGGCTTTATACGAAGGGAGCCGGTCGGTAACCAGCACCTCTGGCCGACCGTAGCGCCGCATTATTTTTCGTAGCATTTTCAATGCGGCCGGCTTGTTTCGCCGCTTCGTAACAACGCTTTCTAGCACCTCGCCTTCGTGATCTACCGCTCGCCAGAGGTAGTGGCGCTCGCCTTTGATCTTCACGAAAACTTCGTCCACGTGCCATTGCCATTTCGAGAAGGCACGCAGCTTTTGAACCCTTTTTCTTCTTATCTCTGAGGCGAACATTGGGCCAAACCTGTTCCACCAATACCGTACCGTCTCGTAGCTAACGTCGATGCCACGCTCGTGGAGAAGGTCTTCGACATTTCGCAGCGAGAGTGGGAACCGGACGTAGAGCCTCACCGCCAGGCGGATAATCTCGGGACTGGATTTAAAGTACTTGAAAGGGTCGCGTTTAGCCATGCGGGCAGGGTAGGCGGGGGCTCAACCAGTCTCAAGCCAGGTTCCTCTGACAAGGCCGTGATTTATTCACAGTTTCATCAACGCGCCGTAGGCAAGCTGGTCGGTACGCTGACCCGATAATTTTAGCATATGCCATGCCAGCGCCTGGTTCGACGTCAGCACCGGCAGTCCGACTTCGGCCTCGAGTTGCGCGATCTCGGTAGTGGCGCGCAGATTCGTGCAGGAGATCAGAAGCGCCTCACACAGAGCCGCCTCACAGATTCTCCGAGCGGCATCTTGGATCGACGTCGTGTCGATGCGCGCGATGCTTTCATCACTTTCCTCACCAAAGGTGCCAAAGCTGGCGATTTCGATGCCGTCGGCCTCGAACACCTGCCGCATCCTGTCTGACAACTCGGCCACATAGGGCGACAGGAACCCGATCTTGCGCACCTTTAGCGCGCCCAACGCGGCCCGAATCGCGAGAAGCGGATCGGTCACATGGCGGGCTTTGGTGCCTGCGCGAATGGCGCACCCAACCGCATCGGACCCAATCACCGCGCTTGCCGATGTACAGGCGTAACCAACCACGTCATATTTGAATGTGTGTGGCAACAGCGCCGCCGCGGCGGGAAGCGTGGCTTTCATACGGCCAAGCGCCTCCTCGGTAAGCTCTGTTTCGCAGGGAATGCGCGCGGTGTAGAGGGCAATGCCGTCATCCGCGACCAACTGCCGGAAGTCCGCCTCGATGGTTTCGTCGGTCCGCAGGACTATCAACCCGAGATTGGCCTTGTACCCCAGGGCCGGGCCGAGTGTGAAAGGCAGAAAGCTCATGACTGCGCTCCTATTTCGGGGAGCTCCGGCGCGGCGCGGCGTGTGAGGTAGCGTGGTCCCTCGTCGGTAATGACGATGTCTTCCTCATGTACCATCATTCGCCCCGGCGCCATTTCCAGACTGGGTTCCAGGGTCAGAACCATTCCGGGCTGCAGTTCTGTTTCATCAGTTGCCGTCAGTGAGGGAAATTCCGTCAGCCGCATCCCCAATCCGTGCCCAAGACGCCCGCCCGCGCCACTGCTGCTCACCTTGTCGATCAGCGTTTGCATGGCACGGAATACCGACGCTGCGGGGGCCCCGGGAACCGCGGCGGCGAAACCGGCCTCGGTCGCATCAAAGAGAAGACGATAGGCGCTGCGCGCTTCGGCCGAGGCTGATCCGATGGACCAGTTGCGGTCGAAGTCGCAGAAATACCCTTGCCGGACAGCGCCGGTATCGAGCATCAGGATATCGCCGTTTCGCGGCGGAGCTTCGGTCGCAGGGGAGATGACATCGGGATAGCCGTCCTGCCCGGCACCTCCGGCGACATAGGGCACCCAATCCGCCCCTTCGGACAGCAAAAGGGCCTGAAAGTCTCGGTAGATCCCGCTCAGCGGCCTGCCGACCTGAACTATCTCTTCGATGCGGTCGAACGCCCGCCCGCCGATGGCGCAGATTTCGGATATGAGCTCAAGTTCGCGTTCGGATTTGATCACCTGCGTCTCGCGCAGCAGCTTGGTCGCGTCCTGAAATTCACAAGGTGCGAGGTCGTTGCGGAGCCGCATGAAATCTACCAGTGGCATGCGAAGCCCGGTTTCATGCCCCATGGCAAGGCCAAGTTTGGCATGAGGTGGCAAGATCTCTTTCAGGGTCTCCGCCAACAGCGAAATCCCGTCGTCATCCGGGTTTGGCGCCGACCAGGTGCGAATATCTTCGACCCAAGTAGTGGCCATGAGGGCGGCACCTATCGACGGGATGACGGCAATCGGCTTGCCGGATGCAGGGACCACGACGAACCAAGGACGCGTGGGGCTTTCCCAAAACCGTGTCAGGAACCCCGTGACGTAGCGAACATCGTGTTCCGACGTGAGCAACAGGCCGTCGAGGCCCGCGTTTGACATCCGGGTTTGCAACCGCAAGAGGCGCATTTCAAACTCGGACAAAGGAAAGACCTGGGAGGTGTTCATGATGTCCCCGACAAAAGCGATACGACCTCTATTGGCATCAAATCCGCTGACTTTGTCACAGCACATTTTTTTCAAAAACAATAAAAATAGTCATCATTTCTGCAGAAATCTGCAGGAGTTTCTCACTTAATTCAGCAATCCTGATGCAATGACAAATAGCACAAATACCCCGTATACCCTGGATCATCATCTCTTCCATCCCGACGCCGCGCGCGCGGATGCCCTGCTGAGAGATTGCCCTGTCCATGCGCCGACCCCGATGCCGGAAATCGACCTTCTGACGAAGGAGATCGGTGTTTCGCGGTTGTGGCTGAAAGATGAAAGAGACCGTATGGGTCTTGGAAGCTTCAAGGCGCTTGGCGGTGCCTACGCCGTGGCGCGGATGATCGCAGACAAGGCCGGGTCGGAGGATTTTTCGGCGCCGGTCACCAGGAATGCTGCGGCCAAGATGGTATTCATCACAGCGAGCGCCGGAAATCATGGCTTATCGGTGGCTGCCGGTGCCAAGGTTTTTGGCGCGAAAGCGGTGATCGTGCTTGCCGCGGCCGTGCCAGAGGCCTTTGCCAATCGCATCCGGGCCAAGGGCGCGGATGTGCTGCGCGTCGACGGAAGCTATAATGAAAGTGTCGAGGTGGCGCGTCAGGTGGCGGACGAAAGGGATTGGATCCTGTTGGCGGATGGATCGTGGGAAGGCTACATTGAACGTCCGGCCCTGGTAATGGAGGGCTACTGTGTAATTCCCGAGGAATGCAGGGTGGCATTTGCGAATTCGGATGTCTGGCCGACACATGTCTTTCTGCAGGCGGGAGTGGGAGGGTTGGCCGCGGCACTGGCGGCGCATATCCGACTCAATTGGGCGGAACGGCCCGAGATCATTGTGGTGGAACCGGACGCCGCGCCGTGCTTGCAACGCAGCGTCGAGGCGGGGCGACTGACACGCGTCGACGGGGCAGAGTCCAACATGGGTCGTCTCGATTGCAAGGACGCTTCGCTGATCGCGTTCCGCGCCCTGCAACAGGATGCCGACAGTTTCATGACCATCACCGATCAGGACGCCACGGCGGCGGTAGACAGGTTTGCGCGCTACGGCATTGATACCACACCCAGCGGCGCGGCCGGGCTTGCGGGCCTGACGGCTGCGGCAGCAGGACCGGAAGCCCGGTGCCTGTTGATCATTTCCGAGGGCCCGGAAGGGGATTGAGCTGTGTTTGATCCCGGTGAAATGTCTGAGGTGACCGGCTGGCGGCAGCATTTCCATCGCCATCCGGAACTTGGGTTTCAGGAACACCAGACAGCCGCACGGGTCGCCGATCTTCTCGAAAGCTTCGGGGTCGAGACGCACCGTGGCATTGGCGGCACCGGTGTCATCGGCGTTCTGAAGCGCGGGAAAGGCGACCGGAGCATCGCTTTGCGGGCTGACATGGACGCGCTGCCGATCCATGAGACAGGCGTCCGTGACTACCGGTCGGTGACCGACGGTGTGATGCATGCCTGTGGGCATGACGGGCACAGCGCAATGCTGCTGGGTGCGGCCCGGACCCTAGCGCGCGATGGCGGGTTTGACGGGACGGTGGTGTTCATTTTTCAGCCGAACGAGGAACATGGTCTGGGGGCACAGGCGATGATCGGGGACGGGCTGTTCGAGCGGTTTAACGTACAGAACGTTTATGGCATGCATAACCTGCCCGGTTTGCCGGTCGGCCAGTTCGCGACCTGCACGGGCCCGATAACCGCAAGCGAAAGCCTGTTCGAGATCGCGATTTCCGCACGAGGCGGCCATGCGGCCATGCCCCATATGGGGGTCGATGCGATCACGGTTGGGGCCGAATTGGTGGGTAGCTTGCAAACCATCGTCTCGCGGAAACTCGACCCCGGCCAGAACGGGGTTGTGTCGGTGACCGATTTCACTACGGACGGCGGGCGCAACATCCTTCCCGGCAAGGCGGTTCTGACCGGAGATGCGCGCGCCCTGACGCCCAAGGCGACCCGTGCTATTGAGCAACGCATGCGCCAGATCACCGATGGCATCTGTGCAGCGCATGGCGTTTCGGCAAGCGTGTCATTCGACACCTGCTTTTCCGCCACCATCAATGCAACTGGCCCCACGGGGTCCGCGGTGCGTGCCGCAAAAACTGTCGTGGGTGAAGACGCTGTCGATGCGGCCTGTGCACCAAAGCTGTTCTCCGAGGACTTTGCCCATTTTGCGGCGGCTCGGCCTTCGTGTTTCATCCTGGCGGGCAACGGCACCAATGGCGCGAACGGACAACCGCTGCATTCGTCAGAATACGATTTCTCGGACGACCTGTTGCCCGTTGGCATGGGTTTCTGGATCAATCTGGTGCGTCAGGAAATGCCGTCATGACACGCAACCTTCCATTCGTCGTGGCGCATTGGGGTACCTATCGGGCGGAGATGGCAGACGGCCGGGTTCGCGCACTTTTGCCGTATGAGGACGACCCCGACCCGTCGCCGATCGGACAGGCGATGGTCGAAACGCTCGACGATCCTTGCCGTATTGGTCAGCCGATGGTGCGTCGGGGGTTCCTGGACGGCAATACAGATCGCAGCCTGCGGGGGCGGGATTCGTTCGTGGCGGTCGAGTGGGACGCAGCGCTCGACCTTGCGGCCCGCGAACTCACGCGGGTTCGGCGCAATCATTCGAACGAGGCGATCTATGCCGGATCCTATGGCTGGGCCAGCGCCGGACGGTTCCACCATGCACAAAGCCAGCTGCGCCGGTTCATGAACCTGTTCGGCGGCTTCACCAGCGCGCGCGATTCCTACAGCTATGCTGCTGCCGAAGTGATCATGCCGCATGTGCTGGCGCCGATGAAAACCCTGCTGGCAGAGCACGGGGCATGGCAGGACATTGCAGACAGGAAATCGCTGATCGTCGCCTTCGGTGGGATCGCGGTGCGCAATGGGCAGGTCAATGGCGGCGGCGTCGCAAGACACACGCAACGCGGCGACATTGCGGCGGCGCTCGGTGCGGGTGCCGATATCGTGAGCGTCAACCCATCTTCGCTGGATCTGGACGACAGACTGAGGGACCGGTGGCTGCCGATCCGGCCGAATACAGACATGGCTCTGATGTTAGCATTGGCTCATACGCTGGTGGCACATAACCTGCATGATCAAGCATTCGTGGACAGTCATTGCACGGGGTTCGATGCGTTTCGACCTTATCTTATGGGTCAAACGGACGGTCAGCCGAAATCGGCGGAATGGGCATCGTCGATAACGGGAATTCCGGCCGGGCAGATCGTTGATCTCGCCTTGCAAATGGCGCAGCGCCCGACGGTGGTCAACTTCAGCTGGTCGATGACGCGGCAGCAGAATGGTGAGGAGATTGTCTGGATGGCGGTCGTTCTTGCAGCGCTCCTGGGGGGGATCGGACACCGTGGCGAAGGCGTTGCGTGCGGTCTGAGCGCGGTGAACAGCATCGGGAGCCGCCGTGGGCCTTTGCCGGTGGCGGCACTCCCAACGGGCAGAAATCCCGTGAACGCCTTCATTCCGGTGGCGCGGATAGCGGATATGCTGCTCAACCCGGGTGGTTCGGTTCATTACAACGGCCAAGATCTGATCTTTCCCGATATCCGGCTGGTTTATTGGGCCGGGGGAAATCCGTTTCACCACCACCAGGATCTGAACCGCCTGCGTCGCGCATGGGAGCGGATCGAGACGGTGATCGTGCATGAACCACACTGGACCCCGATGGCCCGGTTCGCGGATATCGTGTTTCCCGCCACGGTCTCGATGGAACGCAATGATCTGTCAGGCTCACCACGCGACACACATCTCATTGCCACATCGGCCGTTGCGAAGCCTTTCAAGCAGAGCTGCAATGACCATAACATCTTTGCTGGTCTTGCGGCACGGGTGACGGGACCCGACGAAACCGAAGGCACGCTCCTGGATCGGTTCACGGAAGGGCGCAGCGAGGCAGACTGGTTGCGGTTACTTTATGATCGCACAGTGGAAAACCTGTCCGCGACTATGCCGGATATGCCCGGCTATGATGACTTCCGCACCGTCGGCACAGTGTCTGTTCCGGTTCCGACACATCCCGAACGCTTGCTCGAAAGCTTCCGGATCGATCCAATCGAGCACCCGCTCCCGACACCAAGTGGCCGGATCGAAATCTTCAGCAAGACGATTGCGGGATTTGGTCGGGACGAGATTGCGGGCCACCCGATGTGGCGCGATCCGGTAGAATGGCAGGGTGCGACGCTGGCACAGAAGTTCCCTTTGCACCTTGTCACTCACCAGCCCGACCGACGCCTGCATTCACAGCTCGACCAGAGCAGCCACAGCCGGGCAGGAAAGATCTCTGGTCGCGCGGCCTGTGTTATCAACTCGATTGACGCAGGGGCACGCGGCATTTGCGACGGGGACATTATCGAGGTTTTCAACGACCGTGGCCGATGCCTCGCCGGGGCGAAGCTGTCGACTGACGTGATCGAGGGCGTCGCCCTGATGGCGACCGGGGCGTGGTATGATCCCGATTGGGAAAACGGGGGTGACTGCTGCAAGCACGGCAACCCGAATGTGCTGACTGCGGACCTACCAACGTCCGAGATTGCACAGGGGCCGGGGGCGCTGACTTGTCTCGTCGATGTGCGAAAACCTGCGAGAGACATTCCGCCGGTCACGGCCTTTGACGCCCCCGAGATCACTCACCCGACGCAAGGCCCCTCTTCAGGCTAACGGGACATCCATGCTGACCTTGGTGCGATCCATCGCGACGGATGTGCGGAAACGCTTGACGTTGGAATCCGCAAAGAAAAGCCGTTCCGTCAGCGCCCGGTAATCTTCCATGTCCTTTGCCAGAGCGATCAATGCAAAGTCGGCCTCGCCCGTGATGTAGTAACATTGCTGGATCTGCACTTCGTCACGCACCTTGCGTCGGAATGCATCGATCTGGTCGATCCGCTCGCGTTCAAGCTCGACGAGGATGACGAATGTCATCGAGTATCCCAACGCCGTTGGTGACAGCAATGCGGCATCCTGAGTGATGTACTTCGCTTCTCTCAAGGCGCGAACGCGGCGTTGAACAGTCGCCACGGACATGTCCGTCTCATACGCGATGGTTTCCAGCCGTTCACGCGTGTTCGCCTGCAGCATTCGAAGGATTATCAAGTCTGTATCAGTCAGATCCATTTTCGACGCAAACACATCATAATTCCCCAGTTTTTGAAAGATGTTCTCAAATATTGTCTGTTCCGGACCATCTTCGGATCACTATTTTTGCCTAACATGAACTCGAAATGCAGTCAAAGCGACAAAACTGCGAGGGTCACAAGGGGGGCCCTCAGATGGCTCCAAGGGACAGGACAGGAATGAAAAACAGAAATCAACAAAAGCGAACAAGTCATCCGGTGATGCGGCCGACAACCGATCTTCGTCCGACATGAACCCAATCATTGAATTCAAGGAAGTCGACAAAAGCTTTGGGCCCCTTCGCGTCCTCGACGGGTTGAACCTTTCGATCAATCAGGGCGAGAAACTGGCGCTTATCGGGCCCAGCGGATCCGGAAAGACGACGATTCTTCGCATACTGATGACGTTGGAAAACATCAGCGGCGGACATGTATTCGTCGGTGGAGAGCCTCTCTGGCATGAACAGCGCGGAGCGGATCTGGTCCCGGCAGGCGAAAAACATCTACACGAAATGCGCACGCAGATCGGCATGGTGTTTCAGCATTTCAACCTGTTCCCGCACCTTTCGGCCATCCAGAACATCATGCAGCCACAAATTCTGGTGCAGAAGAAATCCAAGTCTGACGCGCGGGCCAAGGCCAGTGAGTTGCTGGCGCATGTGGGGCTTGGCGACAAACACGATCATTTTCCCCACGAGCTTTCGGGCGGCCAGCAACAGCGCGTGGCGATCGCGCGGTCACTGGCGATGGATCCCAAGATCATGCTCTTTGACGAAGTGACATCGGCGTTGGACCCGGAGCTCGTCGACGAGGTTCTGAATGTGCTCAAGGACTTGGCCGAAACCTCCGACACGACAATGCTGACCGTGACACATGAAATGAACTTTGCGCGCGATTTCGCGGATCGGGTGCTGTTCTTCGACAAGGGACAGATCGTCGAATCCGGCCCGCCCACCGAAATTTTCAAACATCCGAAAGAGCCACGAACACGGGAGTTTCTGAACAAATTCATCTCCGTCGATTGACGGCACCAAAACAACAGGAAGGTCAACAAATGCGAAAAGCAACTTCAAAGACACTAACAATATTTGCCACGGCGACCGTATTTGCCGGTTCGATGTTCAGCACCGCTGCGTCGGCGGACACATTGGACGATTTGCGTGAGCAAGGGTATGCAACCGTGGCCGTGGCGAATGAGCCGCCCTACAGCGACATCAAACCCGACGGGTATGTCAGTGGTGCGGCCCCCGACGTGGCGCGTGCTGTGATGGCGAAACTCGGCGTGCCTGAAATCCGCGCGCAGGTCGTTCCCTATGGGTCGATGATCCCGGCGCTTCTGGCGCGACGCGTCGACATGGCGACTTCGGGTCTCTACATCAAGCCGAACCGCTGCGTGGCCATCATCTATTCCGAGCCCGATCTTTGCGGTGCCGAAGCTTTCGCCGTGCCAGCCGGAAACCCGCACGGGCTCGCCACATACGAAGATATTGCGGCGAACCCTGACCTGACCATGACCACCTGCGCCGGTTGCGCAGAGGAAACCTATGCCCTCGAACGCGGTGTGAAACCCAGCCAGATCAAAGTCTTCACTGATCCGCAAAGCGGCATCAAGATGGTGCAGCAGGGGCGTGTCGATGTCTTTGCCCTGTCGGGGCTGGGGACACAGGACCTCCTGAGAAAGCTGAATGACCCGAACGTGGAAATTGTCATGCCGGTGCAGGGCGTTCCTATGGGCTGTGCCGGCACTGCATTCAATCCCGAGGATACGGCATTTCGCGAAGCCTATGACGAGGCCCTGGCCGAGTTGAAGGAAAGCGGGGAATTCGCCGAGATTATCGAGCCGTATGGCTTCTCGGCCGAAGCGACGCTGGCCGTCAAGCGCGACGATTTCTGCCCGGGCAACTGAGCCGATTAACTTGAATTAAACTCTCCCTCGCGCCTCGCGAGGGAGATGATGGGATGCGCCACGATGGAAGTGCTTGTCGAATTTTATCCGCTCCTGCTCAAGGGCGCCATTGTAACGGTCCAATTGACGGTGGTCAGTGCGGTAATCGCCCTGGTGATCTCTTTTGCCGTGGGATTGGCGCGATTGTCCCGGTATCGGATTGTGCGCATCTTGTCGGTGATCTATCTTGAGTTTTTCCGCGGAACATCGGCCTTGGTGCAGATGTTCTTCATGTTCTATGTACTGCCCCTGCTAGGGCTTACGCTGGCCCCCTTTGTCGCGGGCTTTCTCGCCTGTGGAATGAATTTGGGCAGCTACGGGTCAGAGGTCGTGCGTGGCGCGATCAAGTCAGTCGGCAAACCCCAACGCGAAGCGGCCCTTTCCCTGAACTACACGACGTTTCAGCTATACCGGTATGTCCTTATCCCTCAGGCGGTTCCCATGATGATTCCGCCCTTCGGCAACCTTTTGATCGAACTGATGAAACTGACCGCAGTTGCGTCGCTGATCACGATACCGGATCTGACCTTTTCCGCCCAGATCGTGCGGGCACAGACCGGGCTTACGCTGGAACCATTCCTCTTGATCCTCGTGGTCTATTTCCTGATCGCCTCCGTCCTTGTCGGCGCCGTGGATCTGCTTGCATGGCGGATCCGAACCATACGCAAAATGAATTTCAGGACAGGAAACTAATCATGGATTGGAGTTGGATCGTCGTCGCCGATGTCATGCCGCGTCTTCTCGCCGGGCTGCTCGTCACCGTTCAAGCGACATTCGCAGGCGCGGCGGCCGCCTATGTTCTGGGCCTGCTTCTGGCAATTCTCCGGCGATCGCCGTCGCGGCTGGTTTCGCTTACAACATACTGGCTCTCGGAGTTCGTTCGGCGCACCCCGCTACTGGTACAGCTCTATTTCCTGTTTTACGTCCTGCCCGACCTCGGGGTCTATCTGTCTCCCTTTTTTGCGGGCGTCATCGGACTGGGGGTGCATTTCAGCACGTACACGGCCGAAGTATTTCGCGCCGGAATCGAGAATGTGCCCAAGGGACAATGGGAGGCGGCGCGATCGCTGAACTATTCGCCCACCCAGACATGGATCAATGTCATCTTGCCGCAATCAATCCCGCCGATGATCCCACCTTTGGCGAATTACCTAGTGACAATGTTCAAGGAAACTCCGTTGCTTGCCGCAATCACGGTTGTCGAACTGTTCAACGCGGCGAACATCTACAGCAACAGTACTTATAAGTATCTTGAGCCAATGACGTTGGTGGGACTTCTGTTCCTGATTGTGACGATCCCAACAGTTTGGGCGACCATGTATCTCGAGAGACGGTACTCGCGACGATAGGATATCTGGGTGCTGCCAGACGAAGTCGAAAAAGTCTCAGCAAGGACAGAGGTTCTGCCCTTTATGCCGCATCGAGATTGCGCCACTCAGCAAGCGCGGCGGTGCGGTGTCGGCCGCTCTGCAAGGACGAAAGGACAATCCATGACACATACGAGCTCACTTCCGCTGGCTGGTGTTCGAGTCGTCGAGATATGCCAGATCGCGGCGGGACCCTTCTGCGGAATGCTTCTGGCGGATATGGGCGCGGAGGTCATCAAGATTGAGCCGCCGACCGGCGATGCGATGCGGACGTGGCCGCCGATCACCGACGGGGGAGGTGTCATTTGTGGACGTATATGGACGCCGCCTGATTGCAACGGTCTGGTTTGGTCTGGTTCGGCGATCACGATTGCTGACGTATATCCGGGAGGGGAGCAGCATCGAACAGTCGGTCCGGGTGTCCGAGATCGACACACAAATCGCAATCGACGGTAAATAAGGCTCAATTATCCGCTCTATGCTCCATGGTTGGCGATGAACGACCATCCTTTGTTCAAGTGAGCAAGACGGGAGCCACTCTTTGACCGCCGCTACTGGTCAGCCAGGCGCCAGAACCCATGTTTGCGCGGATGTTTCTCTTTGAGTGCTGTGATAAATTCCGCGTGTGTCAGGACGTCACCGTAGTCTTCTATGGCGGCATCGCATGACTGGCATTCTTCAAGATGCCGCGCGGCGTAACGATAGCGTTTCGATTTCGCGCCATCGAGACTGTCTTCAATCATTGCACGCCGCATCACTGTTGCCGCGAGCGGGTGCTCCGCCTCGAGCGCATCGGCGGCAGTCGAGAGGGTGTGATAGGAATTCCCGTCCAGTTCGTCGGCCCGAGCCATCACGACGCGGGCGGCGCGGTCGTGAGCTGGCCAGTCAACGAGGAAGCCGACGGCGGCTTCCATGCGAGGGTGTGTTTCCGCAATGTCGAGGGCCGTCTCTTCGGCTTCGATGTCGTCAAAATCGGGCAGCAATTTCAGGTAATTCCGAAGGCTGGATGCGCTGAGGGTCTGCTCGAAGCGACGCCAAAAGTGGGCCTTGAGATCCTCCACCTTGCCTTGTTTTTCAAGGCATTCCTCGTAAACCTTGTCGAGGTCGTGGTGGAACACCCTGAACGGTTTTTCGTTTTCGGCGGCGCGAGCGCGGCTGACAATGTCAAAGGCTTCGTCTACCCGTCCGGCATCCAGCAGTCTGCGCGCAACGTCAGGGGCGATGGTGCCATAGGTTAGTTGCTCGACGGAGTATCGCGCCATGTAGGCGTCCACATCGCCCTGTGCGTCGGCGATATCCGCCAGGATGATGGACTTCGTGCTTTCCTTGTTCTGCTGAACGCACTCTTCGGGTGACGACAGGAAGCCATACCCCCGGTACCGCGCCAGTTCCTGATCCGATGGCGGCGCTTCCGCCCATTCATTGGTGATCTTCTTGAGGTGCTCGAGGCCCTCTTCGTCGAGCGCCTCGGCGGTTGCCGGAATGATCCCATCGAATTCTCCGTAATCGGCCTCTGCGACGGCTTCCAGAATGCGCTCTGCAAGGGTAATGCGGTTTACGGAAACGGCGGGCGAGACCTTTGCGATCAGGTCAACGGCGTCGCGCATCACATCGCCGACCGCGCCGTTGCTGTCATCGGTGCGCTCATGGATCGCGGGCGCCAGTTGCAAAAAAGACCAGAGCAATTCGAACGCTTCATCGGGATCGTGTGGCGCGACCGAGGCCTCGATCATGGTCAGCAAACCTTCGAGATCCTTGACGAGCGTCCTTTGCTTGCGCCAATCGACGAAGCTGGTTGACCGGCGCAGCGAGGCGAAGCGTTTGCGCAAATCGGCAGCGACGTCCCTTGGGCCCTGCGCAGCACTGAGTTCCATCCGTGCCCGGCGCTGAAGCGCGGCATTGCCCTGCACCAACTCCAAGACCAATGCTGCGAGCTTTTCCGCCCCGAGCTTCTCGAGGTTGGTTTTGTTCAGGGTCTTTTTCGACATGGTGCAACTTCGGAACAATTTTGGATATGTACTGCGGACGATGCCCGACATGGCTCGCTCGAGCAATCAGGTATGTCGTCGACATCGGCCGTGAGGTTCTGGTGCATACCGTGCCGTTTTTTGGCGATGGGTCCCTATTCAGACTGACCCTGCTTGTCCCTTCGAGCGTTGCTGCCGACGCGCCCGACGCCGTCGTCCTCAGCAGGGAGCTGATAGAGGGGCGGCTGAGCGCGCACCATATGCGGGCTCGAGGTTACTCTTGTTGTGTGCCATCGGTGCGCCTCAGGGCTTCGGCGACCAGTTCCGCCAGTCGCCGCGCTTCGCCTTCACTCTGGGCGGCCGCTTGATCAAAACCGCGCGCCAGATCTTCTCTTGCATTCTGGCCGTTTGTGACCGCTTCGGCCATCCCCATGACCATCGACACTGCCGCGTGTCGCACCTCGATAACTTGATCCTCAAGAGCCTTGATTTGTTCTTCCGGCGTCATGGTGCCCTTTCGATATGCATCCGCGTTTATTGACAGTGGCAGCCTGGAATGGCTCGCGACCTATGCGTAGTCCATTCGGTGAGCGATGGTAAAGAAACCATCTGATTTTGAGCTGTTTAGAATTCTGGAAGTTGTATCGTCTTTGTCGTCCGACGCCATCACGTTGGATGTTTTGCTCTTCTTGTAAAACATTGGCGTTTTCTCTGGAACGGACTGGACTGCGGCGCCCTTTCGAGCGTTGCTGTCCATGCGCCCGACCCATGTTTCGGGCTGCTGTCGGTGACAGGGCCGGCATTGAGCCGGTCTGCAAACCGGGAGAACACCATGACGAAAATGAACGCTAAGGCGGCAAGTAAGAAGACCGGGAGCGGGGAGCGCAAACGGCCAGGTTACAAGTCCAAGGGCGCGGCGCCAAGGAAGACCAAGGCCGCGCTCTTGCGCGAGATGCTGGAAGGCGAGGACGGTGCGAGGCTTGACGCTCTCTGCATAGCGAGCGGCTGGCAGCCGCACACCGTGCGAGCCGCGCTCAGCGGCCTGCGTAAGGCGGGACACGTGATCGACCGCACCAGGGACGACGCGGGCAAGTCGATCTATCGGGTCACGGCCACAGGCGGTGCCACGTGATGCCTCATGTCGACGAAATAGAAGCGATGGATCGCCAGCAGCTTTTAGCACTCTGGCAAGATCTCTTCGACGTGCCGCCGCCAAAGAGCCTGAGCCGGCCCTTCCTGCGACGGGTGCTCGCCTTCGAGGTACAGGCCCGCGCCATGGGCAGGCTGCCCAAGGGTTTCATCACCAAACTGGAACGCGCGGCGGGGGAGGACGCGCCCAAGCGCAGTGATGGCCTGCAGCCTGGCGGGCGGCTTCTGCGCGAGTGGAACGGTGTCACCCATGTCGTCGATGTCACGGAACAGGGGTTCCGGTGGCGCGATCAGACCTGGCGCTCGCTCTCGGCCATCGCGCGCGAGATCACCGGTGCGCACTGGTCAGGACCGCGTTTCTTCGGCTTGCATGGCGGGGCAGGGCGGTGAGCCGCAAAATCCGGTGCGCGATCTATACCCGCAAGTCGACAGAAGACGGGCTGGAGCAGGGTTTCAACT
>Ga0189287_100256_pt1 | contig 18482 bp, 14 predicted proteins | sample UW86minimetaG_FD_130319 | JGI IMG/M metagenome (GOLD analysis project Ga0189287, IMG submission 130319) | Marine microbial communities from the Costa Rica Dome - UW86 mini metaG | ecosystem: Environmental > Aquatic > Marine > Oceanic > Photic zone | place: Costa Rica: the Eastern Pacific... | reverse complement strand
GATCGGGCCGGCGATCATCCTCATCATCGGCCTCATCCTTTACAACCGGTTCCTCGTCGGCCGGGCCTTCGAGGAACTTCCCTCTGCCGAGGTCGACAGCCAGAGCTTCGGCCGCGTCACGCTCAACGCCCTGCCGGCCCTGTCGCTGCCCGTCATCATCCTCGGCGGCATCTACGGCGGCATCTTCACCCCGACCGAAGCCGCGGCCGTGGCCGCCGTGGCGGCGCTCGTCGTGGGCGGCCTGATCTACCGCGAATTCACTTGGGGCAGTCTAGGCCGAAGCGTCATCGGCGCGGCCGAGACGACCGGGTCGATCATCCTCATCCTGCTGTTTTCCTTCATGATCTCGCGCATCATGGCATTCGAGCGTATCCCCCAGGACCTGACCGAAGCGATCCAGTCGGTCGTCACCAGCCCGATCGGGGCCCTGCTCGTGGTGAACCTCGTGCTGATCATCGCGGGGGCGCTGATGGATGACGTCTCGGTCACCGTCGTCATCGCGCCGCTGTTCCTTCCGCTGATGGTGGCCAACGGGGTCGACCCGGTGCATTTCGCCGCCATCGTCGCCTGCTCCGTGGTGATCGGGGCGAACAGCCCGCCGGTAGCGCCAACGCTCTTCCTGTCCTGCAAGATCTGCCGGGTGCCGATTCTGCAGGCCGTGATGCCGGCGCTGGGGCTGATGGGGTTCGTGGCCCTGCCGGTGTTGTTGCTGACAACCTTCTGGCCCGATCTCTCGCTGACGATCCCGCGTCTGCTGGACCTGATGTAAACGGGTTTCGGTCAGTTCCTTGCACACCGCGGCGCGCTTGCATTTCCCGCAAGCGTGTGCCACGCCCGTTGCGACAGGCAGCCACGCAACAGCTACCCCCAATCCAATAAATTGACCTTCTGGGGGAAGACCATGCGCAGAGTGACGCCCAATGCCGCGTTTGTTGTACTGATCGGGACAGGCGGGGCCTTCGCCCAGGCGCCGGAACCCTTCGTGCTCGGCACGATCTACATCGGCTCCGACGCCACGTCCGAAATCGGCATCGACAACGAAGACCTGACGCGAACGACGCCCAAGGACCTGCAGGAGGTGTTCAAGTCCGAACCCTCGGTTTCGGTCGGAAGCTCGCTGCCCATCTCGCAGAAGATCTACGTCAACGGCGTGGAAGAGAACAACCTGAACGTCACGATCGACGGCGCCCGCCAGAACAACCGCATCTTCCACCACAGCGCCACCACCTATATCGACCCCGAACTGCTCAAGGCCGTGCGGGTCGACCCGGGCGTCGCCCCGGCGGATGCGGGCCCCGGCGCGATGGCGGGTGCCATCGCCTTCGAGACAAAGGACGTCAACGACCTGCTGGAAGAGGGCCGCACCTTCGGTGGCCGGTTCATCACCGAGTACCAGAGCAACGGCAACGTCTTCACCAACAGCCTTGCCATTTTCGGCGTCACCGGCGGGTTCGAGTACCTCGCCTTCGGCAAGTACGCCGATGGCGGCCTGCGCGAGGACGGCGATGGTGTGGATATCACCGGCTCGGGCACCCAGCTCACCAGCGGGCTGGCCAAGGTTGCCTATAACGGCGCCAATGGCAGCCGGCTCGAGCTCAGCTACGAGAACGTCCGCGACGACGCGCAGCGCCCCCTGCGGGCCGATTTCGCCGGACTGCGGGGCATGTTCGCCACCCGGACCTACACGCTCGAGCGGCAGAACCTCGTCCTGTCCTACGAGTTCGGCAACACCACCGACATGTGGAACCCCACGGTCCAGATCGCCTACAACTCCACCGACCTCTACACCGGCCCCATGCCGGGCAGCACCGATGCCTATTCCGGCGAGACCACCAGCTTCACCGGGAAATTCGTGAACGAGTTCACGGTCTCGAACGGCACGGTCAAGGCGGGCGCCGATTTCTACAGCGACGTCGCCGACATCAACGGCGAGGGCACGGCTGTCTTCTTCGCGCGGGAGAAAGCCAATAATTTCGGCCTTTTCGTGCAGGCCGAGCTCGACGTGACCGACCGGTTCCGCCTCTCCACCGGCGCCCGCTACGACTTCCAGGAATTCGAGGGACTCGACGGCACGACCTACGACAATGACGGACTTTCCGCCAACATCTCCGGCGACTACGACGTCTCCGACGCGGTCACGCTCAGCGCTGGCGCCTCGCATGTCTGGGGGGGCATCGCGCTGGCCGAAAGCTTCCTCTTCGACCCGGCCTGGACCTATCCCGCCTCGATCGAGCCTGTCACGTCCGAGAACTATTACCTCGGCGCCAATGTCCGGCTGGGGAACTGGGACCTGAACGCCCGGCTGTTCAAAACCAACATCGACAACGCCCGCACATTGCTCGACCCGGCGACCGGTCTGTTCGGCGCCTCCCCGGGCCTCGTCGCCGATCTCGACACCGAAGGTTTCGAGGTCAGTGCCGACTACAACTGGTCCACCGGCTTCGCGCGCATCGCCTATGCGAACATCGACAACAAGATCAACGGCGGCCCGGCCGACAGCTACATCGGCCGCTACCTGACGACACCGCTTGGTGACAACCTCGTTCTCGAGGTGGCGAACACGTGGGATCCGCTCGGCCTGACCCTCGGCGCCGACGCACAGCTGGTCTTCGACGAATCCGCCGCAGGGGCCCCGGGCGGCAAGCTCGGCGGGTTCGAGGTGTTCAACCTGTTCGCCGAATACACGCCGCGCCGGATGAAGAACCTGACGATCCGGGCGGAAATCGACAACCTCTTCGACGAAACCTACACGGAACGCGCGACCTATGGTCAGGAGTTCGCGACCGTCACCCCCCTGAAAGAGCCGGGCCGCTCGTTCAACCTTCGGGCCTCGCTCCGGTTCTAGGCCTGATCTCCCGCCCCTGGCCTTTGGCGGGGGCGGGGCCGCCATGTATCGGGTCCTCGCCTCGCTGCCGTTTCGGCGTCAGAACCCGCTGATATCCGGCAGCCACGTCGATATGAACGGCAGTAGGGTGATGAGCAGGAGCGCCGCGGCCAGCGCCATGAAGAACGGCGGCATTTCCCGGATCAGGACCGAAGGTTTCAGCCGCACGGTCGAGGACACGACGAAGATCAGGCTGCCCACCGGTGGCGTGGTCAGCCCGAGCGTCAGGTTGACGATCACGATGATGGCGAAGTGGTTCGGGTCGATCCCGAGCGCAAAGCTGATCGGCGCCAGGATCGGCACAAGGATCATCACCCCCGGCAGCGGGTCCATGAACAGCCCGAAGGCCAGAAGCAGCAGGTTCACCGCCAGCAGGAACACGATCGGCGCCAGGTCCCATGAAATGATTGTCTCGGCCAGAAACTGTGGCACGCTCTCGATGATCAGCACCCAGGCGAAGGCCCGCGCCGCGCCCAGGATCAGCAGCACCGCCCCCGAGGTCAGCGCCGCCCGCAGCACGATCCCCGGCAGGTCGCGCAGCCGCAGAGAGCGATAGATGAACATCCCCACCAGAAGCGCGTAGAACACCGCGATGACCGACGCCTCGGTCGGTGTGAAGATACCGAAACGGATGCCGCCCACGATAAGCACGATCAGCGTCAGCGCGGGCAGGGCATAAAAGGCGATCCGGCCGATCTCGGCCAGCGGCGGCATCGGCTCGCCCGAGGCATAGTTGCGCAGCTTGCTCATCCGGGCATTGGTCAGAAGCACCAGAACCGTGATCAGCAGCCCCGGCAGCACGCCGGCCATGAACAGCGACCCGACCGAGACGTTCTGGTCCTGCATCGCGTAGATGATCATGGTGATCGAGGGCGGGATGATCGGCCCGACGACCGCGCTGGCAATGGTCAGGGCACTGGCATAGGGCCGGTCATAGCCGCCCTTTTCCATCATCCGGATCATCATCGTCCCGGGCCCCGCGGCGTCGGCCAGCGCGCTGCCGGAAATGCCCGCGAACATCGCCGAGCTGATCACGTTCGCATGGCCCAGCCCGCCGCGCATGTGCCCCACAAGCGATTGCGCCAGCCTCAGAATGGCAAGTGTCACCGCCCCCCCGGTCATGATCTCCGAGGCGAGGATGAAGAACGGCACCGCCAGTAGCGGAAAACTGTCGAGCCCGGCGAACATCTCCTTCACCACCACCAGCGGGTGATAGCTCGAAGCCAGCGTGATCGCGGCGAAGGCCGCGATTGCCATGGCAAAGGCGACGGGCAGGCCAAGGGCGAGCAACAGGAACAGGGCCGGGAAAAGGATCTCAGCCATTGGCGCCGCCAGTGACCATTTCATCCGCCCCCGAGCCGTCGAGCGGCTTGTACTCGCCAGCGCTGATGAAGGGGCGGGCGATCAGCAGAAGATGCACGATCAGCAGGGCGAACCCCACGGGCATCGCGGCGTAGATATACAGGAACGGAAGGCGCAGCGCCGGGGTCATCTGGTATTGCATGCGCTGCGCGTATTGCCAGCCCACGTAGACCATGAAACCGAAGAAGCCCAGCAGGATCAGCACGATGATTGCCCTGAGAACCTTCTGTCCGGTCGTGGGAAGAGCATCCTGAAGGTTGGTGATGGCGACGTGCCCTCCGATCCGCAGGATCAGCCCGGCGCCGATGAAGGTCAGCCAGATCATCAGGTAGCGCGCCACCTCGTCCGCCCAGGGCAGCGAATGCGAAGTGAGGTAGCGAAGCGCGATATTGGCTCCCACCACCAGCGCCATGGCCGACAGCATCAGGATAAGCGCCCAGCCGTTCAGCGTGACGAAGGCTCGCTCAATGCGTTTCAATGGCCACCCCCGGGATACGTGCCGGCGCCTCCGGGGCGCCGGCACCATGTGCTCACTCGAAATCGACGATCGAGTCGACGAGATCCTTGCCGTAGGTCTCGTAATACTCCTCGTAGGCCGAGGCGATGGATTCCTGGAAGGCGGCCTTCTGCTCGGCCGACAACTCGTTCACTTCCATGCCGCGCTCCTTGAGTGTCTCGACCCCGGTGGTCTCGACATTGTCGACATAGCCGCGCATCGCGGCCACGGCCTCTGTCGCGGCCTTCTCGAACACGGCTTTCTGCTCGTCATCCAGCCCTTCCCAGAACGGCTTCGACACGATCAGCATTGCCGGCGAGTACACGTGGCCGGACAGCGTCAGGTATTTCTGCACCTCGTCCAGCTTCACCGACACGATCACCGAAAGCGGGTTTTCCTGCCCGTCGATCACACCCTGCTGCAGCGACGAGATCACCTCGGGCCACGCCATCGGCGTCGGCGCCGCGCCCATCGCGTTGAAGGCCGCCAGGTGAACCGGGTTCTCCATGGTGCGGATCTTCAGGCTTTCGACGTCCTCGGGCGTCTCGATCGGGTTGCGGTTGTTGGTGATGTGGCGGAAGCCCTGCTCGCCCCAGGCCAGCCCGTGCAGGCCGACATCGTCGAACTTGGCAAGGATTTCCTGCCCGATCTCGCCATCCAGCACGGCACGGGCATGCTCGAGATCACGGAACAGGAAGGGAATGTCGAACACGCCGGTGTCCGGCACGAAATTGGCCAGCGTGCCAGAGGAGACGATGGTCGCCTCGATCGTGCCAAGCTGAAGCCCCTCGATCACCTCGCGCTCGCCGCCAAGCCCGGAAGAGGGAAAATGTTTGAATTCGAAAGCATCGCCGGCCTCGGCCATAACGACCTCTTCGAACTTCGCGGCCGCGACGCCGTAATGGCTGTCAGGAGCCAGCGCATAGCCGATCTTGACTTCGGTCTGCGCGAAGGCCGGCAAGCCCATCGCAAGGAAAATGCCGGTTGAAACCAGCCCTCGGGTCATAAACGTCATGGATCATCCTCCCGTTGAACGTTTGCATTTGCTACACAGGTATTTTTTCAGTGGCAACCCTGCGACATCCGGGCCGCCAGCGTCCGTGTCAGGTGTTCGTTTCCTTCCTGAACAGGCGCACCAGCTCAGGCACGTAAGCCTCTCCGAAACCGGCCTCGACCGTCTCGGCGAGGGCCGCCGACACCCCGTCGGCAACAACCTTGCGCGCGCCCGAGGAGTCCGACATGGCGCGGTAATAGTCAATGTCCTTCTGTGCGTTGGCCACGAAGAAGGGCAGGGCGTCGCGATCCTCGGCGACGATGTAGGGCGCCAGCCGGTCCAGCGCGGCGCTCGCCCCGCCACCCCCGGCCAGCACGTCGACGAACACCTGCGGGTCTACCCCACTGTCGGCGGCTTGCGCGGCGGCTTCGGCCAGCAGGGTCATGAACCCGACCGACACGTAATTGTGCAAGAGCTTCAGCCGGTGGCCATGCCCCAGCGGCCCGACGTGGTCGACCTTCTCGGTAAACGCCGCCAGCACCGGCCGCACCTTCTCCAGCACGTCCCGTTCCCCGCCCACCAGCAGGTTCAGAGTGCCTTGATGCGCATGCGTCGCCGTGCGTGTCATCGGCGCGTCGAGGTAATCACCGCCCGCCTGCCGCACGATCTCGCCCATTTGCAGCGTCGACTCGGGCAGCGCGGTCGAGCAATCCACCACCACCGCGCCGGGCCGCAGCGCAGCTGCCAGCCCGCCCTCGCCGGTGACGATCGCCTCGACCTGCGGCGAGCCGGTGACGCAGAGGATCACCACGTCCGCCGCCGCCGCCACCTCGGCCGCCGTGGCACAGGCCCGCGCTCCGAGTTCGACGATATCCTCCGTCGGCTGGTTCCCCGGATGTTCGAGAAAGCTCAGCCCGAACTTGCCTCGCCCGATGACGTTGCGGGCGATGCCGTGGCCCATGAGCCCCACGCCGATGATACCGACTTCCATCTTTCCGATCTCCCTCCGTTTCCGAACTGCTCAGTCCGCGTTGATCCAGATCGCCTTGGTGTCCAGGTATTCTTCCATGTGCTCGGTGCCCCCCTCGCGGCCATAACCTGACATCTTCACCCCGCCGAAGGGCACCGCCGGGTCGATGGCGTGGTACATGTTCACCCAGATTGACCCGGCCTTCAGCCGGTGCGCCAGCTTGTGCGCTGTCCCCAGGTGGGTCGAGAAGACGCCGGCGGCCAGCCCGTAGGGCGTGGCATTGGCGCGCGCTACGACCTCGTCGATGCTGTCGAAGGGCAGGGCCGAGATCACCGGCCCGAAAATCTCTTCCCGCGCCACGGTCATCTGGTCGGTCACGCCGCCCAGCACCGTGGGCTGGTAGAAATGCCCGCCGTCAAGGCCCGGCCCCTCGGCCCGTGCGCCGCCGGTCAGTATCTGCGCGCCTTCCTGCGGCCCCTTGGACAGGAAAACGGCAATGCGCTCGGCCTGTCGGGCCGAGATGATCGGGCCGATATCGGTATCCTCGCGGATGCCATGCCCGATGCGCAATGCGGCGGCATACTCGGCCACCCGGCGCACGAACTCGTCATGGATTTCCCGGGCCACGAACAGGCGCGAGCCGGCGATGCAGATCTGCCCGGAATTGGCGAAGACTGCCATCGCGGCCACGGGCACGGCCTTCTCGATATCGGCGTCCCGGCACACGATCACCGGGGATTTCCCGCCAAGTTCCAGCGACACCCGCTTCAGGTTGCCGGTCGCCGCGCGGGCGATGGCCTGCCCAGTGGCGGTCGAGCCGGTGAAGACGATCTTGTCGACGCCCGGATGCTCGGCCAGCGCCGCGCCGGCCTCCGACCCAAGGCCGGTGACGATGTTCAGCACCCCGTCCGGCAGCCCCGCCTCCTGCATGATCCGCGCGATCATCAGGACGGTCAGCGATGCCTCCTCCGACGGTTTCAATACCACGGTGCAGCCGGTCGCGATGGCCGGCGCGATCTTCCAGATCGACCCGGCGATCGGCGCGTTCCACGGGATGATGGCGCCGACCACGCCGACAGGTTCGCGCACCGTCTGGGAATAGATCTCGCCGGGGAAGGAGTTGGGAATCGTCGCGCCGTGGATGGCCACCGCCTGCCCGGCATAGAAGCGCAGCATGCCCAGGACCCTGCGGCTGTTGGCCAAAGTGCGCTGGATCGGCATCCCCATGTCCAGCGTGTCCGACAGGCACAGGCTTTCCCATTCCGCCTCGAACCGGTCGGCGATGCGCAGCAGAAGGTTCTGTCGCTCGAACGGCGTCCACTTCGCCCACGGGCCTTCGAAAGCGGTGCGGGCGGCGGTGACGGCGGCGTGGATGTCGGGGGTGGTGGCGCGGGGGACGGTGGCGAGGAGGGAGCCGTCGGCGGGGTTGCGGGCGTCGATGGTTTCGCCGGATTGCGCGTCGCACCACTGACCGCCGATGAACATCTGGCGGGGGGTGCCGGGATAGAGGGTGGCGGCGGCGGAAGACCAGTCTTTCATGAGGATTTCGCTTTGTTCGGGGCAGGATCAGCGGCTGTTTACACCGGCGGTTCGAGGAAAGGCCAGCCGATTTTGCCGGCCCGGTTCCGGGCGACCGGACCTGCCTTCCGGCGCCGAAATGTCACGTCGGTATCACGTCGGTATTTTGTCGGTATCACGTCGGTGCATGTTTCGGTGCGCCCGCGGGGCCGTGCCCCGCCGAAGACGGTTTGAAACGGGCGGCGCAGATCTTAGGGTGGCGGGCAGGACAAGGCTGAGGATCGAGACATGCGGTGGCGGCAACTGACGGCATTCCGGGAAACGATGGTGACGGGCACGGCCAGCGGCGCGGCCGAGATCATGGGAATCTCGCAGCCCGCCGTCAGCCGGCTGATCGATGCGCTGGAGGAAACGCTGAGCATCACGCTGTTCGACCGGCGCACCGGGCGCATGGTGCCCACGCTGGAGGCCCGGCTGTTCTACGCGGAACTGCAGAATGCCTTTGCCGGGTATGACAGGCTGGTCGCCGCGGCCGAGGATATCCGGCTGGGCCGCCGCGGCTCGCTTCATATCGCGTCGATGCCGGCGCTGGGGCTGAACTTCCTGCCCGACGCCATCGCCCGCTTCCGCAAGGTCCAGCCCGACGTGAAGATCCGCTACGACCTGCAACTGTCGATGCGGGTCGAGGAATGGGTCTCGTCGCAGCAGGTCGATCTCGGGCTGGCGGAGTTCCCGTTCGAGCGGCCGGGCATCGAGCGGGAGAGTTTCTGCGAAACGCCCTACGTGATGGCGATGCCGGCCGATCACCGGTTGAGCGGCCGCTCGGTCGTGACGCCCGGAGACCTTGAAGGCGAGCGGATGGTCAGCCTGAGCCCGGAGACGGTCGCCCGCCGCCTGCTCGACACGTGCCTGGCGGAGGCCGGTGTCACGCCGCAATTCGTCTGCGAGACCACCTACGCGGCCGGGGTCTGCGCCCTGGTCATGCGCGGGCAGGGGATCGGGCTGACGGACATGTTCACGGTCACGGATTTCGCCGGAACGGGAATCGTCTTCCGGCGCTTCGAGCCGGAGATCCTGTTCCGTGTCGGCGTGCTCTACCCGCGGCACCTTCCGCGGTCCCGCGCGACGGGGGAATTCATGACGACATTGCGTGCAAAACGGAATGAACTGCTGTCCGGAGCCCAGCAATTACTGGCCCTATAACATAACAACATACAGCGTGAACCGGACGTAATTTGATCGGGAGGCATGGCTCTGCAATCCTTCCCGCCATGCTCGAACATCGCTCCCCCTCCGAACAGATCAAGGCCCTCGACGGGCAGGTTTTCGATGTCGTCGTGATCGGCGGGGGCGCCGTCGGATGCAGCGCCGCCCGCGAGGCCGCGGCGGCAGGCTTCTCGGTTCTGCTGGTCGAGAAGGGCGATTTCGCCTCCGGCTCGTCCAGCCGGTCGAGCCGGCTTCTGCATTGCGGCCTGCGCTATTTCGAGGCCCCGAACCCGGTCGCCTACTTCGCCCGCCATCCGGGGCGTTTCCTGACGTCGCTGAGCATGGCCCGGCAGGGGATGCGCGAGCGGCGGGAGATGGTGCTGACTTCGCGCGAGCGGGTCACGCCGATCGACTTCTTCTTCCCGATCTACGCGGACGGCCCCTATCGCCCGTGGCAGGTCGACATGGCCTTCAGGCTGCTGAAGCGGCTGGCGCCGGGCGATGTCCCGCTCGATTACAACCGGTTGAAAAAGCCCGAGGCGCTGCAAAAGCCGATGGTGGCGGCGCTGGGCAACCGGGACAGGCTGGAAGGTGCCGCGCAGTTCACCGAGTACCAGTTCAACTGGCCCGAGCGCATCTGTCTCGATGCCGTGCTGGATGCAGAGGAAGCGGGCGCGGTAGCGCTCAACTACACCGAGGCCCGGATGGGCGACATGCAGAACGGCACCCGGAAGGTCACGCTTCATGGTCAGAACGGCGCGCGTGCCACCGTGCGCGGCCGCCGGATCATGGCCATGTCGGGGATCTGGATCGACAAGGTCCTGTCGGGGCCGGGCAAGCCCGCCGCGCGCAAGATCTTCGGCACCAAGGGCGGCCATATCGTCATCCGCCTGCCGGAGAAATACCGCGGGCAGGGGGTCTCCACGATCAACAGCTGGGGCGAGCCGTTCTACTGTATCCCGTGGCATGACCTGCATTACATCGGCCCGACCGAAACGCCCTATGAAGGCGATCTCGACGATATCCATGTCGACGAGAACGACCTGGAGTTCCTGTTGTCCGAGACGGCGTCGCTGTTCCCCGGGCTGAACGTGACGCGGGACAAGGTGATCCGCACCTGGGCCGGGGTCCGGCCGCTGACCTACGATCCGGCGCACCCAAAGGGCAGCCGGGCGCGCGAGTTGCACGACCTGGGCCGCGAGGGGCTGGAGGGCGTCTACGCGATGACGGCCGCCCCGGTGATGAGCCACCGCGACTCGGGCCGGAAGATCACGGATGTGCTTCGCAAGGAGCTTGCGCCGTCGGGCGCGCCGAGCGCGCTGTCCTATCGCCCGCGGATGCCGATCGAGAACTCCAACACGCAGCCCATCGCCGACGGGGCCGGGTACACGCTGGCCGATGTCCGCCACGCGGTGCGGCACGAACATGCGCGCACGCTTCTGGACGTGCTGTTCCGGCGCAGCGGTGTCGGCCTGCGGCACTGGTTCGACGATGCCGAGATCGCCCGCGTCGCCGAGGAAATGGGCGCCGAGCTGGGCTGGACCGAGGTCGAGCGCCAGACAGAGATCGACCGGTACAAGCGGGAGGTTTCCCGCCTGTACGGCGTCCCAAACCGCCGGGACAAGGCGGATATCAACCACGATGCAACTATCCAACAAGGAGAAAGAGCATGACACGCTCCACTACGATTTCCCGCCGCTCGCTGCTCAAGTCCGGGGCGGCCGCGACGACCGTGGCGATGGTGCCCTTCTGGGCCGGCGCCGCGCAGGCCTCCTGTTCCACGCTGCGGGCGGGGATCACCGGCTACAACGTCATCAACACGCTCGACCCGGGCCAGATGACGCTGATCCCCGAGGCCTACATGGTCTGGGGCATCTTCAACTGCCTGTTGAAGTTCGACGAGGAGATGAACATCGTTCCCGACCTGGCCGAAAGCTACGAGTCGGTCAGCCCGACCGTGCTGCGCTTCAAGCTGCGCGAGGGGGTCAAGTTCCACGATGGCGAGGAGATGACCTCGGAAGACGTGAAGTTCACCTTCGACCGGCTTCGGGACGAGGCGTTCGGCTCGCCGCACCGGTCGAAGTTCAGCGCCATCACCGAGATCCGGACGCCGGACGACTATACCGTCGAGATCGAGACGGAGGAGCCCTTCGCGCCGATGCTGAGCTACCTGACGAACACCCGCACGGGCAGCCAGATCGTGCCGAAGCATATCCTCGAGAGCGGTTCGAACGAGGAGTTCGCCTCGAACCCGGTGGGCACGGGCCCGTTCAAGCTGGTGAGCCACGAGCCGGGCGCGTCGCTCGAGCTGGCGGCGCACGGGGACTATTTCGAGGAAGGCCTGCCCAAGGTGCAGACGGTGGAAGTGCCGCTCATCGCCGAGGAATCGGCCGGTGTGACCGCGCTGCTGGGGGGCAGCATCGACGTGACCAGCACCGCGCCCTTTGCCGACGTGCCGGAACTGGAAGAGGATGACCGCGTGCAGGTTCTCAAGCAGGCGGGGACGAGCTCGCGTTTCGTGAGCCTCAACAACTCGGTCGCGCCGTTCGACGACGTGCATTTCCGCCGGGCGCTGTCCTACGCGTTCGACCGGCAGGCGATGGTCAACGTGGTGCTGTTCGGCGAGGGCCGGGCGGCGAACGGGATCATCCCCAGCTCGATCTCCTGGGCCGCGACGCAGGAGACGCCGGAGCTGGTGACGCTGAACCAGGAGAAGGCGCTGGCCGAGCTGGAGAAATCCAAGTACGGCGCCGGGACCGAGGCGACCGTGCTGACCTGGGGGTCGAGCTGGTGGAAGCGGTTCGCCGAGGTGTTCGTTCTGCAGGTGAACCAGGTCCTGGGGGTGAATTTCACGGTCGAGGTGTCGGATTCCGGCACGGTCTACCAGCGGATGCAGACCGGGGACGTGCAGGCGTCGATCTGGGGCTGGCTGGGGCTGGTGGACCCGGATGAGTATGCCTACGAGATCTATCACACGGACGGGGCGCGCAATTTCGAGCATTATTCCAACCCCGAGGTGGACAAGCTGCTCGAAGCGGCCCGGCGGGAGACCGACCTCGAGGCGCGCGGGGCGCTGTATCGCGAGGCGGAGGCGCTGGCGATCGAGGATTGCCCGGTGCTGCCGTGTTTCGAGAGCAACGTGCACAACCTGCTGGCGCCCGACGTGGACGGGTTCGTGCAGCTGCCGTACTCGGCCTTCGGGGCGCAGCTTGCGGCGGTTGGAAACTGCTGAGCCATTCGCCTGACAACGCCCCCCGCGCGATGCTCGCGGGGGGCCGCTGACCGACGGACCAAGCCAGATGCCCTCTAGCCTGAAATACTTCCTGACCCGCCTGTCGGGGTCGCTTGTCACGATGCTGGTCGGCACGATCGTCGTCTTCCTCGTGATGAAGGCCGCGCCGGGCGACCCGGCGCTGATCGTGCTGGGCGACTACGCGACCGACGAGACCGTGGCGGCGTTCAACCGGAAACACGGCCTCGACGCCCCCTTGATGGCGCAATATCTCGACTGGCTCGGCGGGCTGGTGCGGTTCGATTTCGGCCAGTCCCTGTCGGTTTCGGCCGGCGAGAATATCGGCGACCTGCTGCTCTACCGCCTGCCGAACACCATTTTCGTGGGCGTCTATGCCATCCTGATCGCCGTCACCCTGTCGCTTGTCCTGGGCACGCTGGCCGCGCTGAACCGGGGCACGACGGTCGACACCTCGGCCACGTCGCTGGCGGTGCTGGGCGTGTCGATGCCGGATTTCTGGTTCGGCTACATGCTGATCCTGGGCCTGTCGATCGGGCTGGGATGGTTTCCCTCCTACGGGTTCACCCCGCCGTCGGACTCGCTGGCCGGGGCCTTCTACTCGGGCTTCCTGCCGGCGCTGGCGATCGCCGCGCCGATGGCGGCCGTCTTCACCCGGACCTTACGCACCGCGCTGATCGAGAACCTCGACCGCGAGCACGTGATGGTGGCCAAGGCGATGGGGCATTCCGGGCGGTTCCGCTTCCTGCACCATGTCTTCCGCAATTCGCTGATCCCCTACATCACCGTCGTCGGGTTGCAGATCCGCTACCTTTTGGGCGGCGTGGTCATCATCGAGCGCATCTTCGGCATCAACGGCGTGGGGTCGCTGATGGTCGAGGCGGCCTTTGCCCGCGACTTCTTCGTAGTGCAGGCCTGTGCGGTCGTGTTCCTCGGCATCGTGCTGGCGGTCAATTACGTGGTCGACCTGATCTGCGCCATGCTTGACCCGAGACGCGTGAGGTAATCCCGATGAAACTCAAGCATTTCCTTCACAACCGCACCGCGCTGGCCGGGCTGACGATCACCACGCTGTTCCTGCTGGCGGTGTTTTTCGGGCCGATGCTGTCGAAATGGAGCAGCAACCAGCACGATTTCATGAATGCCCTGCAGCCGCCGTCCTGGGCGCATCCGTTCGGCACCGACAGCCTGGGGCGCGACGTGATCACCCGGGTCCTGGAAGGCGCGCGCATCTCGCTTCTGATCAGCGTCGCGGGCGTGTTCGCGGCGATGGTGTTCGGGATCACGGCGGGGCTCTACTCGGGTTTCCACGGCGGCTGGATGGACGTGATCGTGATGCGCGTCGTCGACCTGCTGTTCGCCTTTCCGGCCTTCGTGCTGGCGCTGTTCCTGATGGTGGCCCTTGGCTATGGCGTGACCAACGTGGCGCTGGCGATCATGCTGGTCTACCTGCCCATCTTCGCGCGGATCACCCGCAACATGACCGAGACGGTGCGCAACGACGCCTACGTGCAGGCGGCGCAGGTGATGGGGCAGGGCACCCCGCGCATCCTGTTCCGCGAGATTCTCCCCAACATCTCGGCGCCGATCCTGGTGCAGGCCACCATCGCCGTCGCCTTCGGCATCGTGATCGAAAGCGGGCTGTCCTTCATCGGGCTGGGCGTGCAGCCGCCGACCCCGTCGCTGGGCGTGATCATGGCCGACGGGCAGGAATATTTCCGCCGCTCGCCCTGGGTTCTGACGCTGAGCGGGCTGTCGGTGACGGTGGCGCTGCTGGGGCTCAACCTGCTGGGCGACGGCATCCGTGACCTGTCCGACCCCCGGCTGAAAGTGAGGGAATGACGATGACCGAGACATTGCTCGAAGTGAACGACCTGAACGTGGCGTTCCGGCTGGCCAGTGCCAACCTGACGGTATCGTCCGACGTGTCCTTCTCTGTCGACCGGGGCAAGGTGCTGGGCCTGATCGGGGAATCCGGCTCGGGCAAGACGGTGACGTCGAAGGCGATCCTGCGGCTTCTGCCGAAGAACGCCAGCCTCGAGGCGAATGCGATCCGGTTCAAGGGCCGGGACATCAGCACGCTCACCGAGGCCGAGTTCAACCGCCTGCGCGGCACCGAGCTGGCGATGATCTTCCAGGACCCGGTGGGCTCGTTCAACCCGGTCAAGACGATCGGCTGGCATTTCCGCACGGTGGGCAAGCTGCATCGCGGCGCCGGGGCCCCGCGCGGCGAGATCATGAAGGAGGCGAAGGAGGTGCTGGCCAAGGCCGACATCGCCGACCCCGAGAACGCGCTGCGGAAGTACCCCCACCAGATGAGCGGCGGGATGCTGCAACGCTGCCTGATCGCGCTGGTGATGTTCTCCAAGCCCTCGCTGATCGTGGCGGACGAGCCGACGACCAACCTCGACAACCTCGTCGAGCGCCAGATCCTCGACCTGTTCGACAAGCTGCGGCGCGAGACCGATGCCTCGTTCATCTTCATCACCCACGACATGACCATCGCCGAGATGATCAGCGACAGCGTGATCGTCATGTATGCCGGCCAGATCGTCGAGCAGGGCCCGACCGAGGCGCTGATGCGCCGCCCGCAGCACCCTTATACGCAAGGGCTGGTGCGGACGGCGCGCGAGCTTGAGGGCGAGGTCGAGACGCTGACGGAAATCTCGGGCGAGATCGGCACCGGGGTGCACCCGGAGAACCGCTGCCGCTTTGCGCCGCGCTGCCCGCTCTATGAGACGGCCTGCGACCACGCCATCGCGCTGCGGCCGGTCGAGGGGCACGGGCTGGTCCGTTGTATCAAGGCCGGGCAGGGCGCGGCGAACGAGGTGACGCCATGAGCGGATTGCTGGATTTCGACGACGTGGTCGTGACATTCGCGGCCTCTGCCGGGATGATGTCGCGCCTGCGCGGCCGGACGACGAGCTTCAACGCGGTCGACCACGTGAGCCTGTCGGTCGCGCGGGGCGAGATCCTTGGCATCGTGGGCGAGTCGGGCAGCGGCAAGACGACGATCTGCAAGGCCGCGCTGGGGCTGCATTCGGTGGCCGGCGGCGCGGTGACGCTGGACGGCAAGCCCGCGCGCCTCAGCGACGGGACGCTGCAGATGGTGTTCCAGGACCCGCTTTCCTCGCTCAACCCGCGCCAGACGATTGCCGAGGCCATCGCCATCCCCCTGCGCCTGCACGGGCACGCCGGGCGGGGCAACATGGCCGAGGCGATCGACGCGCTGCTCAAGGACGTGGGGCTTGGCGCGCAGTTCCGGAACCGGTTCCCGCACGAACTGTCGGGCGGGCAGCTTCAGCGCGCGGCCATCGCGCGGGCGCTGGCCACGAACCCCAGGGTGCTGTTCGCCGACGAGGCGGTCTCGAAGCTGGATGTTTCGGTGAGGGCGCAGATCCTCAACTTGTTGAAGCGGCTGCGCGACAGCCATGACCTGACCATCGTCTTCGTGACCCATGACCTGCATGTTGCGCGGTTCCTGTGCGACCGGATCGCCATCATGTATTTCGGCAAGCTGCTGGAATTCGGGCCGACGCGGGCGGTCTATGCCGATCCGAAGCACCCGTATACGCAGGAGCTTCTGGGCACGCTCGACCACGAGCGCAAGAGCGTGGCCAGCACGCGGGACGTGTTCAACCCGCTGACCGACGACCGGCGCGCCTGCCGTTATCTCAACCGCTGTCCGCACGCCATGGCGGCCTGTGCCGAGCGCCACCCGGATTTCCGCGGCACCGGGCCGGGCCACGCGACGGCGTGCTACCTGTACGAAGAGGCCGAGACATGACGAGGGGAAAACGCACCGCGCTGATCACCGGGGCCGGCAAGGGGATCGGGGCCGCCATCGCCGCCGAGCTTCGGGCGGCGGGCTGTGCCTGCACGATCACCGGGCGGTCGGCGGAACGGCCCGAGGGGCTTGACGGGGCGATCGGGTACCTACCGCTGGACTTTCTCGACCCGGCCAGCCGTGCGGCGGCGATCGGGCATGTGGAGACGGTGCTGCGGCCCGATATCCTGATCAACAATGCCGGCATCAACCTGAAGGGCGCGATGACCGAGACGGACGACGACCGGCTTGGCCAGATCCTCGGGACGAACCTCGAGGGGCCCTATGCCCTGACCCGGGCCTGCCTGCCGCACATGATGGAAAGGGGCTGGGGGCGGATCGTCAACATCACCTCGATCTGGAGCGTGGCGGGCAACCCGCTGAACACCGCCTATTGCGCCTCGAAATTCGGGCTGGACGGGCTGAATGCCGCGCTGGCGGCGGAGGTGGCGGGGAAGGGCATCCTGGTGAACGCGGTGTCGCCCGGCTACACGCTGAGCGAGACGATGCGCGGGAAGTACAGCCAGGAACAGATCGACCAGGCGTCGCAGCATATTCCCGCCGGGCGGCCCGGCCGCCCCGAGGAGGTGGCCAGGCTGGTCGCCTTCCTGGCGAGCGACGCCAACAGCTACATCGTCGGCCAGAACATCTGTGTCGACGGCGGCCTGACGCGCACCTCGCACCCGTTCAACCGGCTTGGGTAAGGCGTTGAAATATTGAAGAGTTCGAATTCCATGGAGAGCCACATGCTACAGGGTGATGTCCCCGCCCAGACCCGGCGGACCGATCCGCTGCTGACCCCGCTGAAGATCAGGGGGCTGGAACTGCGCAACCGGATCATGTCGACCAGCCATGCCTGCGGGCTGCAGGTCGACGGGTATCCGCAGGACGCCTACCAGGCCTATCACGAGGAGAAGGCGCGCGGCGGGATCGCGCTGTCGATGTTCGGGGGGTCGTCGAACGTGGCGCCGGACAGCCCCAACATCTTCAACCAGCTCAACGTGGGCGTCGACGGGATCATCCCGCACCTGCAGCGCTTTTCCGAGCGGATGCACGCGCAGGGGGCGGCGCTGATGTGCCAGATTACCCATCTCGGCCGCCGCGCCCAGCCCTATGACCAGGACTGGCTGCCCGCCATCGGCCCCTCGCCGCTGCGCGAGACCCTGCACCGGGCGATCCCGCGGGAGATGGACCGGCATGATATCGACCGGGTCGTGAAGGCCTATGCCGCGGCGGCGAAGCGCTGCGAGGAGGGCGGGCTCGACGGGATCGAGACGCTGTCGGGCGGCCACATGATCGGGCAGTTCCTGTCGCCCAAGACCAACCTGCGCACCGACGGGTTCGGCGGGTCGCTGGAGAACCGCATGCGGTTCGCGCTGATGGTGCACGAGGCGATGCGCGAGGCGACGAGCAGCGATTTCATCATCGGCATCCGCTGGGTCGTCGACGAGGGAATCGATGGCGAGCTGACGCCCGAGGAAAGCCTCGAGGCCGCGCGGCGGCTTCAGGAAACCGGCACGATCGATTTCTTCAACGCCATCTATGGCTCGATGGACACGCTGCGCGCCCTGACGAACGAGAACATGCCGGGCATGGGCACGCCCATCGCGCCATGGGTCGAGGCCGTCGGCCGGTTCAAGCGCGAGGTCAACCTGCCGGTCTTCCATGCCGCGCGGATTTCCGACCTTGCCTCGGCCCGGCACGCGGTCAGCGAGGGGCATATCGACATGGCGGGCATGACCCGCGCCCAGATCGCCGATCCGCACCTGGTGGCGAAACTCGCCGCCGGGGAGGAAGAGCGCGTGCGCCCCTGCGTCGGTGCCCAGCATTGCCAGTCGCAATACCGGCCGAAATGCCTGCACAACGCCGTGACGGGCCGCGAGACCTTCCTGTCGCACAAGGTGGAACCTGCGGCCGACAAACGCCGGGCGGTGGTGGTCGGCGCCGGGCCGGGCGGGCTGGAAGCGGCGCGCGTG
>Ga0189287_100255_pt1 | contig 18576 bp, 17 predicted proteins | sample UW86minimetaG_FD_130319 | JGI IMG/M metagenome (GOLD analysis project Ga0189287, IMG submission 130319) | Marine microbial communities from the Costa Rica Dome - UW86 mini metaG | ecosystem: Environmental > Aquatic > Marine > Oceanic > Photic zone | place: Costa Rica: the Eastern Pacific... | reverse complement strand
CGGGCACCAGCTCGCGCCGGACCTTGGCGACCCAGTCGACCTCGGGCAGCTCGGACACGACGAAGGGCTTGGCGCCATGCATCGCAGCCAGAACGGCCAGCCCGGCCTCGTCGGGCTGTTCGTCGAAATAGGCGCCGACCTCCCACAGGCCGGAGCCGTCCTCGATCTCGAACGTGCCGATGCCGGTGGGTTCGGGTGTGAGACGGTCGAGATCCTCGCCCAGCGCCTCGGCGGGGGCTTTGCCTGACAGGGTGGTCAGCGCGGTGAAGGTGGGCATGGGGCCTCGTCTTTGTCGTACGTCACTCGGCCGGGGCGGGGGCCGCGCCCGACAGGATCGTCTCGTGCCCCGGTTCGGGGTGACGCGGGATCAGCATGGCCAGCAACAGCGAGGTGCCCGCCATCCCGGCCGCCAGCAGGAACACCGCCCCGGGCGAGACGAGCCACAGATAGCCCAGCAGCGCCGGCAGGAAAACCGCCGCGATGTGGTTGATGGTGAAGGCGACGGCGGCGGTGGGCGCGATATCGCCCGGATCGGCGATCTTCTGGAAGTATGTCTTCAATGCCAAGGCCAGCGCGAAGAGCATGTGGTCGATCACGTAGAGCACGGCGGCCAGCAGCACACCCCAGCCGAAGTAGTAGATTCCGCCATAGGCCAGGAAGACGATCACCAGACCGGCATATTCGAAGATCAGCGTGGCGCGCTCGCCGAACTGGAACACCGCCCGGCCCATCAGCGGGGCGAAGATCATGTTGGCGACGAGGTTGATCAGGAAGAGCGCCGTCACCTCGTGCACCTGGAAGCCGAACTTCTCGACCATCATGAACCCGGCGAAAACCACGAAGATCTGCCGCCGGGCACCGGCCATGAACTGAAGCAGGTAGTAGAGCCAGTAGCGGCGCCGCAGGATCATCTTCTTGACCTGCGGATTGGGCGCCTCGAACTGCGGGTAGGCGAACATGCAGAAAATCGCCACGGCCGCTGTGAAGCCGCCCGCCAGCAGGTAGACGATGTTGTAGGTCAGGCCCAACGTCTCCCAGGTGGCGACGATCAGGCCATAGGCCACCAGCGTTGCCGCCGACCCCGCCGCCAGCAGCCAGCCCAACATCTTGGGCGCGCGCAGCTTGTCGAGCCATTGCAGCTGCAGCGACTGGTTGACCGTCTCGTAATAGTGGAAGCCGATCGAGCTGAGCATGGTGATGGTCAGGATGCCGCCAAGGCTGGGGAACCACGCGGTCACCGCCGTCGCCACGCCGAGAAGCAGCAGCGACACCAGCCCCAGCACCTGTTCGCGCATGAAGATGATGATGGCGATCACGCCGATGGCAAGGAAGCCGGGGATTTCCCGCACGGTGTGCAGCCAGCCGATATCCTTGCCGTCGAACCCCGCCACCTCGATGACGAAGTTGTTGAGCAGGGCCGACCATGTGGCGAAAGCCACGGGCATGGCGGCGGCCATCAGGAACAGAAGCGTCACCGGGCGCCGCCAGACGGGCAGGGTTTGGGCTTCGGCAAGGGGCACGGTGCGGGTCATGTTCGTGCTTTACGCCGAAGTGCCGGGAATGGCGAGCGCTATTGACGCACAGTGAACTGTGCGTCAGGCGGCGTCCCCTGTCAGGCGCGCGGCCACGGCACGTGCAATCACCGGCGCCTGCCGCGAGATCTCTCGAAGCTGGCCATTGGGCACCGTGTGGTAGGAGCAGAACCACAGCCCCGGCGCCAGCTCCTCACCCGAGGCGAAGGGGCGGCCGGTGTCGTCGAGCACGCCCGGCATGGGCCCGAGGATGGGGCGCAGGTCGACCTCGTAGCCGGTGGCCAGCAGGATCGCGTCGTATTGCGCGCTGGTGTCGTCGTCGAACGTGACCAGTGCGCCCTCGATCCGCGACAGGCCGGGGCGTACCTTTATCCGCCCGCGGCGGATCAGGTCGAGTGTGCCGAGGTCGATCAGCGGTATTCGCCCGTCTTCGCGCACTTGTGCGATGGGCCCCTTTTCTGATTTGCGCAGGCCGAGGCGGGCATAGTTGCCCATCTTCCACCGCAGGATCGGGGCGGTGATCGCGTCGGCCACGCGGTAGGGGAAGATGCGTTGCAGCACCTCCCAGTTGCCGATGGGCCGGCCGAAGAGCTCTTTCGGGAGAAGGTTGACGGGGCTGCGCACGGCGATGTCGACCTTGCGGCCGACTTCCGACAGGTCGATGGCAAGCTCGCCACCCGAGTTTCCGAAACCCACCACCAGCACGCGCTCTCCCGGCAGGTCGCCGGGCGCGTGGTAGGCGCGGGAATGGATCACCGGGCCGGGAAAGCTGTCGAGGCCTGGCCACGTGGCGAAATGCGGTGTTTCGGATACACCGGTGGCAAAGACGATTGCGCGGGTGGCGAGTGTCTCGCCCGTGGTCAGCGTCACATGCCAGCCGGTTTCCATTGGTTCCGCCCGGGCGACTTCGGCGCCGAGGCGAGGCTGCAGGTCGAACGCCTCGGCATAGCGCTCGAGATAGGCGACAACCTGGGCCCGTGGGACGTAGCGCGGCGCATCCTCGGGGAAGGGCAGCCCGGGCAGGGACGAGCGCGCCTTGTCGGTATGCAAGGCCAGCCGGCGGTAGTGGCGGCGCCACGCGCTGCCGACCGTTTCTTCACGCTCAAGGATCAGCGGCGACAGCCCTTCGCCTTTCAGGCAGGCGCCCAGCGCAAGCCCAGCCGGCCCCGCGCCTATGACGATGACATCCTCCATATCCGCATTGGACGGAACCACTGTCAGCCGGTCAACCGGGGGCGGATCAATAAAAACTTTGCGGGTCTATATCGACACTCAGGCGGAACTGGTTCGAGCCGCGCACCTGCCCCACCCATTGCGCCACCGGGCCTTGCAGCGCCACGCCCTTGGGCGCCTTGACAAGGAGCCGCACCCGGTGTCGCCCGCGCACCCGGGCGATGGGGGCGGGGGCCGGGCCGAAGACCTGCGCGCCGGCGGCCCGGAGGGGGGCGTCGTTGCGGGCGAGATGGTTGCCGATGTCGAAGGCCTCCTGCATGTCGGTCGAGGAGAGGACGATGCCCGCCATCCGGCCATAGGGGGGCACACCCGCCTGCCGCCGCTCGTCGGCCTCGGCGGCCCAGAAACCTTCCTCGTCGCCCGAGAGAATGGCACGTATCACCGGGTGTTCCGGCTGGAAGGTCTGGAGGAGCGCGGTTCCCGGCTTGTCGGTGCGCCCGGCGCGGCCCGCCACCTGGCGCATGAGCTGGAAGGTGCGTTCGGCGGCACGCAGGTCGGAGCCCTGAAGCCCGAGATCGGCGTCGATCACGCCGACCAGCGTGAGGTTGGGGAAGTTGTGCCCCTTGGCGACAAGCTGCGTGCCGATGATGATATCGGCGCCGCCCTCGGCGATCTCGGCGATCTGTTCCTTCAGCGCGCGGGCCGAACCGAAGAGGTCGGAGGAGAGCGTGGCAATCCGGGCGTCGGGGAAGAGCGCGGCGGCTTCTTCCGACATCCGTTCGACACCGGGGCCGACGGCGGCCATCCGGTCCTCTGCCCCGCAGCTCGGGCAGACCTGCGGCATCGGCTTGGTCTCGCCGCACTGGTGGCACATCAGGCGCTTGAGGAAGCGGTGCTCGACCATCCGCGCGTCGCAGTGGTCGCAGCCCACCTGGTGCCCACAGGCACGGCAGATCGTCACCGGGGCATAGCCGCGGCGGTTAAGGAAGAGGAGCGCCTGTTCCCCTTTCGCCAGCCGCGCCTCGACCGCCTTTTGCAGGGTGGGCGAGACCCAGCGTTGCGACGGCAGGGTTTCGGCCCGCATGTCGATGGCGCGCATCTCGGGCATCACCGCCTCGCCGAAGCGCGCGGTGAGGTCGAGCCGGCGGTACTTGCCCGCCTCGGCGTTGGCCCAGCTTTCAAGGCTGGGCGTGGCAGAGGCCAGCACCACCTGAGCGCCACAAAGGCTGGCCCGCAGAACGGCCATGTCGCGGGCGTTGTAGAGCACGCCATCCTCCTGCTTGTAGGAGGTGTCGTGTTCCTCGTCGACAACGATGAGACCGAGGTCGCGGAAAGGCAGGAAGAGGGCCGAGCGGGCGCCGACGACGACCTGCGCGCCGCCCTGCCCCACCATCTTCCAGATGCGGCGGCGCTCGGTCATGGTGGCGCCGGAATGCCACTCGGCGGGGCGGGCGCCGAAGCGGGCCTCGATCCGGGTGAGGAACTCGGTGGTGAGCGCGATTTCCGGCAGCAAGACAAGCGCCTGCCGCCTTTGGCGCAGGGTTTCGGCCACGGCTTCGAGATAGACCTCGGTCTTGCCCGACCCGGTGACCCCCCGCAGTAGCGTCGTGCCGTACGCGCCGGAACGGATACCCTCTTGCAGAACCTCGACGGCCTCGGCCTGTTCGCCGGTCAGATCGACGCCGGCAATATCCGGTTGCAGCGTCGGGAAGGGGACGTCGCGCGGGGTGTCCTCCTCGCGCACGGCGCCGTGTTTGACCAGTCCCTTGATCACCGAGGAGGTCACGCCGGCCTGTTCCGCAAGTTCCTTCAAGGTGAAGGACAGCCCGCCATAATCGCGCAGCACCTCGAGTACCCGGCGTCTCGCGTCGGTCATCCGGTCGGGCTCGGCATCGCCGAGGCGATAGACCTTGCGCATCGACGGCGGGTCGCCCAGCCCCGGTGCGCGGGTGGCCAGCCGCAGCATCGCGGGCATGGAAGTGAGCGTGTAGTCGCCGGCGCGTTCGAGGAAGGCCTGCAACTCTTCGCGCATTGGCGCCACGTCGAGCACCCGGATCACCGAGCGGATCTTCGAGGCGTCGAAATCCCCCTTGCCCGGCCCCCAGACCACGCCAAGAACCTTGCGCGGGCCCAGCGGCACCTCGACGAAGGCGCCGGGCTGGCAGCCGCCCTCGGGTGCCTTGTAGTCGAGCAGCCGGTCGAGGGGCTGGGTGGTCAACACCCCCACCAGCTCGCCTTCGGCAAAGAATCCCGGCGCCTTGGCCACGCAATCGCTCCTTCAAGGGTTTCGGCAAATCAATCTATGGGGTAAACGCAAAGCCAACCAGACCCAAGCCGCTTGAAAGGGTGCGCCATGAAGTTTTTCGTAGATACCGCAGATGTGGACGCGATCAAGGAACTGAACGACCTCGGCGTCGTCGACGGGGTCACGACGAACCCCTCGCTGATCCTGAAATCGGGGCGCGACATCCTCGAGGTGACCAAGGAGATTACCGAGATCGTCAGCGGCCCGGTCAGCGCCGAGGTGGTGGCGCTGAAGGCCGACGACATGATCGCCGAGGGCCGCAAGCTGGCCAAGATCGCCGACAATATCGCCGTGAAGGTGCCGCTGACATGGGACGGGCTGAAGGCCTGCAACGTGCTGACGAACGAGGGCCACATGGTCAACGTGACGCTGTGCTTCTCGGCCAACCAGGCGCTGCTGGCGGCCAAGGCGGGGGCGAGTTTCATCAGCCCCTTCATCGGCCGGCTGGACGATATCAACCTCGACGGGATGCAGCTGATCGCCGATATCCGGCAGATCTATGACAATTACGAATTCGAGACGGAGATCCTGGCCGCCTCGATCCGCACGGTGAATCACGCCTTCGAGGCCGCGCGCATCGGCTCTGACGTGATGACCGCGCCGCCGGACGTGATCAAGAAGATGGCGCAGCATCCGCTGACCGACAAGGGGCTCGAGGCGTTCCTGAGCGATTGGGAAAAAACAGGGCAGAAAATCCTGTAGGGCGTGCTATAAAATCGAAAAAGATAAAGAGGCAGGAATGAGCAGCAGCCCAGCCATGAACGACCAGATGCGCGAGAAAATCATCTCGCAACCGGATGTCATCCTTGAGGATCAGGACCTTATGCGCGCCCTGATCGCGGCCAACGAGCGTGCGATGGGCGGCAATATCGTCGACCTTCGCGGGATCGCGATGGAACGGCTCGAGGCGCGGCTTGCCCGGCTGGAGGATACGCATCGCAGCGTCATCGCGGCGGCCTATGAAAACCTCTCGGGCACCAACCAGGTCCACCGCGCCGTGCTGCGGATGCTGGACCCGACGGATTTCGAGACCTTCCTGCGCGACCTCGGCGGCGAGGTGGCGGATATCCTCCGGGTGGATAGCGTGAAGCTGGTGCTGGAATCGGTGCAGGATGACGAGGATCCGGCGGTACGCAAGCTGGGCGATGTTCTTTCGGTGGCCGAACCCGGCTTCATCGAGGATTACCTGACCGCGGGCCGCCCCGGCCCGGCGCGGCAGGTCACCCTGCGCCAGCTGAGCGAGGGCGATGCACAGATCTATGGTGAACGGGCCGAGTATATCCGGTCGGAAGCCTGCCTGATGCTCGACTTCGGCAAGGGGCGCCTTCCGGGCATGCTGGCCATGGGGGCCGAGGACCCGCACCAGTTCAGCCCACAGCAGGGCACCGACCTGCTGGCCTTCTTCACCGGCGTTTTCGAAAGGGCGATGCGCCGCTGGCTGTCATGATTTCCGACGCCGCGCAGGCCGCGCTTCAGGGTTGGCTGCAATCGCAGAAGGCCCTGAAGGGCGCCTCGGCCAACACGCTTGACGCCTACAGGCGCGACGTTTCGGGTTTCCTGGCCTTCCTGACCGAGCACAAGGGCGCGCTGCAGGGCATCGGCGCGCTCAAGACGGTAACCCTGTCGGACATGCGAAGCTGGATGGCGCGCTGCCGCGGGCAGGAGATTGGCGCGCGGTCGCTGGCGCGGAAACTGTCGGCGGTGAAGAGCTTCTATCGCTGGCTGTCCGAGCGCGAGAATTTCGACGCCACCACGGTGATGGCGGCGAAGGCGCCCAAGTTCCAGAAGAAGCTGCCCCGCCCGCTGGCCGAGGATGCGGCGCAGGGAGTGATCGACACGCTCGACCTGCAATCGCAGGAGCCGTGGGTCGCGGCACGGGACCAGGCGGTGGTGACCCTGCTTTACGGTTGCGGGCTGCGGATATCCGAGGCGCTTGGCCTGAAAGGCGCCGACCTGCCGCTTGGCGAGGTGCTGCGGATCACCGGCAAGGGCGGCAAGGAACGGATCGTGCCGGTGATTGCACCGGCGCGAGACGCGGTGGCGGTGTACCTGCGGCTTTGCCCCTACCCTGCCGAGCCGGGGGCGGCCGTCTTCCGCGGCGTGCGCGGCGGGGCGCTCGGGCCGCGGGCGGTGCAAAAGGTGGTCGAGCAGGTCCGCCTGCAGCTTGGCCTGCCCGCCAGCGTGACGCCGCATGCCATGCGCCACAGCTTCGCGACACACCTGCTGAATGCCGGGGGCGACCTGCGGGCGATTCAGGAACTGCTCGGGCACGCCTCGCTTTCCACCACGCAGGCCTACACCGCCGTCGATACGGCCCGCCTGATGGAGGTCTATCGCCGTGCCCATCCCAAAGCCTAATTGCGCCGCGGGCGCTTTTGCTTCATGACACCCACATGACGGACACGTTCAAGGCCCTCCTCGTTCACCTTCTGACCGCCACGGGTGCGGTGTTCGCCATGCTGGCCATGCTGGCGGCGGTAGACGAGAAATGGGACCTGATGTTCCTGTGGCTGGTGGTGGCGTTTGCCGTCGACGGCATCGACGGGCCGCTGGCCCGGCACTACCAGGTGCAGAAGTATTCGCCGCGGTTCGACGGCGTACTGCTCGACCTGATCATCGATTACCTGACCTATGTCTTCATCCCGGCCTTTGCGCTGTTCAGCTCGGACCTGTTGCCGGGCTGGACGGGATGGTTCGCGATCATCGTGATCACCTATGCCAGCGCGATGTACTTCGCCGACACAAAGATGAAGACCAAGGATAACTCGTTCCACGGCTTTCCCGGCTGCTGGAACATGCTGGTGCTGGTGCTGTTCGCGGTCGAGCCGAATTTCTGGCTGATCCTCGTGCTGGTGGTGGCGATGGCGGTGGCAATGTTCCTGCCGCTGAAATTCGTCCACCCGGCGCGGACGAAGCGCTGGAGGGTCGTGTCGCTGCCGGTGGCCGTGGCGTGGACCTTCTTTGCCGGCTGGGCGGCTTGGGTCGATTTCCACCCGGAAAGCTGGGCGCATTGGGGTCTGGTGGCGACGAGCCTCTACCTGCTGTTTGCCGGGATCGTGCAGCAGGTCATTCCCGAACGGCGCAAGGCCTAGATCAACAGGCCCGCCGCGCCCTCGTGGCGTAAAAGCCAGACTTTCGTTTCCACCCCGCCTTCACCCGAATACCCGCCGAGAGAGGTGGCGCCCAACACGCGGTGGCAGGGGATGATGACCGGGATCGGGTTGCCGCCGCAGGCCTGCCCGACGGCCTGGGCCGGCACCCCGAGGCGCTTGGCGATTTCGCCGTAGGTGAGCGTTTCGCCGAAGGGGATGGATTGCATGACGTCGCAGACCGAGACCTGGAAATCGGGCGCCTCGACGGCGAGGGGGAGGTCGAATTCCTTGCGTGTTCCGTCGAAATAGGCCTTGAGCTGAGACAGGGCCTCGGCCAGTTCGGGGCGGTCGTCGTGACCCTCGGGCGCGTCCCACGTGACGCGGGTGATGGCGGTGCCGTTGCTGGTAACGGTCAGCGGGCCGACCGGCGTTGGCAGGGTGGCGGAATACATGGGCGGCCTCCTTCGGCGTTGCCGCGAAGGATAGCGCGTTTCGGAGGCCCGTGCGCCCCGAAACCTGCGCATTGACGCGGCTAACTGCGCGGGAGGGCGTCGTAATCTGGCAGGCGGTCCTTCAGGAAGGTGTATCCTTCCCGCGCCTCGGCGATTTCACTCCTGGTCACGTCGAACCAGCGCAAGTCTTCGGCGTGGGCGTCGAAGGGCATCTTAGGCTGCGTCTCGTCCATCCACGGCCGGCAGAAGGCCGAGCCGCCGAAATGTGCGCCCGCCCGGTTCAGGCTGAGCAGGTAGACCTGGTTTTCCAGCGCCCGGGCGGTGATGAATTCGTGCCAGGTGGCAAAGCTCTCGTCGCGGTAATAGGCGCCGCTGTGCAGAATGACGTCGGCCCCGTGCTTCAGGGTCAGGCTGCGGGACAGTTCCGGGATGCGGATATCGTAGCAGATGATCGGAGCGCAGGTGAGGCCGTTGACCTCGAAGGTCAGGACGTGGTCACCGCGGGTGAAATATTCCTTCTCCATCGAGGCGCCGTACTGGCAGAGATGCAGCTTGTCATAGGCGCCGAGGCAGGTGCCATCCGGGGCGGCCACGCCCATGCTGATGAACCTGTCGGGGCCGGCCTGCCGGGCGAAGCCGAAAACGACGTGGGTGCCATGCGCCTGCGCGACGCTGGCCCATGCCTGGAAAGACGGGCCCTCCAGCGGTTCGGCCAGATCGTTCAGCGCATCGAAGGCGGGGCGGGCGTAGTCGATGCTGGACAGTTCGGGCAGTACGACGAGATCGGCGGGCCGCTCGGACAGCGCGTCGGAGACCAGCCGGGTTGTCCGGGCCAGGTGGGCGTCGCGCTCCTCCGCGTGGGTCATGGGTGGCACGTCGATCTGGCAGGCGAGCAGGCGGAGCGAGGCGGGGTCGGTCATCCCCGTCACTCGGCGTTCAGCAGGACGGCTTCGACCCGGCGGTTGGCCTCGCGCCCGGCCTCGGTGGTGTTGGGCGCCACGGGCGAGAGGTAACCCATTCCGTTCGATTCCATCTGCGCACGCGGCACCTCGTAGCGCGACACCAGCCGCTCCAGCACAGAGGCGGCGCGGCGGCGGGAAAGGGCGACGTTCGGGTCGAGCCCGCCCACCGTGTCGGTATGCCCCACCAGCGCGATACGGCGGGCGGAATCGGCGTTCAGGAACGCCGCCAGGGCCGCGAGGGAACCGTAGGGCCCCTCTGCCAGCGCTGCCGAGCCGCTGTCGAACTCGAGGTCGGAGAGCACGACGTGCCCCTGCCCCACCAGTTGTTCGACCAGCTTCGCCGCCTCGACCGGTTGTGGCGGGGTCGCGGGGGTCAGGGTTCCGATATCGCCGATTTCGACCGTGGGGGCCTGGCCACCGCCCACGGTGACGAGTTGCAGGTAGCCGGTCTCGCCCGTCAGGCTGACAAGGCAGGTGACATATTCCGCGGCGGCGCCATCCTTTCGCCGCGCCGACAGGAAGCGGAAGTCGAACAGGTCGACGAACATGTCTGGCGCGGGCAGGACGCTGATGTTGAAGCGGAAATCGAACCCGCCGCATTCCCGGTCGGCGCAGTCGAAGAGGATTTCGTAGCCCGCCTCCTGCAACTGGTCTCGCAGGGGAGTCAGCAGCTTGAGCGTGGTCAGCTCTTCGCCCTCGATCCGCCAGGCCTGCCGGGTGACAATCCCCTCGACGTCGATCGAGGGGACCTGTCCGTCGGCGAAGGGGCCGGTGGGCAGGAGGTAGGACTCCGCCGCGCTCTGCTCTTCGCGGGTGAGGTCGGCATCGCCCGGCACGGTCAGGTCGAGCGCCTGCGCCATGCAGGCCCCCCCGGCCAGAAGCGGGAACAGGAGAAGGAGACGCGCCAGCCCGGCCAACGGCGTCAGCGCGCCTGGGCGTGGTATTCGGGGTTGGGCTGCATCCCCGTCGCGCTGGCCACGCGGTTCGACATGGAGAAGAAGCCGACGACGCTGGCGATGTCCCAGATATCACGGTCGGAGAAGCCCGCGTCGCGCAAGGCCTGCCGGTCATCCTCGGTCACCTCGGCGCTGGCCTTGGTGACCTTCTCGGCGAAGGTCAGCATGGCGGTCTGTTTCGCATCGAGGTCGGCCATGCGCCAGTTCATCACCATCGCCTCGCCCAGTTCGGGCTTGCCCGAGAGCGCCCGTACGGCCGCGCCATGCGCCACCTGGCAATACCAGCAGCGGTTGATGGAGGAGACGACCACCGCGATCATCTCGCGTTCAAGCTTGGTCAACCCGCTATCGGCCAGCATCAGGTCGTTATACATGGCCGTGAAGGCGTTGAGCTTGTCGATATTGAAGGCATAGGCCTTCAGCACGTTCGGCACCATGCCCAGCTTATCAATGCAGACGTCGAAGTATTTCCGCGTCTCGGGCGGCAGCGGGTCCGCCATCGGCAGATCGAGGGCGGTGGGCTGATCGTCTTGGCTCATGACGGGCTGTCTTCCTGTAGTTTGCGGTAGTGGTACTGTCCCACAACCCCAAGGCCGAGGGAAGCGTAGAGGGCGTTGGCGCCGGTGTTGGCCTGTGTGCAGAGGGCCGAGATGAAGGTGCCGCCGTTCTGCACCGTCCAGAGCGCGGCCTGGCGGCAGGCACGCACGGCAACACCCTTGCGCCGTAAGGCTGCGGGCACTTCGAGCGCGTGGATCATGCCGACGCCCGCGTGCAGGCCGACGAAGGCGGTGGCGGCGGGGGTGTGCTCGAACCGGCCGATGATCGAGGTCTTGGTGGCGGCGACCCGGTGCATGACCGCGATCCGGCCGGGGCCGATACCGCCATCGGCCCACATGTCGACCTGGATCGCCAGCGGCTCCCACACCGCATAGGCCTTGGCGCGCGGGCCGGCCGCGTCGGCGAGGGGCTGGGCCGGGCCGATCCACAGGTTGACCGGGTCGACCACCTTGTAACCGCGCGCGTCGAGCGTGGAGTCGAGGGCGTCATCCCCCTTGCGGATCATAAAAAGCGGTGTCTGGCCAAGCGCGTGCATCGCCTCTTCGGCTTGCGGCAAGTCGCCTTCGGTGACCGGGCCGTTCGCCGTGGCGGCCGAGACGCGCTGGCCGCCGCCCTGCCCTTCGCGGATCGTCCAGGGGCCGGCCTGCGTCATGGCGGCGGGGGCCCAAGTCGCGTCGATCACGCCATAGAGGGTTTCGATGTCCGGGGTCATTCCGGGAAGGCCTTGCGCAGCTCGGCCATCGCGGCGTCGAGCCTTTCTGGATCGGGCCCGCGCAGCACGACGTTGGCGCCGAAAGCCCCCTCGCGCTGGAACGGGTAGGAGCCCATGGACAGGTCGGGATAGCGCTTTGCCAGCTCGGCCAGGGGGCCCGCGATATCACCCTCGGGGCGCATGATCCGAAGTGTTTGCGACAGCACGGGCGAGCCGCCGGTGATGGAAGGCAGCACGCTTTCCAGCATCGCCTCGAAGATGCGCGGGACGCCGGCCATGACATGCACGTTGCCCAGCGTGAAGCCCGGCGCGATGCTGACCGGGTTGTCGATGAGGGTGGCGCCCTCGGGGATGCGGGCCATGCGCAGGCGGGCGTCGTTCAGGGTCTGGCCGCTTTTCTCGTAATGGGCCGCAAGCAGGGCACGGGCATCCTCGCGCACGTCGATCGGGGTGTCGAAGGCGCGGGCCACGTTGTCGGCGGTGATGTCGTCATGGGTGGGGCCGATGCCGCCCGAGGTGAAGAGGTGATCGTAGGTGTCCGACAGCGTTTTCACGGCGTTTGTGATGGCGTCGGGGTCGTCGCTGACCACGCGCACCTCGAGCAGGTCGATGCCGCGGCCCGTCAGCACCTTTGCGAGGTGGTGCATGTTGGCGTCGCGCGTGCGGCCCGAGAGGATTTCATCCCCGATGACGAGCATGGCGGCGGTGGGGTTGGGCATCGGCGGCCTTTCTTGAACGGGTCGTCAGATCGGTATAGGCCCTGATTCATGCGCTTTCAAACCCCTCTTGAGCCGGCGCGGCTTCTTCGCCGGTACAAACGGTTCCTGGCCGATATCCGGCTGGAGGCGGACGGGCGCGAGGAGGTGGCGCATTGCGCCAATCCGGGCTCGATGATGGGGCTGGCCGAGCCGGGGATGCGCATCTGGGTCGAGCCGAATGACGACCCGCGGAAGAAGCTGAATTATGGCTGGCGGCTGGTGGATCACGGCGATGGGCATTTCACGGGAGTCGATACCGGGCTGCCGAACCGGGCGCTGAAAGCCGCGCTGGAGGCGCGGGCGGTGCCGGGGCTGGAGGGGTATGGAACGGTGCTGCCCGAACGGAAGTACGGGGCCGGCAGCCGGATCGATTTCCTGTTGCAGGAGAAGGGGTTGCCGGATGCCTACGTGGAGGTGAAGTCGGTGACGCTGTCGCGGCAGGCGGGGCTTGCGGAGTTTCCCGACAGCGTGACGGCGCGGGGGCGCAAGCACCTGCTGGAACTGGCGGAAATGGCCCGGGCCGGGCACCGGGCGGTGATGCTGTTTCTGGTTCAGAGGACGGATTGCGCCGAGGTCACGCTGGCTTCGGATATCGACCCGGCCTATGCCGCCGCTTTTGCAGAGGCAGAGGCAGCCGGGGTCGAGACGATCTGCCTTGGCTGTGCCATCACGCCGGAAGCGGTTCAGGTGGCGGGGCCGCTCGGTTTTTCAACGCCCCGTTGAATGGGGCCCGTGCCGACCCGGCAAATCGCGGAAACTCTTGGAAAATCCGGCAATTGCATTACCTTTCATCCGAGTGACGTAAGATATTGCAATGCTGGAGCAGCGCACAGTAGGCCGCAGGCGGGGCCTCTGGCACATTGGGCGCATCTGTCATAAATAGACGCCGAAACGGCAAGTTACGGGAGCCAACCGTGAAGAACGAACATCGCGGCAAACTGACGCGCGACGGGATCCGCATCCATGAGCGGGACGACTTTGCCGGCATGCACAAGGCGGGCGAGCTGGCGTCGCGTATCCTCGACGAGGTGGCGCCGCATGTGCAGGTTGGCCAGACCACGGGCGCGCTCGATCGCATGATCGAGGACCGGGTCAACGAGGCCGGGGCGACGTCGGCGACGATCGGGTACAAGGGGTACCAGCACGCGAGCTGTATCAGCGTCAACCACGTGGTTTGCCACGGGATTCCGGGAAGCAAGCTGCCGAAATGGAAGAACGATACCAACCGGCGCACGGATGATACGCTGATGGATGGCGATATCCTGAATATCGACGTCACGGTGATCGTGGACGGGTGGTATGGCGACACCAGCCGGATGTTCGTGGCCGGCCAGCCGAAGCCCTATGCCGAGCGGCTGATGCAGGTGACCCATGACAGCCTGATGAAGGGGATCGAGGCGGTGAAGCCGGGCAACACGTTCGGCGATATCGGCCACGCGATCCAGACCTTCGTGGAAGGCCATAAAATGAGCGTTGTCAGGGACTTCTGCGGTCACGGGCTGGGCCGGGTGTTCCATGCGCCACCCAACGTGCTGCACTATGGCCGCCCCGGGACGGGGCCGGTGCTGGAGGAAGGCATGTTCTTCACCATCGAGCCGATGGTGAACCTCGGGCGGCCGGAAACCAAGGTGCTGTCGGATGACTGGACGGCGATCACGCGGGACAAGTCGCTTTCGGCGCAGTTCGAGCATTCCATCGGGGTGACGGCGGACGGGTGCGAGATCTTCACGCTGTCGACAGCGGGTAAATTCCACCCGACATGGGGGTGATCCCCTAGTTCCTGCGAATCACGGGTTAATTCACTGAAAACACGGCAAAACGCGATGTCGGTATCGCGTCGGTATCACGTCGGTATTACGTCGGTATTTTTTGCCGACACCCCGGCCTGTCGGGCCGGGTAAACGCGCCGGGCGTTGCGGATTACTCCGGATCGGGCTCGAACACCTCCTCGATGGCGGCGCTGAACAGGCGGGCGATGGTGAAGGCCAGTGGCAGGCTGGGATCGTAGCGGCCGCGTTCGAGGGCGTTGACCGTCTGGCGGGAGACGCCGAGCTGGCTGGCGAGGTCGGCTTGCGACCAGCCGCGCTGGCGGCGCAGCTCGTGGATGCGGTTCCTCATCCGTAGCGGATGCGGCCGATGACGGTGCCGATCACCCAGAGCGCCGCCATCAGCGGCCAGACCACGAACATCGACAGCGTCGGCAGGCCCGCCCCTTCGAGGAAGCCGTAGCCGAAGGTCAGAAGGGCGGTTCCGGCGAAGGCGAAGGCCAGCGCCTCGACCTGCAGCTTTCGCTGCATCTCGTCGAGGTGGCGGATGGTGCGGATGATGACGCCGCAGATGAAGACCGCCGGCAGCATGGGGGCGAGGGAGAGGAGGATGCGGACGGCATCGCCGTGGGGACCGGCTTGCAGGAGCTTCTGCGAGAAGACCAGGGCGAAGGCGTAGGCGGCGAAGCCCACGAGCATGAGGGCGAGGTTGCGTTTCATCGGGCGGCCTCTTGTTGTAAAGTGTGCTTTACATTTGGAGGGGGTTGGCCGCTATGTCAAGGGTGCTTTACATTTTTGAGTTTTGAGAAGGTTGGGAGGTGGGTTTCACCCACCCTACGGCGGAAGGTTTGGTGCAGCGAGGTCCCGGCTCGGGGGCCGGGACGGGAAGGACATGGGGCCGCGGGGCATAACGAAAAAGGCCCCGCCGGTTGGCGGGGCCTTTGGTGTTTCTATCAGACCGATGCTCAGTCTTCGCGGCTTTCCGGCGTTTCGACGAAGTTGTCGAAATCGTCGCCGCCGACCACGTCGTTGGCATCCGGGGCTGCCAGCGCGGCGGCCGCTTCGGCCTCCTCGCGGCGGGCCTCGATGACCACGTTGTCGCGGCCCTGGGCGATCGAGCGGACCTTGAGGGTCGCGCCACCGGTGCCCGCCGGGATGAGGCGGCCGACGATGACGTTTTCCTTGAGGCCGACCAGCTTGTCACGCTTGCCCTGAACCGAGGCTTCGGTCAGCACGCGCGTGGTTTCCTGGAACGACGCCGCCGAGATGAACGACCGGGTCTGCAGCGAGGCCTTGGTGATCCCCAGAAGGATCGGCTCGCCCTGCGCCGGGCGCTTGCCCTTGGCGATGGCCTTCTCGTTGGCCGCGTCGAATTCGGCCTTGTCCACATGCTCGCCCTTGAGAAGCGTGGTTTCCCCGCTGTCGAGGATCTCCCACTTCTGGAGCATCTGGCGGACGACCACCTCGATGTGCTTGTCGTTGATCTTCACGCCCTGCAGACGATAGACCTCCTGCACCTCGTTGATCATGTAATCGGCGAGAGCCTCGACGCCCATGATCGACAGGATGTCGTGGGGTGCGGGGTTGCCGTCCATGATGTAGTCGCCCTTCTGCACGTAATCCCCTTCCTGAACGGGGATGTGCTTGCCCTTGGGCACCATGTACTCGACCGGTTCCAGCGACTCGTCAGCCGGTTCGATGCTGATCCGGCGCTTGTTCTTGTAGTCGCGGCCATAGCGGACGTAGCCGTCGATTTCCGCGATGATGGCGTGATCCTTCGGGCGACGTGCCTCGAAGAGTTCGGCCACACGCGGCAGACCGCCGGTGATGTCCTTGGTCTTGGCGCCTTCGCGCGGGATCCGGGCGACCACGTCGCCGGCGCTGACCTCCTGCCCGTCTTCGATCGACAGGATGGCGTCGACCGACATCGGGTAGGTGACCGGGTGACCGGCATCGTTGCGCACCGGCTCGCCATCGGCGTCGGCGATCAGGATCTCCGGCTTCAGCTCGTTCCCGCGGGGCGCGGCGCGCCAGTCGGAGACGATCCGCTGGGTCATGCCGGTGGCGTCGTCGGTCACCTCGCGCACCGAGACACCGGTGGTGAGGTCGACGAACCGGGCCGTACCGCTTTTCTCGGCAAGGATCGGCAGGGTGTAGGGATCCCACTCGAACAGCTTGTCGCCGCGCTTGACCTTATCGCCTTCCTTGAGGAACAGCTTGGAGCCGTAGCCGATCTTGTGGCTGGCCAGCTCGGCGCCGTTCTCGCCCATGATCCGCAGTTTCATGTTGCGGCCCATGACCAGGGTTTCGCCCGACGAGTTCTCGAGCGTCTGGGCGCTCTCGTACTCGATCGTGCCTTCCTGGCTGGCTTCGAGGAACGACTGCTGGCCACCCTGCGCCACGCCGCCGATGTGGAAGGTCCGCATCGTGAGCTGGGTGCCGGGTTCGCCGATCGACTGGGCGGCGATGATGCCGACCGCTTCGCCGGTGTTGACCATGGTGCCGCGGGCGAGGTCACGACCGTAGCACATGGCGCAGACACCGTCATCGGCCTCGCAGGTCAGCGGGCTGCGGATCCGGGCGGTCTGGACCGCCGCGTTGTCGATCGCGTCGGAGAGGCGCTCGTCGATGAGCTGGCCGTGGGCCACGACCACCTCGCCCGTTGCCGGGTCGACGATATCCTCGGCCGCGACACGGCCCAGCACGCGCTCGGCCAGCGACGCCACCACTTCACCGTCGTTGACGGCGGCCTCGGCGGTGATCGCGCGTTCGGTGCCGCAATCGTGCTGGCGCACGATGCAGTCCTGCGCGACGTCGACGAGACGGCGGGTCAGGTAGCCGGAGTTGGCGGTCTTGAGCGCCGTGTCCGACAGACCCTTCCGGGCGCCGTGGGTGGAGTTGAAGTACTCCAGCACGGTCAGGCCTTCCTTGAAGTTCGAGATGATCGGCGTCTCGATGATGTCGCCGTTCGGCTTGGCCATCAGGCCGCGCATGCCGCCCAGCTGTTTCATCTGCGTGACCGAGCCCCGCGCGCCCGAGTGCGCCATCATGTAGACGCTGTTGGGTTCCTGCACGGCGCCGCTCTCGTCGGTGATCTCGGCCGAGATGGTGCCCATCATCGCCTCGGTCACCTGGTCGTTACACTTCGACCATGCATCGACAACCTTGTTGTACTTTTCGCCCTGGGTGATCAGGCCGTCCATGTACTGTTGCTCGAAGCCCTTCACGAGTTCGCGGGTCTCTTCGACGATGGTCCACTTCTGCTCGGGGATGACCATGTCGTCCTTGCCGAAGGAAATGCCGGCGCGGAAGGCTTCCTTGAAGCCCATGCCCATGATCTGGTCGCAGAAGATCACGCTCTCCTTCTGGCCGCAGTAGCGGTAGACGGTGTCGATGACCTGCTGCACCTCTTTCTTGCGAAGGAGGCGGTTGGCCAGTTCGAAGGGCGCCTTGGCATTGAGCGGCAGGAGCGCGCCGATGCGGACGCGGCCCGGGGTGGTTTCGAACCGCTGCATCACCTCGTTGCCTTCCTCGTCGATCTGGGGAAGGCGCGCGGTGACCTTGGCGTGCAGGTGCACCTCGCCCGAGTCGAGCGCGTGCTGCACCTCGTCGATCGAGGAGAAGACCATGCCTTCGCCCTTCATGCCTTCGCGCATGATCGAGGTGTAGTAGAGGCCGAGAACCATGTCCTGCGAGGGCACGATGATCGGTGCGCCGTTGGCGGGCGACAGGACGTTGTTGGTCGACATCATCAGGACGCGCGCCTCGAGCTGGGCTTCCAGCGAGAGGGGGACGTGCACGGCCATCTGGTCACCGTCGAAGTCGGCGTTGAAGGCCGAGCAGACGAGCGGGTGAAGCTGGATCGCCTTGCCTTCGATCAGCGTGGGTTCGAAGGCCTGGATGCCGAGACGGTGAAGCGTGGGCGCGCGGTTCAGGAGAACCGGGTGCTCGCGGATCACCTCGTCGAGGATGTCCCAGACTTCGGGGCGTTCTTTCTCGACCAGCTTCTTGGCCTGCTTGACGGTCGAGGACATGCCCTTGGCTTCGAGCCGCGAGTAGATGAACGGCTTGAAGAGTTCGAGCGCCATCTTCTTGGGCAGGCCGCACTGGTGCAGCTTGAGTTCCGGGCCGGTCACGATGACCGAGCGGCCCGAGAAGTCGACCCGCTTGCCGAGAAGGTTCTGGCGGAAGCGGCCCTGCTTGCCCTTGAGCATGTCGGAGAGCGACTTGAGCGGACGCTTGTTGGCGCCGGTGATGACCCGGCCGCGGCGGCCGTTGTCGAAGAGCGCATCGACCGATTCCTGCAGCAT
>Ga0189287_100254_pt1 | contig 18912 bp, 16 predicted proteins | sample UW86minimetaG_FD_130319 | JGI IMG/M metagenome (GOLD analysis project Ga0189287, IMG submission 130319) | Marine microbial communities from the Costa Rica Dome - UW86 mini metaG | ecosystem: Environmental > Aquatic > Marine > Oceanic > Photic zone | place: Costa Rica: the Eastern Pacific... | reverse complement strand
GCGGCGGGGTTCCTGGGGAAGAGCAATTTCCTCGACCTCGATGACGGCACCTATGCGCTGCGCCCCGAGAAGATCGACCTGGCGCCCGCCGGCCGGATCAACGGCGCGGCGCGGCTGTCGGGCACGATCCGCGACATCACCTATTTCGGCGCCATGCGGAAATACATGGTCGCGGTCGAGGGCCGTCAGCCCATCGAGGTGGATGTGGATGCGTGGCGCAATCCGCATGAGCTGCAACAAGGGCAGGCGGTCGACCTTGGCTGGGCCGATCATGCCGCCGTGCGGCTGGACGAGAGTTGAAGACCCGAAACGGCGCAAGGGCAAAGCGCCGCAAAATAAGGGCCGGAGAGGCCCGACACCAGCAAGGAGAGACTTGAGATGCAAGACAAGCAATTCATGAAGGAGACGCTTCTTCAAAGCGCCCATGCCTACAGGGACGGCCGGATGGACCGGCGCACCTTCCTCGCGCTCTGCGGCGCGTCGGGCGTGGCGCTGTCGGCCGTGATGGCGGGCGATGCCAAGGCCGCCGCCGATCACATCGTGATGTGGAACTGGGGCGGCATTTCCGAGGAGTGCCACGGCAAAGCCATTGGCGAGCCTTTCGAGGAGAAGACCGGGATGGGCATGCAGTTCGACACCTCGGGCCCGCTGGAAGGCAAGATCCGCGAGATGGTCGACAGCGGCAACGTGACGGCGGATGTGTGCGATGCGGACCTTTTCAACGCCGTGTCGCTTGGGCCGACGGGGCATCTGGAAGCGATCGACTATGACATCGTCAGCAAGGACCGCACCCTGCCGCAATATGCGCTGGAATACGGGGTGTCGATCATCCTTTACGGTTATGCCTTCGTCTATGACACCGAGGTTTACGGGGACAATCCGCCGAAGGACTGGGCGGATTTCTTCGACACCGAGAACTTCCCCGGCACGCGGGCGCTTTACAAGTGGGCGAACGGGTCGCTCGAAGGGGCGCTGATGGCCGACGGGGTGGCCGGTGACGAGCTTTACCCGCTCGACATGGAGCGAGCGCTGACCAAGGTGAAGTCGATCAAGGATGACAGCATCTACTGGGGGTCGGGGTCCGAGGTGCATTCGATGTGCATCAGCGGCGAGGCGTCGATGGCGATCATCTGGCAGAACCGCGGCAAGAGCATCGAGGAGGATACCGAGGGCCGCTACAAGCTGGTGAACAACCAGGCGATGGCGATGCCCGGCGCGTATATCGTGCCCAAGGGCAACCCGGCGGGGCGCGAGGCGGTGATGAAGTTCATCGCCACCGCGCAGGAGGTGCCGTCGCAGCTGATGATCCTCGACTGCCTGGGCATGACGCCGTCGAACCCCGAGGCGTTCTCGGAGATCCCGGAAGAGCAGCAGCCCTATGCCATCACATCGGAGCAGAACATCGACAAGATCGTCTATAACGATCCGGTCTGGTGGGGCGAGAATGGCAGCGAGGCGGTGAACGCCTTCCTCGAGGCGATCAGCTAGGTCGAACCGGCCCGCCCGGTGCGAAAGGTGCGCCGGGCGGGCCGGGCTTCCAGCGCCCGGACATGCGATGATGCAGGCACTCACACGACATATCAGCCCCGGATGGCTTCTGGTTGCGCCCTTCTTCCTCGTGGTGGTGGCGTTCTACCTCGGGCCGCTCGCCAATATCCTGTGGCTGAGCGTGACCGACCCGGAGCCGGGGCTGGGGAATTACGAGAAGCTTGTCGAAAACGACGCGCTGGCTCGCATCCTCTGGACGACCTTCCGCACCTGCGCGATCACCACCGTCTTCAGCGTGGGGATCGGATATTGCCTGGCCTACGCGATGGTCCATGCGCACCGGAAGAACCAGAACATCATGCTGACGCTCTTGCTCATCAGCTTCTGGATCTCGGTGCTGGTGCGCACCTTCGCGTGGCTGATGCTGCTGGGCCATAACGGCCTTGTGAACAACGGGATGGAGGCGATCGGCCTGATCGACCGGCCCGTGCGGTTCATGCGCAACGAGCTGGGCGTGCTGATCGGGATGGTGCATTACATGGTGCCCTATGCCGTGCTGCCGCTGATGGCGAACATGCAGACGCTCGACCCCCGCGTCATGGCCGCCTCGCGCAACCTTGGCGCCAGCGGTGCGCAGACCTTCCGGCGGATCTACCTGCCGCTGACCATTCCCGGCCTCGTGGCCTCTTCCCTGCTGGTCTTCATCCTGAGCCTTGGCTTTTACGTGACGCCCGCGATCCTGGGCGGGGGCAAGGTGCTGATGGTAGCGGAATATATCAGCGTGCAGCTTCTGGTGACGCTGCAATGGGGCACGGCGGCGATGCTGGGAACTCTGATGCTGATCGGGGTGCTGGCACTTCTGTGGATCATGTCGCGCTTCATGCAGCTTTCGGCCGTCTTCGGCGGGGGGGCGACACGATGAGGCCGGGGCTTTTCGCCAAGCTGAACGTCGTGGGCGCATGGCTGGCGCTGCTCTTCCTTGTGCTGCCGGCGCTGATCTCGATCCCGGTGTCGCTGACGCCGAAGCGGTTCCTGTCGATGCCCAAGGGCGAGTATTCGCTGCGGCATTTCGAGACCCTGTTCACCAGCCCCGAGTGGCTGTCGAGTTTCGCGCAAAGCGGGATCATCGCGGCGAGCACCGCTTTGCTGGCGACGACGCTCGGCACGCTCTGCGCCATCGGCCTCTGGCGGGTCACGTCGCGCTACACGGAGGTGGTGCGCGCCTTCCTTTTGCTGCCGCTCATCATTCCGCAGATCATCTCGGCCATGGTGTTCTATCGCCTGCTGGTGCCCATGGGGCTGATCGACAGCTACCCGGGCCTGATCCTCGCCCATACGGTGCTGGCGACGCCGCTGGTACTGATCACCGTCAGCGCGAGCCTTGCCAATTTCGACCCCAAGCTCGAACAGGCCAGCCGCAACCTTGGCGCGCCCGCCTGGGTGACAATGCGGCGGGTGATCCTGCCGTCGATCAAGCCCGGCGTGGTGGCCGGGGCGCTGTTTGCCTTCATCCTGAGCTGGGACGAGATCGTCGTCACGCTCTTCATCTCGAAATTCACCGTCTACACCCTGCCCCGGCGGATGTGGAACGGCATCCGCGAGAACACCGACCCGACCGTGGCGGCAGCGGCCGTCGTGCTGATCGGCGTCACGCTTCTGGCCTTCGTCATTTACGCCCTGCTGGCGCGCCGCCGCGCGCAGATGGCTGTTGCAGAGGAATAACCCCCATGAACTTCCACGTGAGCCATGAAAACGACCTGCTTCTGAAGACCGTCAAGAGCTTCATGGAAGACGAGATGTTTCCGCATGAGGAAATGGTCGACCACACCGGCGAGGTGCCCGAGGAGCTGGGCCGCCGGATCGAGGCGAAGGCCAAGGAGCTGGGGCTCTACGCCTGCAACCTGCCGGAAGAGGTGGGCGGCGGGGGCCTTGGCATCGACGCGATGCACCTGATCGAGCGGGAATACGGCAAGACCTCCCACGCGCTCCACAGCTGGGCGGCGCGGCCGACCGAGATTTTGCTCGCCTGCGAGGGGGAGCAGCGCGAAAAGTACCTGCTGCCTTGCGTGACCGGCGAAAAGCGCGAGCTGTTCGGCCTGACCGAGCCCGAGGCCGGATCGGACGTGATGGGGATGAAGACGACTGCCCGCAAGGATGGCGAAGACTGGATCCTGAACGGGTCGAAGCATTTCATTTCCGGGCCCTGCATGCCCGATTTCGCCATCGTCTTCGCCGCCACCGGCGAGGACGAGACGAAGCGGGGCAAGCGCAAGCGGGTGACGGCGTTCCTGGTCGACGTGGGCACGCCGGGGTTCGACTGTCGCGAGGGGAACAAGTGCGTCAGCTATCGCGGCTACAAGACCTACCAGCTTTCCTTCGACGATGTGCGGCTGGGGCCGGGGCAGATCCTGGGCGAAGAGGGCCGCGGGCTGGAGCTTTCGGGCAAGTGGCTGGGCATGGGGCGCATCTGGGTCGGCGCCTGCTGTTGCGGCAAGGCCGAGCGGATACTGGAGATGGCGACGGAATGGGCCGCCAGCCGGAAGCAGTTCGGCCAGCCCATCGGGCGGTTCCAGGCAACGGGGTTCCGGTTGGCCGACGGGGCCATGAACCTGCGCGCCGCCGACCTTATGGTGGCCGACGCGGTGGAGCGTGCCGGGCGGGGCGCGATGGAGGATGCCGATGCGGCGATGGTGAAGGTCTATTGTTCCGAGATGCTGAACCGGATCGCCGATGACGCGGTGCAGATTTACGGCGGCATGGGGCTGATGGAAGAGTTGCCGATCCAGCGCCTGTGGCGGGATTCGCGGCTGGAGCGCATCTGGGACGGCACCAGCGAAATTCAGCGGCATATCATCACCCGGTCGATCCTGCGGCCGCTGGGCGCGTGACGCATGACCCCGGAAAAGCGGCAGAATTTCGAGCGGCTTCTCAACCCGCGCCATATCGCCTTCATCGGCGGGGCCGATGCGGCGGTGGCCATCGGCGAGGCGCGGCGGGCGGGCTTCGCTGGCGAGATGTGGGTGGTGAATCCAAGGCGGGAGACGCTGGCGGGGCTCGACTGTGTCGTCACGATTGCCGACCTGCCGGAGGCGCCGGACGCGGTGTTCCTTGCCATCCCGGCCGCCTTCGTGCCCGACGCGGTGGGGGAACTGGCCGCCATGGGGGCCGGCGGCGTGGTCTGCTACACCGCCGGGTTCGGCGAGGCGCATGACGAAGGGCGCAAGCTGGAAGAAAGGCTTAAGGCGGCCATCGGCGACATGGTCCTGCTGGGCCCGAATTGCTACGGGCTGATCAACTACGTCGGCCACTCGGCGCTGTGGCCCTTTGCGCATGGCGGATTCTGCCCGGGCTATGGCGCGGCGATCATCACGCAATCGGGGATGTTTTCCTCGGACATCACCATGAGCCAACGCTCCTTGCCGCGGGCCCACATGGCCTCGGCGGGGAACCAGGCCGACCTGGGGCTGACGGAACTTGTCGACCTGCTGTGCGAACGGCCGGAAGTGCGGGCGATTGGCCTGCATATCGAGGGGCTGTCGGACATTCCGGCCTTCGAACGGGCCGCCTTGAAGGCACTTCGGGCCGGCACGCCCGTTGTGGCGCTGAAGACCGGGCGCTCGGCCATTGGCGAGACGCTGACGCTGAGCCATACGGGGTCGCTGGCGGGGTCTGCGGAGCTTTACGAGGCCTTGTTCGAACGGGTGGGCGTGATCAGCGTGACCAACCCATCCCAGCTTCTGGAGACGTTGAAGTTTCTCTGCGTGGCGGGCGCCCCCGAGGGGGCGGACGTGCTGGGCTTCACCTGTTCGGGCGGCGGGGCGACGATGCTGGCCGATCATGGCGAGGCGATCGGGCTGCGCTACCCGGCGCCGGACGCGGGCGCGAAGGCGGCCCTGAAAGAGCTGTTGCCGCCGATTGCCACCGTGTCGAACCCGCTGGATTACACCACCCCGATCTGGGGGCAGGCCGAGCGGACCTTGCCGGTCTTTGCCGCGGCGCTGGAAAGGGTGCCGGCACAGGCGACGCTTCTGGTGCAGGATTACCCCGCGCCGGGGCTGGACGAGACGGAAGGGCTGTACCTCAACGACGGGCTGGCCTTTGCCGAGGCGGCGAAGGCGGCGAGGCTTCCCGCCGCGATCTGCGCGACGATCCCCGAGAACATGGGCGCGCATATACGCGAGGCGTTCATCAGGCGCGGCGTGGCGCCGATGCAGGGGGTGCACGAAACGCTGAACGCGATCCGCGACGCGGCGTGGTGGAAGGCGGCGCGGGGGCGCATCCTGTCGGCGGCGCCGGGCGCGCTGATGCCGGGGCGGGCGACGAAGGCGGCGCGGCTGCTGACCGAGGCGCAGGGCAAGGAGATGCTGGCCGATGCCGGGCTGCCGGTGCCGACGGGGCGGGTGACGCGGGCTGGCACGCTGGCCGAGACGGCGGGGGAGATCGGCTTTCCCGTGGCGCTCAAGATGATGGTGCCGGGGCTGGCGCACAAGACCGAGGCCGGGGCGGTGGCGCTGGGGATCGGCAGCGCCGAGGCATTGCTGGAAGCGGCGATGAAGATGCGGGTGGCCGTGGCCGCCTATCGCGAGACGATCGTGACGGATGCGTTCCTGGTCGAGGCGATGGCGCCGCCGCCGCTGGCCGAGCTGGTGGTGGGCATCCGGCGCGATGCGCAGTTCGGGCTGGCGATGACGCTGGGCAGCGGCGGGATACTGGTGGAGTTGCTGGGCGACACGGTGTCGCTTCTGCTTCCGGCGGCGGAGCGGGAGATCTCCGACGCGCTCGACCGGCTGAAGGTGGCCGGGCTGCTGAACGGCTTCCGGGGCCGGCCCGCCGCCGACCGCGCGGCGCTGGTTGCGGCGCTGGCGGGTTTGGCGGAATATGCCGTGGCCAACCGCGCGACCGTGGCGGAGATCGAGATCAACCCGCTCTTCGTGTACGAGACCGGCGTGCTGGCGGTGGATGTGCTGATGCAGGTGGACGATGTGGGAGCCTGAACGCGAGCCGAACCCCGACCTGACGGTCGGCGCGGACAACAAGCAGCGGTGGAACCAGCCGGCGCATCGCCGACACGGGTTTCACAACGCGCACCGGCTGTTCCGCCGGGCGCTGACGGTGCGGGCCCGGCAACCGGTGGTGTTGCGGCCGGCCGAGGATGCGGGGATCGCCGCGATGCCGGAAGTGGCCACGCTGACCGGGCGGGCGGCGTTTTCCGGGCTGGTCTGCGCCCGGCGGGGCGAGGTGCTGCTCAGCCGGCATGCGGCGGATTTCCCCGGGGATCAGCCGCATTCGATCCAGTCCGTGACCAAGCTGATGATTCATCTCGTGGCCGGCCGGATGGTGGCCGAGGGGTGGCTCGACCCGGCCCGGACGGTCGAGCATTACCTGCCCGAGATCGGCAGCGGCTATCGCGGCGCGACGGTGCAGGACGTGCTCGACATGAATGTCATGAACGACTTCTCCGAGGATTACGACGACCCGCAGGCGGAATGCTATACCGAGGAGATCGCCCTTGGCTGGCGCCTGCCCGGGGGCGACGCGCCCGAGGTAACGATGCGCGACGTGGTGACCGGAATCACCAGTGCCGACGTGCGCAACCATGCCGACACGGTGAATTACTGTTCGGCCAATACCGACCTGCTAACGCTGATCTGTGACGGCTGCCGCCCCGGCGCGTTGCCGAAACTGGTGGAAGAGATCGCCGACGATGCGGGCGTGGCGGGTGCGCTGCACATGAGCCTCAGCCCCGAGGGGCTGCCCGCCTTTGCCGGGGGCGGCTGCCTGAGCGCGGCCGACCTGGCGCGGTTCGGCCTGCTGCTGGCGCGGGTCGCGGCGGGGGCGCCGGGGATGGCGTGGAACGCCGGGTTCACGCGGGCGGTGATCGGCGGGGCGGGCAAGCCACTGCCGGCGCCGCGCGATTTCGTGCGCTACGCCCACCAGATGATGAGCAATGGCCGGTGGATCGGTCATGCCGGCTATGGCGGGCAGTTCCTGCTGGTCGACCCGGAAAGCGGCCTGTCCTGCGCCTACTTGAGCGTTCTGGAGAACGAATCGGGCTATGACGAGGATTACATGGCCGAGACGATCCTGTGCCTGCAGGCGATCGCGGAGGCCGTGGCGACCACGTAGGCGGCTGGCTCAGCGCCGCCAGTCGGCGAAGGAAAGGCCCTTGGCCGCGCACTCCTCGATGAGCGGGCTGGGCGCCCAGACCAGCGGGTCTTCCTGCGCCAGTTTCCGCAGCCCTTCCAGCACCTTGGCGGGCCCCAGCGTGTCGGCGTAATGCATCAGCCCGCCGCGCCAGCGGGGGAAGCCCTGGCCGAAGACGGTGACGAGGTCGATATCGGTGGCCGAGGCGGCAATGCCCTGGTGAAGGATGTCCGCCGCCTCGTTGATCAGCGCCAGCAGCAGGCGGTGGCGGATCTCCTCGGGCCGGTAGTCGCAGCGCTCGACTTTTGCATAGCGTGCCTCTTCCAGCGCAAGGTCGGCAACGATCGGGTCGTCGACCTTGCCGCCGCCGCCGGGGTAGCGGTACCACCCTGCCCCGGTCTTCCGGCCCAGCTTGCCCAGTTCGACCATCCGGTCGGCCACGGGAATGTAGCGGCGGTTCGGGTCGCGGGTGGCATCCTGCCGGCGGCGCTCGGCATGGGCAAGGTCGAGGCCGGTGTTGTCCTGCGCCTCGAACGGGCCCGTGGCAAAGCCGAACTCGACCATGGCCTCGTCGACCTCCCACGGGGTGGAGCCGTCCATCAGGACGGTTTCGGCGGCCTCGGCATAGCGCGCGAGGAGGCGGCGGCCGATGGCGCGCCCCGCGCGCCGGGAAAGAACGGGCAGCATGCCGAGAGCCCCGGCAAGGTCGTACGCGGTGGCACGGGCCAGGTCGGAGCTTGCCGCGCCGGGGACGATTTCCAGCAGGCCCGCCGACTGCTCCGGTGCGGAGAAATGCAGGCCGACAACGCGGGTCGGGTCGGGCGCGTGCCGGGCAAGTCGGTCGATCTCGTGCAAGGCGGTGGTCGCGAGGACCGCGCCGCGCGGCAGGGCAGACAGCAGGCCGGCACGGTCCTCCCCCGCGCCGTCAGCGGAGTCGATCACCAGCGTGACCGGCCCGGCGCCGGCCAAATCGCCGGCAAGGGTCAGCGCCGCGCGGCGGGCGGCGGCGGTATCGTCGGTCAACCGCCCATGGCGCCGGGCAAGGTCGAACTGCCGGTCGATGCCCGAGGTGGCGCAACAGGGCCCGTCATCGCCCGTTTCCACAAGGGTCACCGGCAAGCCCGCCATCAGCAGGGCGAACGCGATAGTCGAGCCGAGAAAACCCGAACCCAGCACGGCGACCCGGTCGAGCCCCGGGCGGGGCGTGTTCTCGAACCGCTCCGGCGCCCAGGCGGCGCGCTCGGCGAAGAAGACGTGGTTCAGGGCCTTCGACTGGGCGGAATGGCTCAGGTCGAGGAAGGCGGCACGCTCCTGTATCAACCCGTCATCGAAGGGCATGTACTGGGAGACCTCGATCAGGTCGATGGCACGCTGCGGGGCGACCTGGCCGGGCATGTTGGCCTCGGCCGCGCGGCGGGCGGCATCGAAGATGCAGGGCGACAGCTCGCCGGGCTCAAGCCGGTTGACTGGCAGCTTCGCCCGCAGCACGTCGCAACCAAGCCGTTCGGCGGCGCCGGAGGGATCGGCGGCAACCTCGTCGACGAGGCCGATTGTCCTGGCCTCCTCCGCCGAGACGGTACGCGCGTTCGGGATCAGCTCGAGCGCCTTTTCCAGCCCGACAAGGCGCGGCAGGCGTTGCGTGCCCCCCGCCCCTGTCACCACGCCCAGCGTGACCTGTGTCAGGCCCAGCCGGGTGCCGGGGGCGACGATGCGGTAGCGGCAGGCAAGCATCAGCTCCAGCCCGCCGCCCAGCGCCGTGCCATGGACCACGGCAATCCATGGCACGCGGCTTCGCTCGATCCGGTTCAGCACGTCGGGCAGGTACGGCTCGGGCGGCGGCGCGCCAAGTTCGCGGATATCGATGCCCGCGGAAAACAGGCGCCCGCGCGCCGACAGGATGACACGCTCCAGCCCCTCGGCCTCGGCCCAGTCCACGGCGGCCAGCAGCCCCTTGCGGATGCCCGGCCCGATCGCGTTCACGGGCGGGGTGTCGATCTCGACATATCCGGTCGCCCCCTCCCGGCGCGTATGGACCGTCATGCGCTTGCCTCTCTGCCCCTCCAGTCGGCCTGTGAGGGAAATAACGCGATCTTTGCCGGGGGCAAATCCCCGTGTTTCCGGGGTCAGGTGGGGGGCTCGTCAAGGAAGCCGCGGGCGCGGATCAGTTCGACCAGTTCCTCGGCGGAGGCATGAAGCGGCTTGCCTGTCGTGTCGAGCTGGGCCTCGGCCTGTTCATAGAGCGCCTCGCGGCTTTTCAGGATGCTGCGGAGCTGCTCCATCGCCTCGGGGTTGCCGGCCATCGGGCGGGTGTCGCCCTGGTTGCGGACGCGGCTCATGTGTTCCTCGGGGCGGGCCTGGATCCAGATGGTGTGGAAATGGGCCAGCAGGGTCTTGAAGGTGTCGGGCTCCGCCACGATGCCGCCGGCGGCGGCGAGGACCACGGTGTCATGGGTGGCGATGATGCGGCTGAGCGCCTGCGATTCCAGTTCGCGGTAACCTTCCTGGCCGTAAAGCGCCACGACCTCGGCCACGGGCATGCCGGCGTGTTCCTCGATCTCGATATTGAGTTCGAGGAAGGGGGTGTGCAGCATCTGCCCCGCCATCGCGCCAAGGGTGGACTTGCCGGCACCGCGCAGACCGATCAGGCAGATGCGGCGGGCGCGCAGCTGGTCGGGGCTGTGGGTGCTCAGCGCCTCCATCGCGGCCTGCCGCTTCTCGGCGGTGGCGGCACGGTAAAGGTCGGCGATGCGCAGCGCGTCCGAGGTCCAGGGGTCGTCCTGGCCCACGAACCACTCGATCCGGTGATCGAGGGCCGAGGCCACGCGCTGGAGAAGGCCGATGGAGATGTTCCCCTCCCCGGCTTCGAGCTGGGCGAGGTAGCGGGGCGAGACGCCCGAGCGTTCCGAGATCACCCGGCGGGGCACGCCCTTCAGCTCGCGCGCCTTGCGCACGCGCATGCCGACGCGCTGCATCAGGTCTTCCACCTCGAGGTCGAGGCTGTCCTTCGGCGCGTTTGCCGTGACTTCGCCCCGGAAGTTGGTGATTTCGGCCATGCTGCCCGCCTTGAGAAATATAGTGCAGAATTTTAAAGGAAAACGGGTCGAACACAACCCTCAAGGTTGGCAATATGGTGCAGGTTGCCCCCTGCGCCACCTACCTGCCGGACGTGGTCGAAGCCTATCAGACCCGCTCAGGCGGGCACAAGGTGCCGCTCGACGAGGGCGCGGATTTCCTGCGGCGGCGGCGCCTTCCGGAACTCCGACGCGGTGATGAAGACGCTGACGAAATCACCCGAGAAGCAAAGCGTGCCGTCCTGGTAACCGTCGACGTGAAACCCGATCGAGGTTTCGCCCAGCCGGTTGGGCCAGACCCGGCAGATCAGCCGGTGCCGGGGCGTGATCGGCGAGGTGAACTGAAGCGACATCGACACGAAGGGCGTGCCCATGTTCCGGTCGATCTCCATCTGGAACCAGCCGCCGCCCAGGTGATGCTCCCACCAGCCGTTGATCGCGTCGAGCGCGAAGCAAGGAATGCGCCCGGTATAGGCGATGCGCGCGGGGTCGCAATCGGCCCAGGTGACGCGGATCTCGTGTTCGTAGATACCGGGCGCCTGATCTTCCATCGCTCTAGTAGGTCTCCACGTGATAGCGGCCCTCGTCGCGCATGGTGTCGCGCAGGTCGTGCCAGGGCTGGCCGATGCTTTCGGCGATGTTGGCGAAGGCGTGTTCCACCCCTTCCTCCATCCCGCGGAGGCCGCAGATATAGATATGGGTCTTCGGGTCCTGCAGCAGGTCGGCGACCACCTCCTCTTCCAAGGCCATCCGGTCCTGCACGTATTCGCGCGGCTTGTCGGGCAGGCGGCTGAAGACGAGGTGCTTTTGCAGCAGGGTGTCGGGCACTTTCCGCAACGGGCCGAAATACGGCAGGCTTTCCGGCGTGCGCGCGCCGAAGAACATGGTCATGCCGCCCGATTTCTCGCCCACCGCACGTTGGCGGCGCATGGTAAAGGCGCGCATCGGCGCCGAGCCGGTGCCGGTGCAGACCAGCAGAAGCCGCGCTTCGGGGTCGTCGGGCATCAGGAAGGTCGCGCCGAACGGGCCGGTGACCCTGACCTTGTCGCCCTTCTGAAGGTCGCAGACGTAGTTGGAGCAGACGCCCTGCTCTTCGCGCTTCACGGTGAGCGAGACGTTATTGTAGTTCGGCCGCTCGCCGTCGCGCGGGCTTGAGACGGAATAGAGCCGCGGCAGGTGGGGCTTGCCTTCGGCGTCCTCGCCGGGGGCGATGATGCCGATCGACTGGCCTTCCAGCACGGGGAAGGGTTTGCCCTCGAAGTTCAGGATGATGTGGCGGACGTCCGAGTCGCTCTCGTCATGGGTCAGCCCGTAATTGCCCTGCACCACCGCCTCGACCGGGTTGGCGAGGTTGTAGAGGTTGACCGTGGGCTTGGCGGCCGAGGCCGGCGCCTTCGACTTGCCGCCGGCACCCTTGTGCGCCTCGGCCAGCAGCGCGGCCATCGCGTCGTCCAGCGCCTCGATCCCGCCTTCGGTGCCGGCGCCCGCGGCCTCGATCTCTTCCTGCTCGGGCAGCTCCTCCCACGAGAACTGCTCGTCCAGCGAATAGGGCTCCTTGACCACGCGCCATTCGTCGATGCTGCCGGTGGGGCAGACCGGGATGCAGGCCATGCAATAGTCGCACTTGTCCGGGTCGACGACGACATTGTTGTCGTCATGGGTGATCGCTTCGATCGGGCAGGTCATCTCGCAGGTGTAGCAGCGGATGCAGATTTCCGGGTCGATCAGGTGTTGTTTGATCGGCTGGTTCATGCCTCGCCCCCTTTCAGAACATGGTCCGGCAGGGTCAGCGCCTCGATCAGGGCCGCGCAGGTGCCCTTGCAGCCCGTACAGCCGATGCACCTGCCGCGCAGGGCAGCCAGTTCGTCGCCCAATGCGCTCATGTTGGGCTTGTGGCCGATGTGGCGATCGATCTGCATTGTCTCCTCCGGTGGAATTGGGGAATGCCGGCCCCGCGACAGGCAGGACCGGCGCTTGCCATGGCGGGTTACGCCATGTGCAGTTTGACGTATTCGAAGTCGCCCGGCTTGTTGTCGATGCCGACTTTCGGCGGGGCGATCCAGCCGGCGAACTTGCCGGGTTCGGTGACCTGCTCCATCAGCGACTGGATGAAATCGCCGTCGGCCTTGGTGGGCAGCCAGTCGGCCATGCCCTTCTCGTACTCGGCCTCCGACACGATCTCGCCCTCGGGGTTGAACTTGTGCCCGGCGAAGACACCGATCTGCCGGTTGAAGCTTTCATGCGGCAGCTTGAGCTTGAAGTCGACACCGGCCTTCTCGATGATCTTGTTCCACCGGCCGATCCCGCCCGAGGCGTCGCGGGTATAGTCGTCGCGCAGGCGCATGTTGATGGCGGTCAGCGCCGGCACCTGTTTCTGCACGGCCTTGCCATCCTCGAAATCCCACACGGTATAGGTGTCACCCTCGAGCTTGTGGTCGTCCTCGATCCGGTGCTCGTGATAGCGGCCCTTGACGCCGGCGTTGAACGCGTTGGCGGCGTTGGTCGACACCTCCTGCCCGAAGAGGTCGAGCGAGAGGGTATAGTGCAGGTTCAGCTTCTTCTGCACGGTCGGCAGGTCGATCACGCCCAGCGCCCGGATCTTGTCGGTATCGTAGGGGTCGTCGATGCCGTTTTCCTTCATCACCTGGCAGGTGCGCTCGATGGTGCGGCCGACGCCGGTTTCGCCCACGAACATGTGGTGCGCTTCCTCGGTCAGCATGAAGCGGCAGGTGCGCGACAGCGGGTCGAAGCCCGATTGCGCAAGGCTTTCCAGCTGCATCTTGCCGTCACGGTCGGTGAAGTAGGTGAACATGAAGAACGACAGCCAGTCCGGCGTTTCCTCGTTGAACGCACCCAGCATCCGGGGCGCCTCCTCGGACCCCGAGGACCGGCGCAGCAGGTCGTCGGCCTCTTCCCGGCCATCGGCGCCGAAATACTTGTGCAGCAGGTAGACCATCGCCCACAGGTGCCGGCCCTCTTCCACGTTCACCTGGAAGAGGTTGCGCATGTCGTAGAGCGACGGTGCGGTCAGCGCCAGGAAGCGCTGCTGCTCGACCGAGGCCGGCTCGGTATCGCCCTGGATGACGATCAGGCGCTTCATCATGTTGCGGTATTCGCCCGGCACTTCCTGCCAGGCCGGTTCGCCCACGTGCTCGCCGCAGGGGATCTTGCGGTCTTCCACCTGCGGCGCCAGCAGCACGCCCCAGCGGTACTCGGGCATCTTGACGTAGTCGAACTTGGCCCAGCCCTTGGGGTCGACGCTGACGGCCGTGCGCAGGTAGACCAGCGATTGCTGGAAATTGTCGGGGATCAGGTCGTTCCACCAGTTGATATAACCGGGGTGCCACTTTTCCAGCGCCTTCAAAACGCGCTTGTCCGAGGACAGGTTCACGTTGTTGGGAATCTGCGTGTCGTAGCTGACATTGATGAGATCGAGCATGTTTTAGGTCTCCCAGTTGCGCCGGTCAGACGCGTTCCATGTTGTACTTGCCGCGCAGGCCGCTGCCGTAGCGTTGCAGCGCGCCCTCCTCGCCGACGGCGTTCGGCCGGTTGAAAATCCAGTTCTGCCAGGCGGTCAGCCGCCCGAAGATCCGGGTTTCCATGGTTTCGGGGCCGGCAAAGCGCAGGTTGGCTTCCATCCCCGTCATCGCATCCGGGCTGAACGAGGCGCGCTCTTCCATGAAGATGCGGATCTCGTCCTCCCAGTCGATATCGTCATAGGCGAAGGTGACGAGGCCGGCCTCCTTGGCGGCTTCGGCCTCGAGCGGCTCACCGGTCCTGGCCTTCAGCTCCGCCACGTGGCCGGGCTGGCCAAGGAAGCGGGTCTCGAGCCGGGTCAGGTCGTTGCCCATCGGGTATTGCCCGAAATTGGCGTCGCTCAGGGTGACGGTGGCGACGGGGCGGTTGTCGCCCTCGAACTCGTCCTCCATCATGTAGGAGCGGTCGACGGCCCACAGCAGCTCGGCCAGCACGCCCGCGAAACAGGAGCCGTGCTCGACCAGCGCGACAAGGCTGCGCGAGGTCACGTCGATCCGCTTCAGGACGCGCTTCCAGTATTGCAGGGTCTCGTTGGCAAGCCAGTTGTCCTTGTTGTCGAGCAGCAGTTTTTCATGGGCCAGCACCGCCTCGGGGTCGCCCTGGGTGCGGAAGGTCAGCAGGCCCAGCTCGGCCTCGTTGAGGCGCAGGTGCAGGATGGCATCATCCAGCTCGCGGGCGAGCTTCAGCAGGTAGGACTGGTCCCCCTGCCCTTCCAGCGCGGCGGCATCGGCCGGCGCCTCGCCCTCGGGGCCCTTGAGCGTGATGGTCGCCCGGCGGCGGTCGCGGTCAAGCTCCACCTCGACCAGCGAATAGGTCAGCGAGCCATCCTCGCCGATGGTGCGGTCGATGGGGCCGAGCGTGATGCCCTTGCCGGTGGCCTTCTTCGAGGCGGCGGCGAATTCCCTGGCGCGCTCCTGCACGGTCGCGTCGAATTTCGAGTTGGGGATCACCTCGTCGACGAGGTCCCAGTCTTTCGCCCGCTTGCCGCGCACGCCTTCCTCGATCGAGCAGAACACGTCGGCCAGGTCGCGGCGCACCTTGCGCTTGTCGGTGACGCGGGTCAGCCCGCCGGTGCCCGGCAGCACGGCCAGAAGCGGCACCTCGGGCAGCGCGACCGAGGACGTGCTATCGTCGGTCAGCATGATGTGGTTGCAGGCGATGGCCAGCTCGTACCCGCCGCCCGCACAGGAGCCTTTGACGGCGGCAATGTACTTTTGCCCAGAGTCGGCCTCGGCCGCCTCGTAGGTGTTGCGCGTCTCGTTGGTGAACTTGCAGAAGTTGACCTTGTGGCTGTGTGCCGCGCCGCCCAGCATGCGGATGTTGGCGCCGGCGCAGAAGACCTTGTCCTTGCCCGACTGCATGACGACGACCTTCACCTCCGGATGCTCGAAGCGCATCCGCTGCACGATGTCGGCCAGTTCGATATCGACGCCGAGGTCGTAGGAATTCAGCTTGAGCTGGTAGCCGTCGAACAACCCGCCATCCTCGTCGACATCCATGTAGAGATTGGCGATGTCGCCGTCATACTCGACGCGCCAGTGGCGGTATTTCGACGGGTCAGTCTGAAAATCTATGGTCTTGGTCACCGCGGCGTCCTCCCGGTTCGAGCCAATCTTGCTTGTGCGTTAAGTTGCATCATAGTGCTTACGGCTGTGCATGTAAACCGCAAAGCCCGTGTTTTGTGCACGATATAACCCCTTATTTCATTAGTTTATGGCAGGCAATTGCCGATCTGACGGGATTTGGCATTATTTTGCACACCCCTCACCCGGTATGTGCCCGCGCCTGATTCCTCATCACTTCCACCTCCGCGCGGCCCAGTCCCATCAGCCTCTCCTGCCCCTGCAGGAAGGCCTCCCGCAGCGCGGCCTCGGCCAGCGCGGCGATGCGGCGGGCGGCATTCTCGCGGCCCATCCGCGCCTTGAGCCCGCCATTGGCCAGCTGGATCAGCCCCTGCAGCAGGTGCCGCTCGGCGCTGGCGGGGGGCAGGACCATCCAGACGGCCTCCCACAGTTCATGGGCCTCCCAGAAATACCCCTGCGCGAACGCCTCCTTCCCGCCGAGGAACGCCGCGCTTTGCGCCATTTCCTCCGGTGTCATCGCCGGCGAAAGCCCCTCCTTCAGCGGTTCGAAAATCGCCTCGTCTGGCCGCTCGGTCTGACCGGGAAGGTAGGGCCGGGGCGGCAGGGTCAATGCCGGGGCGCGGGTCACGGCGCGCGACTCACGCGACCTCGACCTCCGCCGCCTCGATCCGGGTCAGGCGCGCGGTGAACTCGGCCACCGCCGCCAGCGTCTTCTCGGGCTGGTCCATGTGGGGCGAATGCCTGCACGCGTCGATCACGGCCGTATCGACCGGCGCATAGCTGCGGGTCTCGACCTCCTCGACCTGCGCCAGAGTGCCGTACTGGTCCTCGCGCCCCTGGATCACCAGCGAGGGAATGCGCAGGTAGTCGATCACCTCGGCCACGTTCCACGCCTTGAAGCCCGGGTCGAGCCACGCGTCGTTCCAGCCGCGGAAGGTGGCCTCGGGGTCGCGATGGTACTTGGCCATCCGGGTTTTCATATCGCCCTCCGCGAACACCTCGCGCGCCTTGGCGATCTCAGCCAGCCCCATCTCCTCGGTGAAGAAATGCGGCGCCATCAGGATCAGGCCGCGCACGCGGTAGTCTTCCACCCGGCCGGCATATTCCGCGGCAATCGTGGCCCCGTCGGAATGTCCGAACAGGATCACCGGCCCCTCGCCCAGCGCATCCAGCACGTCGGGCAGCACGTCGACCGCCTCGCGCGTCATGTAATCCAGCGGCCGGGGCAGGTCGGCCGGGTCCGACTGGCCATAGCCCGCCCGCGAGAAGGCGAAAACCGGGCAGCCCGTGGCCTGCGCCACCCGCTCGGGGAAATCCCGCCAAAGGGCGAGACACCCCAGCCCCTCGTGCAGCATGACGATCACGGGGTTCTCGCCCGGCGCCGCGCCGAAGGCCGCCCATTCCAGCGATTTGCCGCCCGCCGTCAGCGTGCCCTTGCCGGCGTTCCAGTCGATGCTCATCAGGCCGTCTCCCTCAGTTTGAAACGCTGGATCTTGCCGGTAGCCGTTTTCGGCAACTCGTCGACCACCTCGATCCAGCGGGGGTATTTCCACATGCCGATCTTGTCCTTCACGAAGCCCTTCAGCGTGTCGGCGTCCACCGTCTCGGCCCCCTCCTTCAGCACGACATAGGCGGCGGGCTTGATCAGGTCCTGATCGTCCGCCCGGCCGATGACCGCGGCTTCGAGGATGGACGGGTGTTCGACCAGCGTCTGCTCCACCTCGAAGGGGCTGACCCAGATGCCCGAGACCTTGAACATGTCGTCGGTCCGCCCGCAATAGACATACCGCCCCTCGGGCGTGCGCTCGTACTTGTCGCCCGTGCGGGTCCAGTGCCCGGCGAAGGTCGACATGGATTTGTGCCGGCGGTTCCAGTAGCCCTCGGCGCTCGACGGGCCGCGCACCAGCAGCTCGCCCACTTCACCCTCGGCCACGTCCTCGTCATGCTCGTCCACCAGCCGCACCTCGTAACCGGGCACCGCCGTGCCGGAGGTGCCGTAGACGATGTCGTCGGGCCGGTTCGACAGGAAGATATGCAGCATCTCGGTCGAGCCCACGCCATCGACGATATGCGCGCCCCAGAGGCGGTGCCACCGCTCGCCCACCTCGCGCGGCAGCGCCTCGCCGGCAGAGGTGCAGAGGCGGATGCAATGATCGGGCGGCGTGCCCGCCTTCTCCTGCTCGAAGACCAGCGCGGCATAAAGCGTCGGCACCCCGCAGAAGATCGTGGGCTTCTCCTCCTTCATGATGCGGAAGACCAGGTCGGGCGTCGGCCGCCCGGCGGCGATCACCGTGGTCGCGCCCACCGACATCGGGAAGGACATGGCGTTGCCCAGCCCGTAGGCGAAGAACATCTTGGCGACGGAATAGACGGTATCGTCCTCGGTGATCCCCAGCACATCGCGCGAGAAGCATTCGGCCGTGGCCTGCAGGCTGGAATGCACGTGCCGCACACCCTTCGGCGCCCCGGTCGAGCCCGAGGAATAGAGCCAGAACGCCAGCTCGTCCGCGCTGGCCTCGACCGTCTCGATCTCGGGGGCGTCCTTGACGAAGGACTGGTAACTTTCGGTGCCCTCGGGCGCATCCCCGATCACCACCACGGCGCGCAGGTAGCGGTTGTCCTGTACTGCGGGCGCCACCGTCTCCCACAGCGATTGCGACACCACGAGAACCGAGGCGCGGCTGTCGGAAAGGATGCTGTCATAGACCTGCGTCGACAGAAGCGTGTTGAGCGGCACCGGGATGGCCCCGGCCTTGAGCGCGCCCCAGAAGATCACCGGGAACTCGACCTGGTCCTGCACGATCATCGCGACCCGCTCCTCGCGCCGCACGCCGTGCCGCTCCAGCGCCCCGCCGAAGCGGGCGGCTTCCTGTGCCAGCTGGCCATAGGTCAGGCTGCGCTTCGCACCATCGGCCTCGCGGAAGGCCACCTTGTCGGCACGGCCCTCCTCGATGTGGCGGTCCACGAAATAGAGTGCGGCATTGTCGTTCATTGATGGGTCCTCCTCCCGTCGCCGGGCGCGGGGCCCGGCGTGCCCGGCCTACTTGCCGGTAAACTCGATCGCGCCCTGCGGCAGCAGGTAGAGCACG
>Ga0189287_100253_pt1 | contig 18978 bp, 16 predicted proteins | sample UW86minimetaG_FD_130319 | JGI IMG/M metagenome (GOLD analysis project Ga0189287, IMG submission 130319) | Marine microbial communities from the Costa Rica Dome - UW86 mini metaG | ecosystem: Environmental > Aquatic > Marine > Oceanic > Photic zone | place: Costa Rica: the Eastern Pacific... | reverse complement strand
CCTGAACGCCGGCGGCACCGGCAAGACTCCTACCGTGATCGCGCTGGTACAGCGGCTGCAGGCCAAGGGGCTGAAGCCCGTCGTCGTCTCGCGCGGCTATGGCGGCACCCTGACCGGCCCGGTCGAGGTCGACCCGAAACGTCACGGCTATGCCGAGGTCGGCGACGAACCGCTCCTGATCGCCGCCTTCACCCCCGTCTGGATCGGACGCGACAGGGCGGCAGCGGCCCGGTCGGCGGCACAGGCCGGGGCCGACGTGATCGTGATGGATGACGGGTTCCAGAACCCCTCGGTGGCCAAGGACCTCTCGCTGGTGGTGGTCGACGCCGCCCGCGGCTTCGGCAACGGGCTCTGCATCCCGGCCGGCCCCCTGCGCGAACCGGTGGCAACCGGCCTCTCCCGCGCCGACCTGCTGCTCAGCATCGGGCCCGCAGACGCACAGGCGGCCTTCCGCGAAACATGGGGCCCCTCCCTCACCGTTCCTGCCCTGACCGGCCACCTCGCCCCGCTGCAGACCGGCATGGACTGGTCCGGCACCCGCTTCCTCGCCTTCGCCGGCATCGGCCACCCCGAGAAGTTCTTCGCCACCCTCCGCGCGCAGGGCGCCGAACTGTCCCGCGCCGAGGCGCTGGAGGATCACCAGCCGCTGACACAGGCCCTGATGACCCGGCTCGAGGCCGAGGCCAAGCTGCTGAACGCCCAGCTCGTCACGACAGAGAAAGACGCCGTCCGCCTGCCCCAGTCGTTCCGTCAGAAGGTCCTGACCCTGCCGGTAAGGCTGGAGGTGGAAGATTGGTCGGCTTTTGATACAGCGTTGAACATGCTGCCGTAGGGTGGGTGAAACCCACCGCTCTCTTCCCAAAGGTGGGTTGGCACCCACCCTACTTCACGTTGCCCGCCACCGTCGCGTAGGGTGGGTGAAACCCACCATCGCCCCGTCCCTCACCCGTCCTCGCCCAGCTTCGGCGAAGGCCGCTCCAGCGCCAGCTCCGCATCCGAGAACCGGAACGGCCCCCGCACGCCCGGCACGCCGTCAAGCTCAACCCGCATGCCCCGCGCCTTGACCTGCGGGTCCTCGAACACCTCCGACAGGTCATTGATCGGCCCGGCGGGAATGCCCTCGGCCTCGCAGGCGGCCAGCAGGTCGGCCTTGGAAAACGTCACCGTCCGCGCCGTCAGCGCCGCGATCAGCGCCTCGCGGTTCGCCACCCGGTCGGCATTGCGCAGGTAGTCCGGCGCTTCCGCCAGGTCGTCACAGCCCAGCACCCGGCACAGCCGCTGGTACTGCGCGTCGTTGCCGGTGGCGATGATGATATAGCCGTCGGCACAGTCGAACACCTGGTAGGGCGCGAGATTGGGGTGGTAGTTCCCCGTCCGCCCCGGCGGCGTGCCGGTGGCGAGGTAGTTCATCGCCTGGTTCGCCGTCGCCGCCACCGCGCAATCGAGCAGCGCCATGTCGATATGCTGGCCCTTTCCCGTCCGCTCGCGCTGGTGCAGCGCGGCCAGGATACCGGCCACGGAATAAAGCCCGGTGAACAGGTCCGTCACCGCCACGCCCGCGCGCTGGGGCTGGCCGTCGGGGTCGCCGGTGATCGACATGAACCCGGACATGCCCTGGATGATGTAGTCATACCCGGCCCGGTGCGCATAAGGTCCATCCTGCCCGAACCCGGTGATCGAGCAATAGATCAGCCCGGGGTTGAGTTTCGACAGGCTGGCATAATCCAGCCCGTACTTGGCCAGACCACCCACCTTGAAATTCTCGATCAGGATATCGGCCTCCGCCACCAGCTCCCGCACCCGGGCCTGGCCCTCTTCGGTGCGGAAATCGACGGCAACACTGGCCTTGCCCCGGTTGCAGGAATGGAAATAGGCGGCCGTCCGGTCCTCGCCCCGCTCGATGAAGGGCGGGCCCCACGCGCGGGTATCGTCGCCCGCGGGGCTTTCCACCTTGATCACCTCGGCGCCCAGGTCGGCCAGCGTCTGCCCGGCCCACGGCCCGGCAAGGATCCGGGCCAGTTCGACGACCTTCAGCCCGGCCAGCGGTGCTGCCTTCATTCGCCGAGCGCCTCGTCCAGGACCTCTTTCAGCTCGTCATAGGACATGTTCGAATGCTGCTCGCCGTTGATCATCAGCGTCGGGGTCGAGCTGATGTCGTCTTCCTCGGCATTCTCCTGGTACCAGGCGACCAGCGTCTTGGCTTTCTGGTTGTCTGTCAGGCACGCCTCGAGCTGGTCATCCTCCAGACCGGCCACCTTGCCGATCTTGCGCAGCCGGTCGGCGATGGCGACCGGGTCCTGACCGTTGCCGATCCAGTCACGCTGCTGCTTGTAGAGCATGTCGGCGATGCCGAAGAACCGTTCCTCCCCGCCGCAGCGCGCGACCATTCCGGCCCACAGGCCGTAGCGGTCGAAATAGACATCGCGGTAGATGAAGTTGATCTTGTCGGTGTCGATGTAATCCGCCTTCAGCTGCTTGAACTGGTTCTGGTGGAAATTGGCACAATGCGGACAGGTGAACGACGCATATTCGATCATCGTGACGTCGGCGTCGGGGTTGCCCAGCGACATCTCGACGATGGTGGAGGTGTCGATCTCTTCCTCGGCCACCTCGGCCCCCTCGTCGGTGGCGGCGCCGTCTTCGGCCTCGGCGGCCTCTTCGGTCGCGGCCCCGTCTTCCACTTCGGCCGCCTCTTCCGTTTCGGCGCCGTCGGTCGCCTCGGCGTCGGTCTGCTGCGCGTTGACGGCGGCAAAGGGCAGGTCGCTCTGCGCCGGGGTCGGCTGCGAGTTCAGCCACCACGCCAGGCCGGCAACAAGGGCAAGGGCCACGGCCCCGGGGATGATCATGCGGTTCATCGCGGAATTCCTTCGGTCAGGGTTTGCGTCTGGATAGAATGTTCCGGCCCAGGGCTTCAAGGGCCTGCCTCAGCCCCTCGTCATGGACCGGCGCGGCGATCTCGGCGGCGTGCCGGCCGGCCTCGGGGTCGGGCGCGGCCGGCGGGGCCTGTTTGGGCCGTGTCTCGAACGCGACCTGCCCCTCGGCAAAGCCGGTGGGGGCGGTCTGGGTGATGCGGATACGGGCGATGGCATTGTAGCCATAGGCCGCGTTCACCCGTTCGCGCAGGGTTTCCTTCTGCATTTCCAGCATCGGGGCCTGCGCGCCGGTGGTCAGCACCGACAGGGTTGCGCCGAAGCCCTGCCGGCCATAACTGACCTCGACGGGGCGGGCGATGGCAGCGATCTCGTCGCCGACGATCTCGGCCCAATGGGTCAGCACGCGGCTCACGGCAAAGCCCCGCGTCTCCGACGCCTTGCGGATTTGCGGCCCCAACAGGGTCGCACCGCGCTTGAAACCGAATGTTGTGCCCTTGTGGGCGGGCATGGCTGACCTCCCGGCGCTTCTGCCCTAACTTAGGCCAAGTGGCGGGCGATGACAGCCCCCGAGATGAGGGAGAGGCATAACAGATGCGTGACGGGCAGGTTCAGGAACTCCTCGACTGGTACGACCGGCACGCCCGCGACCTGCCATGGCGCGTGGGGCCTTCGGCGCGGGCGGCGGGCGTGCGGCCCGATCCCTACCGCGTGTGGCTGTCCGAGGTGATGCTGCAACAGACCACCGTCGCCGCCGTGAAGGCCTATTTCGAACGTTTCACCACGCTCTGGCCCACGGTGACAGACCTCGCCCGCGCCGAGGATGGCGTGGTAATGGGCGAATGGGCGGGGCTTGGCTATTACGCCCGCGCCCGCAACCTTTTGAAATGCGCCCGTGTCGTCGCGGAGGAGCATGACGGCCGCTTCCCCGATACGCGCGAGGGGCTGCTGGCCCTTCCAGGAATCGGCCCTTATACCGCCGCCGCGATCTCGGCCATCGCCTACGACGCGCCGGAAGTGGTGGTCGATGGCAATGTCGAGCGGGTGATGGCCCGGCTTTTCGACATCCGCACCCCCCTGCCCGCCGCCAAGCCCGAGATGACGGCGGCCGCCGCCCGGATGACCCCGAATGAGCGCCCCGGCTGCTATGCCCAGGCCGTCATGGACCTCGGCGCCACCATCTGCACGCCGCGCTCCCCCGCCTGCGGCATCTGCCCCTGGCGCGAGCCTTGCCTCGCCCGCAGGGCCGGCGTGCAAGCCGACCTACCCGTAAAGGCGCCGAAAAAGACCAAGCCCACCCGCTTCGGCTATGCCTATGTCGCCCGCCGCACCGATGGCGCCTGGCTCCTGGAACGCCGCCCCGACAGCGGCCTCCTCGGCGGCATGCTGGGCTGGCCCGGCAGCGATTGGAACGAAGACCCACGGCCCGCCCCGCCGGTCGAGGCCAACTGGCACCGCCTTCCCGAGGAAGCCCGCCACACCTTCACCCATTTCCACCTGCGCCTGAAGATCGACGTGGCGCTTGTCCCGGCCGAGACCCAACCGGCGCGCGGCAGCTTCCTCTTGCCGAGGGATTTCAGCCCCGCCTCGTTACCCACCGTCATGCGAAAGGTTTTTGACTTGGCTCATGGAAGCTTCGAAAATGCCCGCTAAACTCACCGCGGGGCAAGAACCGAGGAGCCACGCCATGATCCCTGCCAGACAGGCCATCAACCTGCGCAATGCCATCCCATTCTGGATGTCGCTGCTGCTCGTGCCCGTTGCCATTCTCGGCGCCACCGTCGGCGGCTGGACGGTGATCCTCCTGCCCATCGTGACGTGGTATTTCTTCTCGATCCTCGATGCCATCCTCGGCCTCAACCTCGACAATGCCGACCCCGAGACGGGCGAGGACGACCTGACATGGTACAAGGCCATCACGCTGGTCTGGCCGCCGGTGCAGTTCGCCCTGCTCTTCGGGCTGATCTGGTACGTCACCGGCCCGGGCGATGCCCATCTCTCGGCGCTGGAAACCATCGTGCTGTTCTTCGGCGTGGGCGTCATCACCGGCACCGTGGGCATCAACTACTCCCACGAACTCATGCATCAGAAAGACCGCGGCGAACGCTTCCTCGGCGACGTGCTCCTCTCGATGGTGCTCTACTCCCATTTCCGCTCGGAACACCTGCAGGTGCATCACCGCCATGTCGGCACGCCGCGCGACCCGGTGACGGCGCGCTACAACGAGGGGTTTCACCGCTTCTTCCCGCGCGTGCTGATCGGATCGCTGAAATCCGCGTTCAAGGCCGAAAAGGCCATGCTTGCCCGCAAGGGCCTGCCCTGGACAGACCTCTCCAACCCGTTCTTCCGCTACTGGGCGCTGCAAGCCTTCATGCTGCTCCTCGCCATCCTGATCGGCGGCTGGGCCGGGCTTTTCCTCTTCCTCTGGCAGGCCTTCGTCGCGGTCTGGCAGCTCGAACTCGTCAACTATGTCGAACATTACGGCCTCACCCGCAAACACCTGGGTGAGGGCAAGTACGAACACGTCAAACCCCAGCATAGCTGGAACGCGGCGCACAAGGCCTCGAACTGGCTGCTGATCAACCTCCAGCGCCATTCCGACCACCACTACAAGCCCGACCGACGCTTCCCGCTCCTCCAGAACTACGGCGTCGACGAGGCGCCGCAACTGCCCTACGGCTACCCGATCATGACCATGGCGGCGATGGTGCCCCCGGTCTGGCGCCGGGTGATGAACCCCCGCGTGCGCCAGTGGCGGCAGATGTACTACCCCGAGATCACCGACTGGCTGCCCTACAACAAGGCAAAGAACCCCATGCCGCGCGGCGCCTGATACGACGCGCCGCCTGCGCGTCTTCCGGCCGGAAATATCCCGGGGGAGTCGTTGAAATCCTTATGGATTCCAACGCCAGGCGCAACGCGCCCTCCCGCGGTTCAGGTCACTGAACCCGCGTCCAGGTCTGCCCCCGGCAGAACACCGCGACACACCCCTCGACGGTCAGGGTGTTCCCGTTCAGAGACATCTTCGAATTGTAGGTCTTGCCCCGGTCCGGCGCCCAGATCTTGCCGTTGCCGTACTGCCCGCCGCCTTCGGCCTGCATGTCCCACAGCATCCGCTTGTTGAGATGCTCGTAGCTGTCGTTCGACTGGCCCTGCGCGTCGAACGCCTTGCGGATCGCGCCACAGATCGCCTCACCACAGCCGTAGACACTTACATGCAGGTAGCCGCCGCTGTCGCCCGGCTCGGTCTTCCACGTGCCTTCCACCGGATCGGCGAACGCCGCGCCCGCGCTCAGGCCCAGCGCCGCGATGGTCATTGCTAGTCGTTTCATAGGTTCTCCTCCCTTTAAAACATTGCCGCAGCTTGGCGAGGGTTCCCGCAACCGATCAAGTCTGACGTCGGGTCGCGTTGCATTTTTCGCAGCGTCATGCCAAAGCCCCGTTCGGCAGCAGAAGGAGCCCGTGCCGATGATCCTCTACCCCGCGATCGACCTCAAGGACGGCCAGGCCGTCCGCCTGCTCAAGGGCGAGATGGACAAGGCCACCGTCTTCAACGACGACCCGGCCAGCCAGGCGGCGCAATTCGTCGAGGCGGGCTGCGAATGGCTGCACCTCGTCGACCTGAACGGCGCCTTCGCGGGCGAGCCGGTGAACGCCGCCGCCGTCGAGGCGATCCTCGAACGCGTCGATGTCCCCACCCAACTCGGCGGCGGCATCCGCGACATGGCCACAATCGAACGCTGGCTCGAAAAGGGCCTCAAGCGCGTCATCCTCGGCACCGTGGCGGTGGAAAACCCCGCGCTGGTGCGCGAGGCCGCCTCCGCCTTCCCCGGGCAGGTCGCCGTCGGCATCGATGCCCGAAACGGCCTCGTCGCCACCCGCGGCTGGGCCGAGGAAACCGATGTGCAGGTCACCGACCTCGCGCAATCCTTCGAAGACGCCGGCGTCGCCGCGATCATCTACACCGACATCAACCGCGACGGCGCCATGCAGGGCCCCAACATCGAGGCCACCGCGGCGCTGGCCAACGCCGTCTCGATCCCTGTCATCGCCTCCGGCGGCGTCTCCAGCCTCGACGACCTGCTTGCACTCCGTGACTGCGGCGCGCCGCTCAACGGCGCCATCTCCGGCCGCGCCCTCTACGACGGCGCGCTCGACCTGAAAACCGCCCTCGCCGCCCTCAAGCCGTAACCCGCCCCGGCCCCCGAGCCGGGGCCTCGCGCCGTACAAGGCCCCGGGTCAAGCCCGGGGCGGGCACCAACTTATCAAGCCTTCGCCAACTCCTCCGCCCGCACCTCGGTGTAGTGGTCGAACTCCGCCGTGAACCACGCCGTGCCCCGCGCCGCACTCGCCAGCGTATGGGTCAGCTCGTCCAGCGCCGTCATCGGCAACATCGCGCGGAACACGTCCCACCCGGCGGCGGTCGGGTGGCCCTCGAAGCCCATCACCTGCCCCTTCATCCCCGAGATCGTCGGCACCAGCCCCCCGGCATAGACCGACGGCACGTGGATCAGCACCTGCGCGATCGGCTCCAGCACCGTCGCCCCGCTTTCCGCCATCGCCTCCTTCATCGCGTTCTTCCCGGCGGTGCGGAAGGCAAAGTCGGAACTGTCCACCGAGTGATGCTTGCCGTCCGTCAGCGTCACGCTCACATCGACCACCGGAAACCCGTTCGGCCCCTCGCCCAGCGCATCCCGCACCCCGGCCTCGACCGCCGGGATATAGTTGCGCGGCACGGCGCCCCCTTTCACCACCTCGTCAAAGGCAACGCCCGTCCCACGCGCCAACGGCTTCACGTCGATCACCACGTCGGCGAACTGCCCGGCCCCGCCCGACTGCTTGCGATGCCGGTGATGGCAGGTCACCGGCTTGCGGATCGTCTCGCGATAGGCAGGCGGCACGTGATGCTCGGTCACCTCGATCCCGAACCCGTCGGAAAGCTTCGACGCCAACCGCCGGAAATGCTGCGGCCCCTGCCCGCAGAGCACGGCATGACCCGACTGCGCATCCTGCTCGACCCGTATCCCGGTATCGATCTCCGACAACCGCTCCAGCGCCGAGGACAACCTTGCCTCGTCCCGCTCATGCGCAGGCTCGATCAGCCGCCGGTACCCCGGCTCATGCGCCTGTGCCCATTCCGGCAGCGGATGAGCCGACCCGGCCTCGTACACCTCGCCGGCCTTCAAATGGTCCGACTTCATCGTCAGCCCCACATCCCCCGGCGCCAACTCCGGCAAGGGCGACTTCGCATCGAGCCCGGTGATGCTCCCCACCGCCTTGCCGCCCAGCGGCTTGCCATTGCCCACGCCATCGCCCAGCGCCCTTACCATCACCGTCTTGCCAAGATGCTTCACGTGATCGGCCAGCAGCCCCACGGCCACCGATGTCGCCCCTTCAGACAACCGCTCGCGGGCCACCTCGACCCCCGGCGCCTCGTGCCTCAAGGATTTCATCAGCCGCAGCATCCCGTTGCGATGCTCGGCCGAGCCCATCAGCGCGGGCACGAGGTCATGATGCTGCAACACGCTCGTCGCCGTGTGATAGACATCCTCGGTCAGCGGCTGCTTGTCCTCGATAAGCTGCTCCATCAGCCCGTCATCGAAATCCGCCAGCGCCTCCAGCAAATGCTCCCGCGCCTCCTGCTCGCGGCTCGCCACGCTGTCGGGAATTTCCACCAGCGCCGACGGCTCCCCTTCCCGGTACTGCCAGGCCCGTTCCGATATCAGGTCCACCGCACCGACGATCTGCCCATCCTCCCGTATCGGCACCTGCCGCAACGCAATCCCGTGCCGGCAATAGACCTGCAGCGAAGCGATCACCTCGCTCATCCGGCCCGCCGCCGCATCGACCCTGTTCACAAAAAGAAAGCAGGGAACCCCTGCTTCTTCGATCACCCGGAAATATGGGGCCGCCAGCACCGCGGCCTCGGGATCGGCCCCGACGCAGAGCACCGCCGCATCGCTCCCCGCCAGCGCGGGCCCCGCCGTCGAGAGGTTTTCCGCGCCACCGGCAATATCCACCGCCGTCCAGTCATCGCCCATGAAACCGAACTGGCTCACCTTCGCCACGCCCGGAATGTCGAGCACCTGCGCGCGCTGTTCCTCCAGCCCGATCAGCCCCTCCACCAATGTCGATTTACCGGATTGCGATGGTCCGAGAACCGTAAAGACCCGCATGATGTTCCTCCCTGTTTCAAGCCAGCGTTGCGCTGCCCGAACACAGGAGGGGCGACCATCGCCACCGCGACCCTGTCTTGCCTGCAATCTGCCCATCCCGCCGGTCACGGCCTGACCTTGCGGCCGGCGCCTGTTTCGGCAGTCTCGGTCCTGCCACTGTCGGTCATCGCGGCGGCACCCGTCAAGAAAACTGTGCGGCGCGAGCGTCGGCGGTCAAAGCCCGCCCACATCCTCGGGCGCGATCGCCACCGTCTTGATGACCGCGTGACAGGCCGCGCCCACCTCCAGCCCCAGCGCCTGCGCCGACCGCCGCGTCACCCGCGCCAGAACGGTCCCGGCGGGCGTCTCCAGCGACACCAGCGTGCCCGGCCCGTCCCCCGGCCGAATCGCCGAGACCGTCCCCCGCAGCAGGTTCAGCGCCGACAGCCCCACCGGTTTCTCCCGCGCCAATATCACGTCATGCGCCGCCACGCGCACCCGCACCTCGCGCCCGACCTCCTGCGCCACCCTTGGCAGGAACAGCGCCGCGCCGCCCGCCTCCAGCTCGGTCAGCCCGTCCTCGTGATGCCGCGCCACCCTGGCCACAAGCAGCGCCCCGGCGCCTCGTACGCCTGTCGGCATCACCTCCGGATCGCTCAGCACCTCGCCCGCCGGCCCCTGCCGGACAACCCTGCCGTCCTGCAAGACCACCACCGTAGTCGCCAGCCGTGCCACCTCCGCCGCCGAATGGCTGACATAGAGGATCGGCACCGACACCTCGTCGCGCAGCCGCTCGAAATAGGGCAGGATCTCCGCCTTCCGCCCCTCGTCCAGCGCCGCCAAAGGTTCGTCCGCCAGCAACAAGCGCGGCCGCGCCAGCAACGCCCGCCCGATAGCCACCCGCTGCTTCTCACCGCCCGAGAGGCCACCCGGCCGCCGCGACAGCAAATGCCCGATCCCCAGCATGTCGATCACGTGATCCATGCTCTCGGTCGCGCCATTCCCCGCGAACCACCGCCCATAGGACAGGTTCTGCTTCACCGTCATATGCGGAAAGAGCCGCCCCTCCTGGAAGATATAACCCAGCCTGCGCCGATGCGGCGGCAGCCACCGGCCCGCGTCCGTATCGACCAGCACCGCGCCATCCACCGCCACGCGGCCGCGGTCGGGCTTCAACAGCCCCGCCACGGCATTGACCACCGAGGTCTTCCCCGACCCCGACCGCCCGAACAGCACCGTCACCCCCGGCGGCGCCTCGAACGCCACGTCCAGCCGGAACCCGCCCAGCGTATGACCGATATCCACCGCCAGCGTCATCCGCCAGCCACCCTTGCCGCCGCCCGCCTCGCCACGACCTCGGACAGCAGCAATGCCCCCATGGCGATCACCACCGACACGATCACCAGCCGCATCGCCGGCCCCTCGCCGCCTGGCACCTGCAGGAAGGCATAGACCGCCGATGGCAGCGTCTGCGTCTGACCCGGAATGTTGGAAACGAACGTAATCGTCGCCCCGAACTCTCCCATCGCCTTGGCGAAGGCCAATATGGCCCCGGCCAAGACCCCCGGCAAAATCAGCGGCAAGGTCACCGTCACGAACACCCACGCCCGTGACGCCCCCAAAGTCGCCGCCGCCTCCTCAAGCTTGGGGTCCACCGACTCGATCGACAGCCGGATCGCCCGCACCATCAGCGGAAACGCCATCACCCCGGCCGCCAGCGCCGCCCCGGTCCAGCGAAAGGCAAAGACGATCCCCACCTTTTCCAGCAAGCCCCCTACCGGCCCCGTCGTGCCAAAGGTCAGCAACAGCAGGTACCCCGTCACCACCGGCGGCAATATCAGCGGCAGGTGCACCAGCCCGTTCACCACCTGCTTGCCCGGAAACCGCCACCGCGCCAGCGCATAGGCGGTGAAGATGCCAATCGGCAGTGCCACCAGCGTCGCCCAGAACGACACCCGAAGCGACAGCGCCACCGCCTGCCATTCCTCGGGGCCAAGCCATCCCATGCCGGCTAGTCCGCCAGCACGGTGAACCCGTGCCGCTCGAACACCTCGCGCGCCGCCCCGCTTTGCAGATAGCCCAGGAATTCCGCCACCATCGGCCCCACCCGGCCACTCATCGCCGCCGCCGGGTAGACGATGGGCGGGTGGCTGTCCTCGGGGAACACGCCCAGCACGCTCACGCCCTCCTCGGCGGCCGCATCGGTGGCATAGACCACGCCCATCGGCGCCTCGCCGATCGCCACCAGCTTCAGCGCGGCGCGCACGTTGTCGGCCTGCACCACGCGGGGCTCGACCGCCTGCCACTGCCCGAGGCTCTCCAGCGCCGCCTTGCCGTAAATCCCCGCCGGCACCGCATCCACCAGCGCCATCGCCAGCCGCCCCTCGCCCAGCATGGCGCCAAGGTCCATCCGCGGCCCGATCTCCACCGGGTCAGCCGCACCATGCGCAATCAAAACGATCCGGTTGCCCAGCAGGTCGATCCGCGTGCCGTCCTCGACCGTCCCGGCCTCCTCCAGCCGGTCCATCCAGCCGGGATTGGCCGAGATGAATACATCCGCCGGCGCCCCCAGCTCGATCTGCCGCGCCAGCGCCGACGACCCGGCATAGGACACCGTCACCTCGTGCCCGGCCGCCGCCTCGAACCCGTCGGCCACCTCGTCCATCGCGTTCTTCAGGCTCGCCGCCGCGAAGACCGTGATCTCATCCGCCGCCACCGGCCCCGCCAGCAGGGCCGCCAGCGCAATGGCCACGTACCGTTTCATCAATCCCATCATGCCGACGGAGTATTGACACCACGGGCCCGTCCGCAAGCGCTAATCCACGCTCTTCAGCCGGCTTCGCTGGATCACCGCCACCACCACCAGCGGCACGACCACCGTCACCACCGCCACCGTGATCAGCAGCCAGCCCAGCTCCGAATAGTCCTGCTGCATCGTCACCGCCCCGCTTTCCGGGTCCGTCACCTCGCGCCGGATGGTGTAGACCCGGTTGAGATACTTGGTCCCCAGCGTGCTCGCCGACAGCGCCAGGTTGGTGAACGAGGCCATTACCGCGAAGAACGTGGCCTTCAGGTCCCCCGGCGCGTTCTTCGCGATCCACGCCAGCATCGGGATCATCGCGATCTGCCCCAAGGGCGACTCGATCGCGGTATCGAGGATCGCGATGAACCGCGCATCCACCACGCCACCGGTCAGCGGCGCGGTGATATCCTGTATCCCGTAATACAACCCGATATTCGGCAGGGTCAGAACCCCCGCCGCCAGCGTCAGCAGCACCACGATATAGACGATGGGCCGATGCGCCATCAGCGGCCGCAGCACCACCATCCCCGCCAGCGTCAGCACCGAGGTAATCAGCGACAGCACCGACAGGAACTGCTGGTCGAACCCCAGCACGTCGATGTTGAACCACGCCACCCCGTCGCCCGGCCGCGGCACGGCGCGGAAGGCGAAGATGATCACCGCCGTCCCGATCAGCGTCCTCGCCTGCGCCTCCGGCAGCACCGCCACCAGCTGCCGCATCAGCAGGATCACGATGATCAGCGACCCGCCAAAGATGATCTCCTGCCCGTAGGGCACCTGGCCCAGCCCGAAGATCAGCGTCAGCGCCACGAAGGCACCGCCGCCGATGAAATACCACATGTTGGGCCTGGTCTCCTCGTCGGGCCGGGCAAAGGCCGCCTCGACCTCCTCGCGCGCCAGCCCCTGCCGCTCAAGCCGGCGCTTCTTCACCGCCTTCTGCACCCCGGCCAGCACCACGCCCGAGACCGAGATCACCGGGATCGCCAGCGCCGCCAGGTAGATATCGGCGTAGATCTCCGCCTTCGCCGCCGGGCTCAGCGCCTCGATGCCCCGGAACATGTAGATATTGAGCGCCGCCACCACCACCGTGCCGGAAATCAGCGCGAACCGGCCCAGCGTCTGCATGGTCACATGCATCGCCTTCTCGTCCTCGTCCGAGATCGGGTTGCCCGCGCTGTCGACCTTCGGCACCGCCTCCACCGACATGGCATCGGCCACCGCGTCCTGCAGCACCACGCCACAGGGCGCCAGCAGGAAGCTCGTCACGTACCACGAACTCAGCGGCATCACCGCCGCCATCATCTCGCGCTCGGTCAGCACGAGGTACATGATGAAGACGCTCGCCGCCAGAAGCCCGGCGCCGATCCAGACCAGCAGCCATTTCCACTTCCAGATGATGTCCACCAGGTGCCCCAGCGGCATCTTCAGCGCCCAGGGCAGCCCCGCCCAGAAGGCCAGCCCGGCCAGGTAGGCGGCCGACAGGTCGAGGTAATCCTTGACGAAGAACGTGCCCACGATCGCCGTCAGCCCGGTGAACCCGTAGGCGAAATAGACCATCAGCGGCGGCAGGAACGACCATCGCACCTGCCGGCCCAGGTCGAAAATGACCGCGTCGATCCAACCCTTGCGCGCCCCGGCTTCCGTCATCGGCTCTCCTTCTGTCGCTCCGCTCAGCCTAGGGGCCCACCCCCGGCCCTATCAATCAACGTCCCCGCACGAGCGCGTGACCGCACCCGCCTATCGCAGCACCGAGGAATAAAGCAGCATGCCCCAGGGCCCAAGCTTCGCCTCGACCTTTCCCCACAGCGCCCCGAACCCGATCGGATCGGCCCGGCAGGCGGCGGCGATCTCGGACAGGCTCCGCCGCCCGTCCACGGCCCCGATCAGCGGCGCGGCCTCCTTCGGCAGCACCAGCGCCTCGCTCAGCCCGTCCGAGCCCAGCATCACTTTCTGCCCCTGCGCCACGGCCCGCGCCAGCTGCGCCGCCTGCACGCCCTTGATCTGCGGCACGAGGGTGCGGTTCCGGCCGCTCGCCGGCCCGCGCGCCTCGGCCTTCGGCACGGCATAGCCCGTATGCGTCCGGATCGTGCCCAGCAACTGCTCGGCAAGCGCCATCCGCTCCGGCGCGCTCAATCCCTCCGGCACCTCGGCCAACCGGCTCGGATCATACAAAGCCGGCACGGTAAACCCGCTCAACGCCCAGCCCGTCCGCTCCAGCACGTCCAGCAGATCGGGCACGTCATAGGCCCGGTCCTGCGTATGCAGCAGCAGGTCGTAGAACCCCGCATCCCCGCTCTTGTGATCGTTGACGTTCCGGTTCGCCTTGAACGGATGCCCCTCCGGCAGCCGCTCATACACCTCCCGCGCCTTCGCGATCCGCTCCCCCGGCGGCAGATCGCCATAAAGCGTCCCGAACGCCGCCTGCAACGGGTAGACCCCTGACCGGCCATAGGGCGCATAGACCATGAACCCCATGCCCCCGCCCGGCGCCAACGCGCCCCGCAACGCCTCGAACCCGGCCTCGGGCTCCGGCAGGTGATGCAACACCCCGCAACAATCGATGTAATCGAATTCGCCGTACTCTCCGGCGTCGAGCAGGCTCCCGGTGACGAAGCGGATGTTCTTCAGCCCCCTGACCCCGGCCCGTGCCTCCGCCACCCGGCGCGAGGCCTCCGACAGGTCCACATAGACCGCCTCAAAGGGCTTGCCGTACTGCGTCAGCAATGCCGTCAGCTGGATCAGCCCGTCACCCGTCCCGCCCCCGGCCACCAGCACCCTGAGCGGCCTCGACCAGTCCCTCTGCCCGCCAAAGACGAAATGGTCGATCTCCTGCGGCAGCGAGGGCGAGCCGGTGATCAGCCGCTTGCGCTCCTCCTCCGGATCCCTCTCCGGATAGGGAAACGCCTCGTACTGCTCCCTGACCTTGCTCATGCCGCCCCCGGATTATCCAATGCCCGCCGAAGGATAGGCCGGTTTCGTGCGGGGATGCAAAGACAAGTGTGCAAAGCCCGCGCTTGCACCCGCCCCCGTTCCGGCGCAGCCTGCGCGCCATGACAGACGCGCCCCTGATCGTCATCCCCTATTTCACCGGCAAAGGCCACACCCGCGTGCTGGCCGAAGCGGTGGCCGACGGCGCGGGCGGCGCCACCCTCATCGACGTCGAACAGATCACCGAGGCCGACTGGCAGACCCTCCGACACGCCCACGCCATCCTCTTCGCGTCGCCCACCTACATGGGCTCCACCGCCGCGGGCTTCGACCGCTTCCTCGAAGACGCCGCAGACCGCTGGCCCGACCTCCCCTGGCGCGACAAGATTGCGGGCGGCCTGACCGTGGCCACCTACCCCTCGGGCGACAAGCTCTCCACGCTCATCCGCCTCGCGGTCTACGCGGCGCAGATGGGCATGATCTGGGTCGGCCAGGCCGAGATCGGCGCCCCGGTCCACCCCGACAAACCCGGCCTCAACGCCCCGGGCAGCTACCTCGGCCTGATGGCCACCTCCTCCCGCGACAAGACGCAGATGGTCGACGCGCACGACCTCGAAACCGCCCGCCACTTCGGCGCCCGCATCGCCGCAGCCACCCTGCGCTGGCGCGACGGCTGACGGCCCGGCACAAGCCACCCGACCCCTGCTTCTTCTTGGTAAAGATACTCCCGTGGGCTTGCGGGCTGGCCCCCGATGTCACGCACCTGACCACATAGCCTCAAACGCGGCGACGGCTTCCCGCAATCGCGTTCTTCAGTGGCCGATGCTCTCGTCCAATCCTTGGGAACCGTTCCCACTCAAGTCATCAGCCACGCGATAGGCGCAGGCCGTCAGACCAGCCTGAATCCCACATCCACGCGCCGACCCTCCCGCGCCTCCTCGAAACCCACCGAACGCGCGAAACCAGCAAGGCAACCTCTTCCGAAGCCTGTCGGTGCCCCGTCACCTCGACAAGAAAGGGCGGCGAAACCCCGTTGATATCACTCGTGATACTGTCCCACAGCGCATCCAGGTTTCGCCCATGCCAACCCGGAGCCTTCAGCCCGGACAACAGCAGGTCATAGAAGTCTCCTTCATTCCGGCACCCGGAAACGTCGATTGGTATCTTCTTCACGCGCTCACTCCGGCACATGGCAACCCAATCATCATCGCAAGGCGCACCCCGCCATGGCAAGGCACAGCCCATGCTTCTTCTGGCCGCAAGTATCCCGGGGGTCTGGGGGCTGGCCCCCAGGAAACTCCGCAAGCCTCCTACTCCATCCCCACCTTGATCCGCCCGTCCGTATAGGCCGTGTAAGGCCCCACCTTCGCCAGGTACTCCGCCGTCACGTTCGCCACGTCCGGCCCGAAATCATAGGCGTCCTGCGCGTTCACGAACATCTCGTACCCGTCCCCGCCATTGCGGATATAGTTGTTCGACGCCACACCGTAGAGCTTCTCCGGGTCAAGCGCCGCGCCGCCCACCATCACCTCGGAGATCCGCTCGCCCACCGGCTTGGTCGGGTCCACCGCAAAGCTCATCCCCGCCACCTGCGGGAACCGCCCGGCGCCTTCCTCGAACTGGCTCACCCCGTTCTCCAGCGCCTCCTTCAGCACCGAGCCCGTCACCCGGAAGGTCGACAGCGTGTTCTGGAACGGCAGCACCGTCAGCACCTCGCCCATGGTGATCGGGCCGGCGTCGATGCTGGCCCGCACGCCCCCGCCATTCATGAAGGCCACCTCGATCCCCTGACCCTTCACCCGGTCGAGCATGGCGTCGGCCACCAGGTTGCCCATCTCGCACTCGCCCGTCCGACAGTTCACCCGGTCGCCCCCGATCGGCGCGGCCGCCTCGGCCACCACCTCGTTCCGGATCTCCTCGAGCGGCTGCGCGGCCTCGGTGATCCGCGCCTTCACGCCCTCGTCCTCGGTCACGCCCGCATCCATCAGCCGCGGACCACCGCTCGCCTCGACAACCTTGCCCGCGTCGTCGAAGGTCACCACCAGCTCGCCCAGGTACTTGCCATAGGCATAGGCCTGAACCACCGCCGTATCGCCGACCATGGTGGGGTAAGGCCCCGCGGCCGAGGCATCGTCATTCGACAGCAACGTGTTCGAATGTCCGCCCACGATAACGTCGACGCCCGTGGTGGCCTCGGCCACCTGCAAATCGACCCGATAGCCCGAATGGCTGAGCACGATGATCTTGTTGACCCCCTGCTCCTCCAGCTTGTCGACCTCCGCCTGAACGGCATCCGCCGGCGGCGTGAAGATGATGTTCGGCCCCGGGCTGGCCAGCTCGTCCGTGTCCTGCGGCGTCAGGCCGATGAGCCCCAGCTTCTCCCCCTCCCGCTCGATCACCGTCGATTTCATCAGCACGTCGGCCAGCAGGGGCTCCCCGCTCACATCCGCGTTCGACATCAGCACCGGGAACTCCACCGCGTTCATGAACCCGCGCAGCACCTCCGGCCCGTCGTCGAACTCGTGGTTGCCCACCGTCATCGCGTCATAGCCCAGCCGGTTCATCATCTCGGCCGCCAACTGGCCCTTGTAATAGGTGTAGAACAGCGTCCCCTGGAACTGGTCGCCCCCGTCGACAAGGATCGGGTTGACCGCCTCCGCCTTCAGCTCGGCAATCGCCGTGGCCAGCCGTGCCGAGCCGCCGAAACATTCGCCGGCCTGGTTGTCCTCTTCGCCGCAGGTCGAATCGTACTTGTTGATCGGCTCGAACCGGGCGTGGAAATCGTTGGTGTGCAGGATGGTCAGCACGTACTCGGCCTGCGCCATCCCGGCGGCTGCTGCGAAAACGCCCGCAAGGGCAAGACGGGTCAGCATGGTTTCAATCTCCTGTTGGTATGTCCCCGAGTTTGCCCGCCCTTTCGCCATCCGTCAAAGCCTTCCCGCTTGACCGTCGCATGACGGCGGGGCATCACCGGCCCCATGCTGATCCTCAAGATTTTCCGCGCCGCCGAATGGCAGGTCTTGCGCCGCGACGGCAAAACCGCCGGCGCCCCCATCGACCTCTCCGACGGGTACATCCACTTCTCCACCCCGCAGCAGGCCGCCGAGACCGCCGCCAAGCACTTCACCGATGCCGACGACCTCGTCCTCGTCTCGGTTGAGGCCGACGACCTCGGCGATGCGCTCAAATGGGAACCCTCCCGCGGCGGCGCCCTCTTCCCGCATCTCTACCGCGAGCTGCACCTCTCCGACATCGCCCGCGTCGAGCCCCTGCCGCTGGCCCACGGCACCCATGTCTTCCCCGAAGACCTCGCCGGCCACATCGACCCGACCCGCCCGCAGTTCCAGCTCTTCAAGGATCTCGACCGCGACCACCCGATCGAGATGCTCAACCTCGTCGCGCTGCGCTCCCACGCCGCCTACCCCGACGGCCACCCCCTCGCCGACGCAAACCTCACCGGCGCCGAGGCCTACCGCCGCTACGGCACCGAAACCGCCCCCATCATCCAACGCCTCGGCGCCTCGATCCTCTGGCGGGGCGAGATGCAGGCGATGCTCATCGGCCCCACGTCCGAGCACTGGGATCACGCCTTCATCGCCCGCTACCCCACGGCGCACGCCTTCCTCGAAATGGTCACCGACCCCGCCTACCGGCAGGCCGTGATCCACCGACAGGCCGCCGTGCGCACCTCCCGCCTCATCCGCTGCAAACCCACCGACACCGGCGGGGCCTTCGGATGAACCTGTTCGAGCGCGCCGGCCTCTCATTCCTCCACCGGTTCGACCCGGAAACCGCCCACGGGCTCAGCCTCCAGGCCCTCCGCCTCGGCGCCGTGCCCCTCCCCGGCCTCGTCACCAGCCCGCGCCTGCGCACCCAACTCGCCGGCCTCCACCTGTCCAACCCGGTGGGCCTCGCCGCGGGCTACGACAAGAACGCCACCGCCCTCAGCCCCCTCTCCCGCGCAGGCTTCGGCTTCCTCGAGGCCGGCGCCGTCACCCCGCGCCCCCAGCCGGGCAACCCCCGCCCCCGCCTTTTCCGCCTCACCGAAGACCGCGCCGTCATCAACCGCTTCGGCTTCAACAACGATGGCATGGAAGCAGTCGGCCACCGCCTCGCCAACCGCCCCCGCGATGCCGTCATCGGCCTCAACCTCGGCGCCAACAAGGACAGTGCCGACCGCGCCGAGGATTTCGCCCGCGTGCTGGCCCATTGCGGCCCCCAT
>Ga0189287_100252_pt1 | contig 19066 bp, 15 predicted proteins | sample UW86minimetaG_FD_130319 | JGI IMG/M metagenome (GOLD analysis project Ga0189287, IMG submission 130319) | Marine microbial communities from the Costa Rica Dome - UW86 mini metaG | ecosystem: Environmental > Aquatic > Marine > Oceanic > Photic zone | place: Costa Rica: the Eastern Pacific... | reverse complement strand
CGGGGCGGACATCCGCCACGACCAGCTTCGCGCCGGCATGGTGGAGCAGGTGGCAAAGGTTGAACCCGACGTTCCCCAGCCCCTGCACGGCCACGACGATGCCGCTCAGCCCGCGTCCTGGAAGCCTGGCACGCACCGCGGCTTCAATTCCGGCGAAAATCCCCAGTGCCGTGCTGGGCGATGGATCGCCGCTGCCGCCGGCCTCGGGCGGCAGGCCAAGCACATGGTCGGTCTCCTCACGAATCTCGGCCATGTCGGCCACGGTCGACCCAACGTCCTCACCTGTGATGTAGTGCCCGCCGAGCCGCGCGATGGCGCGACCGACGCCGCGCATCAGTGCGGGGGTCTTGGTCTGGCCGGGATCCAGCAGCACGACCATCTTGCCACCGCCGAACGGCACGTTCGCCACCGCCGCCTTCATCGTCATCCCGCGCGACAGGCGCAGCACATCGTCCAGCGCCTCGTCCTCCGACCCGTATTCCCGCACACGGCAGCCGCCGATGGCCGGACCGAGCCGGGTGCTGTGCATGGCGATGATGCAACGCAACCCCACGGCGGGGTCCGAAACATGGACCACATGCTCGTGGTCGGCAAAGCTTCTGTGCTGGAACATTATCGGGTCTCCGTTCAGTCGGCCGGCTGCGGGCCTGACGTCAGCCTGACACGGGCGCATCTGACGATCTTGGCGGAAATTGCAGGGCTCTCGTCGACGGCGTGGACGACCGGGAGGCTCAATTTTTTCCAATATCGGTTGAGAGGCGCAGGCGATATACTTGCCCTGCTATGACCCGCCCAGAACCCGCCAACCGCACCACGTACTGGTCTGACAAGACGACACCCGGCGTCAGCTTGCTGCATGCGGACTTCCGGACCATGAACTTCCGCCCGCATTCTCATGACGCTTATGTTGCCGTCGTGACCGAAATAGGCGGGTCGGTCATCCGCAGTCGGGGCGACGAATTCGAGGTGCAGGACCGGATGCTGATGATCTTCAATCCGGACGAGCCACATGAAGGCTGGCTGGGCGGATCGGGTCGCTGGCGTTACCGGTCGCTCTACATCTCCAAATCCGCGACGGACCTGGTGGCCGAAAGCCTCGGCCTCGATCGCATTCCCCGCTTCCTCTCCAACGGAATCGCCGATCAGGAGCTGTGTTCGGCCTTTCTCGACATGCACCGGGTGCTGGAAACCGGAGAGGACCCGGGACATACCCGCGAAAGCTTCCTGAACGCCTTCTGCACCCTGTTCCGGCGGCACGGCGATCTGCGCCGGCCGCAAGCAGATATCCCGGCTGACAGTACCCTGCTTTCGCGCGCGGTGGCCCAGATGGAAGAACGCTATTCCGAGAAACTGCTGCTCGACGATCTTGCGGCCGAGATCGGCCTGACCGCCTTCCAGTTGATCGCGCTCTTCAAGCGCTGCACCGGCCTGACCCCGCACGCGTACCTCGTGCAGATCCGCCTGCGCGCGGCCTGCCGGATGCTGCGCGAGGGGACATCGATCGCCGAGACGAGCTTTGCCACCGGCTTTTACGACCAGGCTGCGATGACCAACCAGTTCCGCAAGACCTTTGCAATCACGCCGTTGCAATACACCCGCGCCTGGGCACGGTCGCATCATACTGTCCGGAACTGACGGCTTCAAAATCCTCCAATACAACCCGGTCACAGCTGCCGAGTATGGCCCGACGGCGCCCAATGCGCCCGAACGGGAGGACATCATATGACAAGAATGACCCGCCGCGCCTTTGGCCGGACCGCACTCACCGGAGGCGCCGCAACCCTGGCCGCCCCCGCGCTCGCGCAGACCCAGCCGGAATACGTCTGGCGCATGACATCGAGCTTCCCGCGTGCACTCGATACCATCTTCGGCACCTCCGAACATTTCCGCGACCGCATGGCAGAGCTGACAGAAGGCCGAATGAAGATCGAGATCTTCGCCCCCGGCGAAATCGTCGGCGGCCTTCAGGCCCTGGACGCCGCAACCGAAGGCACGGTCGAAATGGCGCATACTGGCAGCTACTATTTTGTCGGCAAGAACGAAGCCTTCGCGTTCGGCACCTCGGTGCCCTTCGGCCTCAACACCCGCCAGCAGAACGCCTGGCTCTACCAGGGCGGCGGCATCGACATCTGCAACGACTTCTACAAGGGCTACAATCTGATCGGCTTGCCGTTCGGCAACACCGGGGCCCAGATGGGTGGCTGGTTCCGCAGGGAAATCAACACGGTCGACGATCTCAAGGGGCTGAAGCTCCGCGTCGGCGGCTTTGCCGGGCGGGTGTTTGCCCGGCTCGGAGCGGTGCCCCAGCAGATTGCCGGCGGCGACGTCTACCCGGCGCTGGAGCGTGGCACGATCGACGCCGCGGAATGGGTTGGACCCTATGATGACGAGAAGCTCGGCTTTGCCAAGGTCGCTCCCTACTACTATGCGCCCGGCTGGTGGGAGGGGTCGACGACCATCCACCTCTTCATCAATCTCGATGCCTGGAATGCGCTGCCGCCGTTCTTCAAGACCGCGATCGCCACGGCCGCGGCCGAAGCCGACCTGTGGACGATAACGAAATACGACGCTCTGAACCCCGATGCGATCACCCGGCTGATCCAGCAAGGCGCGCAACTGCGCTGGTTTTCCGAAGAAATCATGGGCGCCTGTTACGAGGCGACGCAGGCGGTAATGACCGAGACAGCAGAGGCCAATGCGGAGTTCCGCAAGATCTACGACCAGTGGAAAGCATTTCAGGCCAAGGAAAACTTCTGGTTCCAGGTGGCCGAAGTTCCGTTTGAACGTTTCGTCTATCAGCGCAGCCGCGACAAGGGCTGACCAGCCTCATCCGGGCGGGCCGCATGGTCCGCCCCCGACCAGAAGGAGAGTGCCATGCCCAAGGCCTATTGGGTTGCGCGGGTCGATATCCACGATTCCGACGCTTACAAGAACTACGTCCTCGGCAACGCGAAGGCGTTCGAGAAATACGGTGCCCGCTTCCTTGTCCGCGCCGGCCGGTCCGAGCTTATGGAAGGCACCGCCCGGTCGCGCAATGTGGTGGTGGAATTCCCCGATTTCGACACCGCCGTTGCCTGCTACAATTCGCATGAATACCGCGAGGCGTTGCAGCACCGTCTTGGCGGGGTCGCGGAGGCGGACCTGGTGGTGGTCGAGGGATGGGACGGCGGCACGCCGCCCCTGCCGGGCTGAGGCCCGGCCATGGATCTGAACCTGGCTGGACGCCGTGCCCTGGTCTGCGGCGGCTCGCGGGGGCTGGGCTATGCCTGCGCGCTGGACCTCGCGCGGGAGGGCGCTGAGATCACGCTCCTCGCCCGCTCTGCTGATACGCTGGACGCGGCGGCGGACCGGATCGGCGGGGACACCGGCCACAGGCCCGTGACCTGCGTCGCAGACCTGGCCACACCCCGGGGGATCGAGGCCGCGCTGGCCGCCTGTCCCGCCCCCGATATCCTGGTCACCAACGCCGGCGGTCCGCCGTCGCGCGGCTACGAGGCGCTGACGCGGGATGACTGGGACAACGCCTTCGCCACGACCTTCCTTTCGGCCGAGGCGCTGATCCGCGCCATTGTCCCCGGTATGGCCGCGCGAGGCTGGGGCCGGGTGGTCGCGATCACCTCGGTCGCCGTGCGCCAGCCGGTCCTGGACCTCGATCTCTCGACCGCGCCTCGGCTCGCGCTTACCGGTTACATCGCCGGGGTCGCGCGAAAGGTGGCGGCGCAGGGTGTCACGCTCAACTGCGTCCTGCCGGGGCCGATCCTGACCGAACGTGTCGCCGAACTCGGCCCTGTTGCGGACATGCTGATCGCCCAGGTGCCGATGGGCCGCGCCGGCACCCCCGAAGAATTCGCCGCCGCCTGCACCTTTCTCTGCGGCCAGCGGTCGGGCTTTATCACCGGCCAGAGCCTGCTGGTCGACGGCGGTCTGTGCCGCACCACGTTCTAGGCCCAATTTTTCGCCAATACCCGAACGCGCGTGCGCCCTATCCCCAAGAGAACGACCGGAGGAAGAAGAACCATGCAGCGCGAAAAGGACCCGATGCCAGGGGCCGAAGAGATCCGGTACCTGAACGGCGTCGAGGCACTGGCCGAACTGCCGCCCCTGCAGATCGCCCGCGATCATGCGGACGGGCACCGGACCGGCGCCTTCTGTTCAGGCTATCGGGGGTCGCCGCTGTCGGGCTTCGACCGGACGCTGACCAAGCGGATCAAGGGGGTCGAGGACGTCGTGTTTCAGCCCGGCCTGAACGAAGAACTGGCCGCGACCGCCGTCTGGGGCAGCCAGCAGGTGGGCCTTGCCGATCCGACCGACTATGACGGTGTCACCGGCTACTGGTACGCCAAGGCCCCCGGTGTCGACCGGGCCACCGACGCGCTGCGCCATGCCAACCACGCGGGCACCGCACCGCGCGGCGGGGTGCTGGCGCTGCTGGGCGACGATCACACCTGCAAATCCTCGACCCTGCCCAACTGGTCGGACCTGATTGCGCGGCATGTCGGCATGCCGCTGCTGTTCCCCGCGACGGTGCAGGAGGTGATCGACTACGGCCTTGCCGGGATCGGCATGTCGCGCTTTGCCGGGGTCTGGGTCGGCCTCAAGTGCCTGATCGACACGATGGACGCCTCCGCCCCGGTGATCGCGGGCGGCACGATGCCGCCGCCGGTGACCCCCAACGATGTGGTTCTTCCGGCGGGGGGCGTGTCGATCCGCGCCACCGATACCCCACAGGAGCAGGAGGCGCGGCTCATCCGTCACCGTCTGCCGGCGGCCGTATCCTTTGCCCGCGCCAACGGCCTGAACCGGGTGGAAACGCGCGGCCGTGCGCCGCGGCTCGGCATCGTGACGGCGGGCAAATCCTGGCTCGACACCCGCCAGGCACTTGCCGAGATCGCCGACGAGGGCGCCGAGGCCGAAGTGCGGATCTTCAAGGCCGGGCTGGTCTGGCCGCTGGATGCGCAGGCGATCCGTGAATTTGCTCAGGGGCTCGACGCCATCCTCGTGGTCGAGGAGAAGGCCGCCATCCTCGAGGACCAGGTCCGCGCGGCGCTTTACAACGCCCCCGCCCGCCCGACTGTCGAAGGCCGCCGCGACCGCCACGACCAAGAGCTTTTTCCCGAAACCGGCGACCTCGATGCCCTGATCATCGCCGCCGCTATCGCCGCCCGCGCCCTGCCTGACGGCGCCGCGATCCCGGCGCGGTTGTCGGCCCGCCGCGCTGTGCCCCAGCTTTCGACCCTGCCCCGCCGGACGCCTTATTTCTGCGCCGGCTGCCCGCATTCCACCTCGACCCGTGTGCCGGATGGCAGCCGCGCGCTGGCCGGCATCGGGTGCCACTTCATGGCCCAGTGGATGGATCGTGAAACCGGCTTCTATTCCCAGATGGGCGGCGAGGGCACGGGGTGGATCGGACAGGCGCCCTTTGTCGGGACCGATCACGTTTTTGCCAATCTCGGCGACGGCACCTACAACCACTCCGGTCTGCTGGCCATCCGCGCGGCGGCGGCGGCCGGGGTGAACATCACCTACAAGATCCTCTTCAACGACGCCGTCGCGATGACCGGCGGGCAGACGAACGAGGGCGGGCTCGATGTGCCTGCCATCGTCGCGCAGGTCTGGGCCGAAAAAGCCCGCAAGGTCGCAGTCGTGACCGAAGACTTGGCGCGTTATAGGGGTGTGACGCTGACCCCCGGCACGACCCTGCATCACCGCGACACGCTCGACACCGTCCAGAAGGAATTCCGCGCCACGCAAGGCATGACAGTCATCGTCTACGATCAGGGCTGCGCGACCGAAAAGCGCCGCAAGCGTAAGCGCGGACTGATCGAGACGCCCCGCCAGCGGGTCTTCATAGACCCGGATGTCTGCGAGGGTTGTGGCGACTGCGGCGTGCAGTCGAACTGCGTCGCGATCCGGCCGCTCGCCACGCCGCTCGGCACGAAACGGACGGTCGACCAGTCGGCCTGCAATCTCGACTACTCATGCCTGAAAGGTTTCTGTCCCAGCTTCGTGACGGTCGAGGTCGACCCGGTCGCGACGTTCGCCGCGAGGGCGGTGCCGGAGGTGGACCTCCCGCCGCCTCCGGCGTCTGACACCTCGATCCCGCATGACCTCGTCATCGCCGGAACCGGCGGCACCGGGGTCGTGTCGCTTGGCGCGGTCATCGGACGCGCGGCCGGGCTCGCGGGGCGCAAGGTCAACGTACTCGACATGATTGGGCTCGCGCAGAAGGGCGGACCGGTGGTTAGCCAGATCCGGCTGGCGCCCGAGGGCACGGACGTGACCGCCATGCGCATCGTCGCCGGGGAAGCCGACCTGCTGATCGGGGCCGACGCGCTTGTGACGGCGGGCGACGACGTGCTGCGCCTGTGCGGTCCCGCCACACGCGCGTGCGTCGAGGCCGATGTCGCCCCCTCGGCCGATTTCGTGCGTGACCCGGATTACGAGCTGCCGGCCGACCAGATCGACCGGGCACTGGCCGCGCGGTTCGGCGACAATGTCGCCCGCGTGCCCGCGACCGCCCTTGCCGATGCCCTGCTGGGCGACACGATCGGCGCGAATGCAATCCTGCTGGGTCACGCGGTGCAGACCGGCGCCCTGCCCCTGCCGCCCGACACCATCGAGGCGGCGATCCGCGCGGTCGGCACGGCGGTGGATCTCAACCTCGCCGCCTTCCGCGTCGGCCGCCGTTTCGCCGCCGATCCGGCGGCCACGGGGGCCACTGCCGGCCTCTACACCCCGGCACCGCCGCTGACGGTCGAAGACTATGCGACTCGGCTGACCGCGTACCAGAACGCCGCCTACGCCGCCCGATACCGCGCCGCGCTTGCCCCCCCTGGACAGCGCCGCCGTCGCGGCCGACACCCGCGCCGCCCTGCGGGCGACGGCGGCACAGGCGCTTTACCGGATCATGGCCTACAAGGACGAATACGAGGTCGCCCGCCTGCACGCCGCGTCGGACCTGCCCGCGCGGATCGCAGCTCAGACTGGCGGAACCACGCGTCTGCGCTATCACCTCGCCCCGCCGATGCTGCCGGGAACCGACTCGCGGGGCCGCCCGAAAAAGAGGGCCTTCGGGGCCTGGATGACCACCTTGTTCCGCCTGCTGCGGCACGGCAAGGCGCTGCGCGGTACCCCGTTCGATCCCTTTGGGCGAACCCACGAACGCCGCGCGGAGCGTGACCTGATCGCCCGGTACGAGGGGATCATCGCCGCGCTCGCCGCGACGGTCACCGAAGAAAAGGCGGATGAGGCCGTGGCGCTTCTCCGGCTCGGCGGCGAGGTGCGCGGCTACGGTCCGGTCAAGGCTGCGGCTCTGGCGCGGGTCGAGAATGAATGGACCGCCCGCCTGCCCTTGTTTGTCGACAGCGCCTGAGGACAAAGTATGTTCCCGATCTATCACCACAGCCCCGCGCATCTGTCGCATGACACCGAGGTTCTGGAATACGACGGCCCACGCATTCGCGTCGCATCCAGCCCGTTCTATCCCGGCGGCGGCGGCCAGCCTGCCGACCGGGGCACCGCGACCGTCGGCGGTCGCAGCACCGAGATCGCAGAGATCGGCAGCGGCCATAGCCCCTGGCTGACCCTGGCGGAAGACCTTGGGGCAGAGCGCGAGGTGACGCTCGACGTCGACCCGGACTTCCGTCGCCTGATGAGCGAGCTGCATACCGCCACCCATATCCTCAACGCGCTGGTCTTCCGCGACTTCGACGGGGCGCTGGTGACCGGCGCACAGCTGGCAGGCGACGGGACGGCGCGGCTCGACTTCGACCTGCCGGGCGCCGACAACGACCGCCTGCGCGCGCTGGAGGACGCAATTGCAGAGGTGCGACGCCAGGCCCTACCGGTCCGCGCACTCTACGTCGACCGCGCCGAAGCGGAAGCGGAACCGGGACTGATCCGGTCGAAATCCGTGGCCCCGCCGCCGACCGAGGACGGCATGATCCGCGTGATCGAGATCGCCGGGCTGGACCGGCAGGCCTGCGGCGGAACGCATGTCACCGACACCGGCGCGATCCGCCCGGTGCGCGTCCTGAAGGTGGAAAACAAGGGTCGGCAGAACCGGCGCATCCGGATCGGGCTGATGTCCTGATGCGGCGAAAGGGGGGAGAGATGAGGCTGTTACGGGCCGCCGTGACCGCGGTCGACCGGCTGACCGCCGCCTGCGGAGAGGCGGTGAGTTGGCTTGTCCTGCTGGCCGTACTGGTGTCGGCCTACAACGCGCTTGTGCGCTTCCTCGGCAACGGTCTGCCGGACTGGCTGCCGTTGCCGCGGGCCTCGAACGGGCTGCTGGAACTGCAATGGTATCTTTTCGGAGCGGTCTTCATGCTGGCCGCGCCATGGGTGCTTCAACGTGGCGAACATGTCCGGATCGACGTCCTTGCCGGACACTTCTCGGACCGCGCCCGGTGGCGGATCGACCTTGCCGGGCACCTGATTGCGCTGCTGCCTTTCTGTCTGCTGATGCTATGGCTCTGCACACCCTGGGCGCTCCGCTCGCTCCGGTCCGGAGAGGTGTCCGCCAGCGCGGGCGGCCTGCCCCTGTGGCCTGCCAAGATGCTGATCCTGGCCGGCTTCGCCCTCCTGACCCTGCAGGCGCTGGCGGAACTCGTCCGCACCATCCTCGCCCGCCCCGGAGCCGCGCGGACATGATCGAGCTTCTGGCCCACAATCTGGCCCCGGTGATGTTCCTGTCGGTCATGGGCGCGCTGCTTCTGGGCTATCCCGTGGCGCTGACCCTGGCCGCGGGCGGGCTGATCTTCTTTGCCATCGGCGTCGGGCTGGGCGAGATATCGCCCGAGATCCACCTGTCATGGATACTCCTGCAGTCCCACCCCGAACGGATCTTCGGCATCATGTCGAACGAGACGTTGCTGGCGATCCCGTTCTTCACTTTCCTCGGCATGATCCTCGAACGCACCGGCATGGCAGAAGACCTGCTGGAAACGGCGGGCCAGATCTTTGGCCCCCTGCGCGGCGGCGTGGCCTATGCGGTGCTTTTCGTCGGGGCGTTGCTGGCGGCGACCACCGGAATCGTCGCCGCTTCGGTCATCGCCATGGGGCTGATCTCCCTGCCGGTGATGTTGCGCTACGGCTACCGGCCCGCCTTCGCCTCGGGGGTCATCGCCGCGTCTGGCACGCTGGCGCAGATCCTGCCGCCGTCGCTGGTGCTGATCGTGATGGCCGACCAGCTGGGCCAGTCCGTGGGCGCGATGTATCGCGGGGCGCTGGCGCCGTCTGCCCTGCTGATCGCGCTCTACGCCCTGGTGATCCTGGCTGTTTCGCTGATCCGCCCGCACTGGCTTCCGGCCCTGCCGCCCGAGGCGCGCCGGTTTCGCGGCGGCCTGCCCTCGCTGATCCTTGCCCTCGCCGCCGCAACGGCGCTCGGTATCGGGCTGCGGCATGTCCTGCCGGCCACGATGACACCCGAGCTTCGCCTCGTCACCGCCGGGGCCGCCGCCGTCGCCGCGCTGCTTGTCTATGCTGCCTTCGACCGAAGACTCGCGCGTCCGTGGCTCTCCCCCCTGGCGTTCGAGGCGATCCAGGTCCTGATCCCGCCGCTGACACTGATCTTTCTTGTGCTCGGAACCATCTTCCTCGGCATCGCGACACCGACCGAAGGCGGCGCCATGGGGGCCACGGGGGCTTTGTTTCTCGCGGCGCTGCGGCGCAAGCTGACGCTCAACCTGCTGCGCCATGCGCTGACCGCAACGGCGCGCCTGTCCGCCTTCGTGATGTTCATCCTGATCGGGGCGCGGGTCTTCGGGCTGACGTTCTACGGCATCGGCGGCAACGTCTGGATCGAACAACTGCTGCTCTCCCTGCCGGGGGAAACCACGGGTTTCCTGATCTTCGTCACGCTTCTTGTCTTTATCCTCGGCTGCTTCCTCGACTTCTTCGAAATCGCCTTCATCCTCGTGCCCCTGCTCGCCGGTCCCGCCAAGGCGCTCGGCATCGACCCGATCTGGTTCGGCATCATCCTCAGCCTGAACCTGCAGACCTCGTTCCTGACGCCGCCTTTCGGCTTTTCGCTGTTCTTCCTGCGCTCGGTCGCGCCGGCCAGGACAGGCAGCGAGGGTGTCTCGACCGCCGAAATCTATCGCGGCTCGCTTGTCTTCGTGGCGATCAACATGGCGGTGATCGCGGCGATCATCATCTGGCCCGGCATCGTCAGGCACATGCCCGACCCGCCCGCGCCGGTCAGCCCGGCCTCGATCCAGCTGCCCGAACTCTAGGCGTCAACCGGCGGCCAGACTGCGGGCGATGACCATGCGCTGCACATCGCTCGTGCCCTCGTAGATCTGGCAGACGCGAACGTCGCGCCAGATTCGGCCGACGGGGTAATCCTCGACGTAGCCGTACCCGCCGAAGCACTGGATCGCAGCCGACGTGACCCGTTCCGCCATTTCCGACGCGAAGAGTTTGGCCATCGACGCCGCCTGCAACGCCGGCTGCCCGCCATTCCGCAGGTCGGCGGCATGAAGAACCAGTTGACGAGCCGCCTCCACCTCGGTCGCCATGTCGGCAAGGCGAAACGCGACGGCCTGATGGTCGATCAGCTTTGATCCCATGCTGGTCCGTTCCTGCGAATAGGCCAGCGCGGCCCCCAGCGCCGCGCGTGCCATGCCGACCGCCTGCGCCCCGATCCCGATACGCCCGCCTTCGAGGTTCGAAAGCGCAATCCGGTACCCCTCGCCCTCAGTGCCCAACAACGCCTCCTGCGGCAACTCCATCCCTTCGAACACGATCTGCGCGGTGTCCGAAAGATGCTGTCCCAGCTTCCGCTCGACCGAGGCAACCCGGTAGCCCGGCGTCGAGGTCGGAACGATAAACGCGGAAATGCCCCGCTTGCCCGCATCGGGATCGGTGACGGCAAAGACGATCGCGACGTCGGCATTGGCGCCCGAGGTGATGAACTGTTTCACCCCGTCCAGGACCCATCCCGCATTGGTCCGCCGCGCCCGTGTCCGCAGGGCCGAGGCGTCGGATCCGGCATGCGGTTCGGTCAGGCAGAAGGCGCCAAGTGCTTCGCCTCTGGCCATCGGCTCCAGCCATTCGGATTTCTGCGCTTCGGTCCCGTAGCGCAGGACCGGCACGCAGGCGACGGAATTGTGCACGGACATCACCGTGGACACCGCGCCGCATCCGGCTGCGACTTCTTCCAGTGCGAGCGCATAGGCGACATGGTCGGTCATTGCGCCGCCATGCTTCTCGGGGACCAGCATCCCCAGGAAACCAAGGGCGCCCATCTGACGAAACACGTCCTTCGGGAAAATCCGGTCGCGATCCCAATCTGCTGCCTTCGGGACAAGCTCGTCGCGTGCAAACCGCGAGGCCATGTCCCGCACAGCTAACTGTTCTTCGTTCGGCAGCATCCAGGGTCTCCATCGTTGCGTCCTTCCGGGTCTAAACTTCACGCAGAGGCATGGATTGGATTTTCTTGATCAGTGTGAGGAGGGCGCGGTCCAATTTTTGCCAATACAGTGCCGGTCCTTGTTCGGTTCTCTCGCGGCAGGGGACCGGAGGCTGCCGTGCAACGACCACTACAGATCGATCAAGTGACGGCCGCTTTGCGCGATCGCCTCAAGGAGCGGCTTTCCGCAAACCCGACCTTGCGCTCTCAGCATGCCAATACGGCATCGTGGGTGCCGCCCGAACCTCCTGATCTCGTGATCTTTCCGGAAACGACCGAAGAGGTTGCGTTCGTTGTCAGTGTCTGCGGAGAACTGGGGGTCCCGATCATCCCGTTTGGCGCCGGCACGTCGGTCGAAGGGCAGGTCAATGCCCCGTTCGGTGGCGTCTGCCTGGACATGACGCGCATGAACCGCGTGCTGCGCATCGGCGCGCGCGATTTGGACTGTACAGTCGAACCTGGAATCACGCGTAAGGCATTGAATCTCGCCCTTCGTGATCAGGGGCTTTTCTTTCCGATCGACCCGGGCGCGGACGCGACCCTCGGTGGCATGGCCTCGACCCGCGCCTCGGGCACGAACGCGGTCAGGTACGGTACGATGAAGGACAACGTGCTGGCCCTGGAAGCCGTGATGCCGGATGGCCGGATCATCCGCACCGCGAACCGCGCGAGAAAGACGGCAACCGGCTATGATCTGACCAGGCTGTTGGTCGGAGCAGAGGGGACACTTGGAATCATCACGAAGCTGACTTTGCGCCTGCACGGCATTCCCGAGGCGATTGCCGTTGCGAGATGCCATTTCCCGAATATCGAGGCAGCCTGCGACGCTGCGATCGCGTCAATCCAATTTGGCCTCCCGCTCGCCAGGATGGAATTGATGGATGCACTGACAGTGGGCGCGATCAACGCCTACTCGGATACCGGACTGCCCGAGCAGCCGATTCTGCTGGTCGAGTTCCACGGTTCGCCCGCAAGCGTCGCCGAGCAACTGAAAAACTTTGAAGAGATCGTATCCGACTACGGCGCCACCGACGTTGTTTCGGTCGATGCGCCGGAGGAGTGCAACAAGCTTTGGCAGGCACGCCACGATGCATGGTGGGCCGCCCTCCGAATGCGGCCCGGTTGTCTTGCCTATACAACAGACGTCTGTGTTCCGCTGTCCAGACTTTCCGAGTGTGTCAGCCTTGCAGGGGCCGAGGCACAGCGCCTTGGCCTCGTGGCCCCGACAGTCGGGCATGTCGGGGACGGCAATTTCCATATGCTGGTATTGCTCGATCCCGACAGCACATCCGAGAAGAAGTTGGGCCTCGACTTTGCCGGTTGGTTGGCCAATCTCGCCATGAGCATGGATGGAACATGCACCGGAGAGCACGGGATCGGCCAAGGAAAACAAGATGCGCTTAGGCGCGAACTCGGCGACTCGACCGAGTATATGGCCGCGATCAAGGTCGCGTTGGATCCCTTGGGGATCATGAACCCAGGCAAGATCTTTTAGAGCACGCGCCTTCGAAAGGCAGGGGCGGAGGTTCGAATCCTCTCACTCCGACCATGTCCCGCCATCAGATCAGCCCCCTTTCGTCGAGTTGCTTGCGGATGGCGTCGCTGTCGGCGCCGCGCTCTGGCGGGGCGGCGGGGGTGGGCACGGCATCATCAAAGCGCGGGGCAGGGGCCGGTTGCAGGGTGCCTCCGGCCTCGGACCACGTGGCGCGGGCCTGCATGTGGGGATCCTGCGCCGCCGCCTCCGGCGACAGGACCGGCGCGACACAGGCGTCGGACCCCTCGAAAAGCGCGGCCCAGTGGGCCACGGGTTTCTCGGCAAAGATCGCGGCAAGGCGGGCGCATTGGCCGGGCCATTGCGCACGGTCATACTGCTCGGCGAAGGCCGGATCGTCTTCCAGCCCCATCAGCGACAGGAACTCGGCATGGAATTTCGGCTCGAGGCACTGCACGCTGAGCCATTCGCCGTCGGCACAGGCATAGGCCCGGCACCAATGCGCCCCGTCCAGCAGGCTCTGCCCCCGCTCGGTGACAGTGTTGCCGGACGGCGCCATCGACATCAGCAGCGCCATCATGTGAGCCGAGCCGTCGACGATGGCGGCATCGACCACGGTGCCCTGCCCGGTGCGCCCGGCATTGAGGATTCCCGCCAGAAGCCCCGCAACGAGGTAGAGCGCCCCGCCGCCCACGTCCCCCACCAGCGTCGGCGGCGTGACCGGCGCATCGCCCGGCGCGCCCGCGTACCACAGCGCGCCCGAGGTGGCGATGTAGTTGAGGTCATGCCCGGCAGTCATCGCGCGCGGCCCGCTCTGGCCCCAGCCGGTCATTCGACCATAGACAAGCTTCGGGTTGCTCTCCGCGAAGGTCTCGGGGCCGAGACCCAGCCGTTCCATCACCCCGGGGCGGAAGCCTTCGATCAGCGCATCGGCCGAGGTGATAAGCGCCCGGGCGGTCGCAAGGTCGCCCGCATCCTTCAGGTCGAGCGCGATGGAGCGCTTGCCCCGGTCGAGCAGGGAGGGCCCGCTGCCCGTGGGGTTGGTCGAGGCCGGGCGATGGATCACGATCACCTCCGCGCCCATGTCGGCCAGCATCATCCCCGCAAACGGGCCAGGGCCCAGCCCCTCGACCTCGACGATCCGAACGCCTTCCAGCATGTGCGCCTCCCACTTTATCGGCAGAGGGTAGCGGAGGGCTGGGCAAGGGGGAATGCCCTTTCAACCAATGCCCCGCCACCCCCGTTGCGCACCACGCAACATCTCGTGGCACCCCCCATCGAACGCCACATAAACCCGGCCTCGCACCGTGAAAAACACCGACGTAATACCGACGTAATACCGACAAGATACCGACCTGGGCTTCTTCAGCGAAATCAAGGCATTAACCCTGATTCGCGGGCCAAGGCCGAACCGCCCCGGTCAGAACCGCCGGTGCAGCCGCTTCCGCGTCACCACGTACCGCTTCTTCTGCCGCTCCCGCAGGAACACGAACAGCCCCGCCCCGAGGATCAGCGCGATCCCCGCCAGCACCACCGGCCCGGGAAACTCGCCCCACACCAGCCAGCCCCACAGGATCGCCAGCGGCAGGCCCGTATACTCGAACGGCGCAATCGTCGCGGCATCGGCAATCCGGTAGGCGGCGCTCAGGCAATAGCCCACGATGGCCGAGTTGACCCCCAGCGCCAGGAACAGCCACACGTCCTGCCCCTCGGGCCAGACCCACGCCCGAAGCAGGAAAACAAGGCTCCCGTTCTCCACCCCGGCGGCGAAACGCCCGTCCCCCGCCACCAGCCAGAACAGCCCGCTGACGATGATGAACCCCACCTGGATATAGATCGCCATCGCCGAGGCCTTGGAACTCACCCCCAGCTTCCGCGTCAGCACCTGGTTCAGCGCATAGGCCAGCGCCGCGATGATCGGCAGCAGGTAGACCCACAGCGACACGTCGCGCGAGGCATCGCTTTCCCACGGCCGGGTCATGATGATCACGCCCACCAGCCCCACCACCACGGCCCCGATCCTGAGCGGCCCGACCTTCTCGCCCAGAAGCGGGATCGACAGCAGGGTGATCATCAGCGGCGCCACGAAGAACACCGCCGTCGCCTCCGCCAGCGGCAGCACGGCCAGCGCGGCGAAATAGGTCATGTTGGCGAAGATGATCATCAGGCAGCGCAGCGCGTGCAGCCCCGGCGTCGCCGTGCGCAGCAGCGTCCAGCCACCCTCGAACTGCAGGATGACAAGGCTGAAGGCGATGCCGATGGCCGAGCGGCAGAACACCATCTGGTGCAACGGGTAGCCGCCGGAGAGGAACTTGATCAGCACGTCGTTCCCGGACAGCGCGACAATCGCCAGCAAGATGAATCCGATGCCCGCCGAAGGGTTTTGAAGCCGTGCTGTCCCTGACATGAGATGTCCTTTCCCAGATGCCGTAGCACGGGCGGGCAGGGCGCTCCATCCTCAATTGCGACATTCCGCCACATGGATGCGCGGCGCGCCCTTGGCCCCGCCCCGGCGCTGCGCTACGCTCGCCCCCGACAGCGTGACAGGAGGGAGCCGCCGCCATGAAGATGAGTGACGAAAAGCAGATCAGCGCCGACCGCGAAACCGTCTGGAACGCGCTGACCAGCCCCGACGTGCTTCAGGAATGCGTGCCCGGCGCCCAGGATGTCACCGGCTCGCCCGAGGAGGGGTTCGAGGCGACGGTCACCCAGAAGGTCGGCCCGGTGAAGGCGACCTTCAAGGGCACGGTGACCTTCTCGGAAATGGAGAAGCCCGAGAAGCTGACACTGACGGGCGAGGGCAAGGGCGGGGCCGCGGGCTTCGCCAAGGGCAGCGCGGCAGTGCGCCTGACCGAGAACGAGGGCGGCACGCTTCTGTCCTACGATGTCGAGGCGAAAGTGGGCGGCAAGCTTGCCCAGCTCGGCAGCCGGATCGTCGACGGCTTCGCCAAGAAGATGGCCGACCAGTTCTTTACCCGTCTCGAAGAGGTGATCGAGGGTCCGAAGGACGAGGATGAAGAGGCCGAGGCCGAGAAGAAGGGTTGGCTGAAGCGGCTGATTTCCTGAGTTTTTCCATGCGTTTGGCGCCGTTACCGCTTTCTTGAAAAGAAAGCGGATCGAAATCTTTTGAAGATTTCGGCTCCCCCCGCCTCAACCAATGAAAAGGGCGCCCCCGAAGGCGCGCCCCGATCCGTTGCCGAACGCCGCCTCAGAACGACTGCGTCGTGTAATCCACCTCGTCGGGGTACAGCGTGTCCTCGATCGAGGTGCTGTGCACCCGCTTGAGGAACCCGTCCTCGACCCGGCTGATATACTGGTGCCCGAACACTTGGTGGGTCTTGCCGTTGAACCGTTTCGCCCCCTGCGGATGCTCGTTCGATTCGGGCATGTCGGTCATCGCCTCCACCGCCTCGATCAGCGCGGGCCGGTCGTCGGGCCCCTTGTAATCGGCGGCTTCCATTCCGGCCTTCAGGATATGCAGCGTCTCCCAGCAGCCGAACATGTGGGCATAGGTCGACACGTCGCTCGCATCGCTGACCGACGCGCCGCGCTCGTCCACGCCCACCTTCTCGCGGAAGAACTTGTCGAACTCGGTCTGGTCCTCCTGCGCGTGGCGCGGGTTGCCCTCCCAGAAATAGGTGCCGTCGAGATATTCCAGCCCGGGGCTCGCCATGTCCACCGCCTCGAGGCTGTCGATGAAGCCGAACACCTCCGGCCGGCTCGGCCCGAAGAACTCGCCCAGCTCCTTCACGAAGGTCAGCACGGCGGGCCCCACCATCACGTGGTACAGAACTTCCGTTTCGCGCGGGATCTTGGGGAAATACTTGGTGAAGCTCGTCTCCGACGGCGGGATGGCGATATGCTCCAGCACCTCGCCGCCCTGTTCCTCGATCGCGGCGGTGAAGAAATCGCGGTGATCGTGGCCGAAGGCGAAGTCGGGGAAGACCATCGTGACCTTCTTGCCCAGGTTCTCCGACACGTAGGGCGCCATCGCCTGCACCTGGCTTTTCACGTCCGTGATGCCGGGCTGCAGCGTGTAGCGGTTGAGCATGCCGCTGGCCACGTGATGCCCTTCGGACACCACGAAGTAGGGCAGCTTCAGCTCGCCCGCCCGCGGGGCCGAGCCGATCACCACGTGCGAAAACAGCGTGCCGAACCCCACGTCACAGCCATGCTGGTTGGCGAATTTCTCCACCACCTCGGCGCCGCGCTTGGGGTCGGTGCCGTCATCCTCGGCGACGATCTCGATCATCCGGCCATTGATCCCGCCATTCTCGTTGATCAGCTTGGCGGCGGCCTGTGTGGTGCGGTCGTACCAGCGGCCATAGGCGGCGCCGATGCCGGTGCGGTGCACCTGGAAGCCCACCTTGATCGGCTCGGATGTCTGCGCCTCGGCGAACCGCGCCCAGAGCGGCAGGCTCGCCGCGCCGGCGGCACCCCCCGCCAGTGTCTTCAGCGCGCCGCGGCGCGTCGTGCCCTTGATGAGTTTGGTCATTGCAAGCTCTCCCTGTTTGGATTGACTCGATCCTGCGAAGGGTCAGGCCGTTTGTCCAGTGCCTTGCTGGGGTCAGAGGCCCCGCGGCGAGGCCAGCAGCCACAACCCGAACACCGTGTAGGCAACCATGAACGCCGCCAGCGGCGCCTGCCCCAGCACGGCGCGGCGGGTGCCGGGGGTGTCCTTCAGCGCCAGCGCATGTGCCAGCAGGATGGCGATCACGTGCCCCGCCACCACCACCCCGGCCTGCGTCAGCCAGATCAGCTTGACCGTGCCGGGCGTGTTGAAAAAGCCCGTGGTCACGTAGAACTCCGCCAGCCCCAGCAGGCTTGCGCCGTTCCCCAGCGGGTCGTTCAGCGCCTTCAGCACATACTGCCCGTCGACCAGCAGCGCGGTCAGGTAATGGGCCACGTGATAGGCCAGCGCGATCGGCAGGATCGACGGCGCGAAGAGACAGAAGGCCTGTTTCAGCGGCCGCTGCGTGCCCGCCAGCCGCTCCCCCAGCCACAGGCAACCGGCAAACGCCCCGATCAGGCCGAGGTTGCAAGCGACAAGCCCCGCCAGCGTCTGCACGATCACGGCCGACCGGCCGGGAAATTCCAGCGGGTTCACCCCCAGCACGCCCATCCACCAAAACGTCTCGTTCAGCCCGTCGAAACTGCCGGTGCCCAAAAGCACCAGCGTGAACACCGCCAGCGCCAGCGGCGGCGCCTTCAGCCGGATCACCTGCCACCCCGGCAGCCCCGCCGCCACCCGGCCCCTGTCACGACCCAGCACCGCCATCCGCGCATAGATTCGCATCAGCACCGTGATCCCCTCGGCCCGCACCATCCAGGCCGGCCCGAAAAGCACCAGCCCCAGTAGCGCCACGTACCAGTAGGCCCCCGCATAGGCCGCCAGCCGCGCCGGATCGCTTGGCGCCGGATCGGCCAGCAGGAACCCGGCGAAGGCGAGGAAGATGACCACCGCCGGCCAATGCCCCAGCCAGCGCGGATAGCGCCACGGCGCCCGCGCCCCGGTCAGCCTTGCCAGCACCGCCGCCGGCCCCGTCCACGGGTTCGTCCAGCGCCAGTGATGTCCAACCAGCCCCTGCAGCGTGACCAGCCCGATCCACCACACCGTCCAGACGAAAAGCGGCATCGGGTTCACCGACGGGTCCCGCGACCCGGTGAACCCGCGCCATACAAGAAAGGCCAGCAACACCGCCGCCAGGCAAGAGGTGACATGCCGGAACGCCGCGCTGGCGGGCCACAGCCGCACCGTGCGAAACACCGCCTCCGCCGCGCCCGGCGGCAACAGCGCCAGCAACACCACCGTCAGCCCGACACTCGCGCCCCCGGCGGCGATATAGACATCCGTGGGAAGCAGCAGCACGAACCCCTGCTCCGAGGCATGCGCCAGCGCCGGTCCCGCCGACAGCGCGACACCCGCAACGACAGCGAGAGAGGCGAGCGCGGATATGGATATTTTAACCGAGAAGAAGCGCAGGTGCTTCCCGGCTTCTTCTGGCCCCAAATATCCCCGCCGGAGGCATCCCGTCACCTGCCCCAAGCGCGCCCGCCGATGGTTCATCCTGCCGCTCTCCGCCTGCCTGTCCCGACGCCAGCGTCGGGCGTGGCGCGGACCAAGTCAAGCGGCGCCGGTCTCAGGGCTGCTCGCCCCGGCG
>Ga0189287_100251_pt1 | contig 19085 bp, 21 predicted proteins | sample UW86minimetaG_FD_130319 | JGI IMG/M metagenome (GOLD analysis project Ga0189287, IMG submission 130319) | Marine microbial communities from the Costa Rica Dome - UW86 mini metaG | ecosystem: Environmental > Aquatic > Marine > Oceanic > Photic zone | place: Costa Rica: the Eastern Pacific... | reverse complement strand
CCGCGGGTGGGCGCACCGACGGATGAGTTGGTTGATTTATGGTGCGGTCCACCTCTGTCGGTTGCTCTGCATGGCAATGTTGCAGAAGCGCCCGCCCGATGGGGCGGACGGGCGCTGCCCGGCGTCGCGCCTTTGGCGCGACTTTATTCCGGGCGGGGATCCGAAGACGCCGCGTCTATTCCGCTCAGCCCTCCTTCAACGCCTGGCGCAGCTCGAATTTCTGGATCTTGCCGGTGGAGGTCTTGGGGAGTTCGCGGAAGACCACCTTCTTGGGGGTCTTGAACCCCGCGAGGCGTTCGCGGGCGAAGGCGATCAGGTCGTCCTCGGTCACGGTGGCGTCTTCCTTGACCTCGACGAAGGCGCAGGGGACCTCGCCCCATTTCTCGTCCGGTTTGGCGACCACGGCGCAGAGCAGGACGGCCGGGTGGCGCATCAGCACGCCCTCGACCTCGATCGAGCTGATGTTCTCGCCGCCGGAGATGATGATGTCCTTGGCACGGTCGGCGATGCGGAGGTAGCCGTCGGGGTGCTGGAGGGCGATGTCGCCGGAGTGGAAATAGCCGCCGCGGAAGGATTCGGCCGTGGCCTCGGGGTTCTTGAGGTAGCCTTTCATGACCGAGTTGCCGCGGATCATGATCTCGCCCTGGGCCGTGCCGTCCATCGGGATCTGGGACATGCTTTCGGCTTCCATCGAGGTGATGTCCTCCATCATCGGCATGAGCACACCGGTGCGGGCCTTGATGGCGTAGCGTTCGTCGTCGGTCTCGTCGTTCCAGCGGCTTTGCCAGACGCATTCGGTGACGTGGCCGTAGGTTTCGGTGAGGCCGTAGACCTGCGTGACGTTGAAGCCCAGCGGTTCGATTGCCGCCAGCGTGGCGGCGGGGGGCGGGGCGCCGGCGGTGAAGACCTCGACGATGTGGTCGAACTCGCGCCGGTCGGCGGGCTTGGAGTTGACGATGGTGTTGAGCACGATGGGGGCGGCGCCGAAATGGGTGACGCCTTCGTCGGCGATGGCGTCGTAGATGTTCTTCGCCGTGATGTCGCGGCAGCAGATCACGGTGCCGCCCACCATGGGCACGGCCCAGGTGTGGTTCCAGTTGTTGCAGTGGAAGAGCGGCACGATGGTGAGGTATTTCGCGCCGCGGGGGATGGGCCAGCTGACGGTGGTACCCATGGTCATGAGGTAGGCGCCGCGGTGGTGGTAGACCACGCCCTTGGGCCGGCCGGTGGTGCCGGAGGTGTAGTTGAGCGCGAGGCTTTCCCATTCGTCCTGCGGCATGATCCAGTCGAAATCGGGGTCGCCGGTGGCGAGGAGGTCGTCATAGGTCAGGTGGTCGCCGCTGGCGGGGATGCCAGCAATGGGGTCGGGGACCTCGATGATTTTCGGGGCGGGGCCGTCCATCTTGCCGATGGCTTCGAGCGTGACAGGGAGGAGGGCGCTGTCGATGAGCGCCACCTTCGCCTCGCCGTGATCGAGGATGTAGGAGATGGTGTCGGATTCGAGCCGGGTGTTGATGGCGTTGAGGACGGCGCCGCAGGCGGGCACGCCGAAATGCGCCTCGGCATGGGCGGGGATGTTGGGCAGGAGGGTGGCCACCACGTCGCCCGGTTGGACGCCCAGTTTTGTCAGGCCGGAGGCGAGGCGGGTGCAGCGCTCGTGATACTCGGCATAGGTCTTGCGGAAGGTCTTGTAGACGAGCGCCTCGTCATCGGGGAAGAGCCGGGCGGCGCGGCGGAGGTGCGAAAGGGGCGTGAGCGGCACGAAATTGGCCGCGTTCTTTTCCAGTCCGGTTTCGTCCTTCATCCAGCCCATGTCGCTCTCCTCCTTCGCGGTGGGTGTCAGATTGGCGGGGATATTGCGCATTCGGGGCGGGATTGAAAAGGGTTTGGTTTGGGGAGGGGCGCTGGTGGAGTGGCGGACCTGGTTTGGCCCGGGGCGGGTGGGTGAGCGATTGCGCGTCCCGGTCTTGAGCCGGGACCTCGAGCGGTGAAGGGGACGGGTGCCGTCGGATGGTGAGCCGGGCGAGTGACTGCCCGTGGGGTGGCGCTGCTGACCTGAGTGGTGAGCACTTTATGGTTGCCAAGTACATCCAACCTGCTTGTGTGTTGCTTCATTCGCAAAAGCGCCAGCCCGTGGGGACGGGCAGTCGCTCGCCCGGCGCCGCGCTTTGGCGCGGCTTGACTCCGGGCGGGTGGCTCGATTGAGAGGTTTCTCTTTCGACCTCACCCTCGTAGCATCCCGCCCATGATCATCTCGCCGGGGCGCAATTACATCTTCGTCCATATCCCCAAGACCGGGGGCACCTCGCTGGCGCTGGCGCTGGAGGGGCGGGCGATGAAGGATGACCTGTTGATAGGGGATACGCCGAAGGCCAGGAAGCGGCGGAAGAGGGTGCAGGGGGTCGCCTCGGCCGGGCGGCTTTGGAAGCACTCGACCTTGCGGGATATCGACGGGCTGGTGAGCCGGGCGTTTATCGAGGGGGCCTTCGTCGTCACGATGGTGCGGAACCCGTGGGACAGGGTGGTAAGCTACTATCACTGGCTCAGGGCGCAGGGGGTCGATCATCCGGCGGTGCATCTGGCGAAGGAGGTGGGGTTCAGCGCCTTCCTGAACCATCCGCAGACGCGGGAGAGCCTGCGGGCGCACCCTTATGGGAGCTATGTTGCCGGGCCGGAGGGCGGGGAGCGGTGCGACCTGTTCATCCGGCTGGAAGCCTTTGCAGAGGATGCGGAGCCGTTGTGGGATCATCTCGGGTTTCGGCTGGAGTTGCCGCATGCCAATGCCTCGGAGCGGGGGGCGGCGTATCGGGAGTATTACTCGGAGGCCGATTCGGCGCTGGTTGGGGAGGTCTGCGGGGCGGATATCGCGCGGTTCGGGTACGCGTTTTCGTGAGGCTGGTGTCTGCCGGGTGCATGGTGCGGGGACAGGAGGGGTTCTGTTTCCCTTGGTGAAACAGTGCCACATTTCCGCCACCTTTCCGGCAAACGAGCGCCGCAGGTGTGGCCGGATGATCAACCCCGGCGACGCGGCCGGGTGCCTCCGGCGACAGAATTGGACAACGAGATGTTCGAGTCATTTTCCTTGGTCGACCCCGAGAGCCCCGAAGGGCCGGTGATGTCGGGCCTCGTGTCGGGCACGCGGGTGGCCACGGCGATGGGCTGGCAGCCGGTGGAGCGGGTCTGCGCGGGCGACCGGGTGCTGACCTTCGATGCCGGGTTGCAGACGGTGACGCGGGTGACGCGCCACGGCTTGCCGGAGCCGGGCAAATGCCCGAGGGCCTTCTGGCCGATCGAGGTGCCGGAGGGGGTGCTGGGCAACCGGGAGGTCATGCATCTCATGCCGCAGCAGACGATCATGGTGGAGAGCGACACCGCCGAGGACCTTTACGGGGATCCGTTCTCGCTTTTGCCCGCCGAAGCGATGGACGCCTTGACCGAGAGCCACCGGGTGCCCCCGCAGGATGGCTTCGAGGTCGTCCGCCTGCATTTCGCGACCGAGCAGGTGGTGTTCGCACGGGACGGTTTGCTGTTCCTGTGCCCGTCCTCACGCGACATGGTCGCGGCGGCGTGGGAGGCGCCGCAGGATCCGTTATACGCGATCCTGCCGCTGGACGAGGCGCGCTTCCTGGCCGGGCGGATCGAGCTGGAGGCGGCTTGTGCCGTTGAGGCCGAGTCCGAGGGTTGCATGGCGGGCCTGCCGGCCTGACGATCGGGCCGGGCAAGAGAAACCGCGCAAGGTGAAGGCCTTGCGCGGTTTTTCATTTTCAGCAGAGCGCCTGAAAGGTCAGGCGGCCTGGTCGGCCTCGGTACCGAAGCGGGCGTAGAAGGTCAGGTTCTTCTCGGCCAGCTCGCGCAGCAGGTCGGGGGTGGTGAAGCGGGGGCCGAATTTCTCGGTCAGCTGGTCACAGCGTTCGGCGGCATAGGGAGCCCCGATGATGTCGAGCCACGAGAAGGGGCCGCCCGACCACGGCGCGAAGCCCCAGGCGAGGATGGCACCCACGTCGCCTTCGCGGATGTCCTCGAGCACGCCTTCCTCCAGCGCGCGGACCGCTTCGAGCACCTGGGCGAACATCAGGCGGTGCTGCACCTCGATCAGGTCGGGCTGGTCTTCCGCGCGGGGGTACTTGTCTTGCAGACCCGGCCAGTAGCCCTGGCGTTTGCCCTTCTCGTCGTAGTCGTAGAAGCCGGCCTTGGACTTGCGGCCCAGGCGACCTTCGCCTTCCATCCAGAAGATGACCTCGTCGACGGCCTCGTCGGGGTAGTCGTCGCCCATTGCCGCCTTGGTCGCGCGGGCGATCTTGGCGCCGAGGTCGATCGAGGTTTCATCGACGAGTTGCAGCGGCCCCACCGGGAAGCCCAGCTGGCGTGCCGCGTTGTCGATGAGCGCGGGGGCGATGCCCTCGGCCACCATGCGGATGCCCTCGTTGATGTAGGGGATGATGCAGCGGTTGCAGTAGAAGAAGCGCGCGTCGTTCACCACGATCGGGGTTTTCCTGATCTGGCGGACATAGTCGAGCGCCTTGGCCACGGCGCGGGGGCCGGTCTCTTTCCCCTTGATGATCTCGACCAGCATCATCTTCTCGACGGGCGAGAAGAAGTGGATGCCGATGAATTGCTCGGGGGTGTCCGACGCCTTGGCCAGCTCGGTGATCGGCAGGGTCGAGGTGTTGGTGGCGAAGATGCAGTCGTCGCCCACATACGCCAGCGCCTGTTTCGTCACCTCGGCCTTGACCTTGGGGTCTTCGAACACCGCCTCGATGATCAGGTCGCAGCCGTCGAGGGCCGTGTAATCGGTGGTGGCGGTGATGAGGTCGAGGGCCGCGGCCTTCTTCTCTTCGGTGGCCTTGCCGCGCTTGATGCCCTTGTCCATGTAATCGGCGGTGTAGGCTTTGCCCTTGTCGGCGGCCTCCTGTTTCTGGTCGATCAGCACGACCTGCATGCCGGCCATGGCCGAGACGAGGGAAATGCCCGCGCCCATCATGCCGGCGCCGAGGACGCCGACTTTCTTCACCCTCTGGTCGGGCACGTCGGGGCGGTTGGCGCCCTTCTCAAGCGCTTCCTTGTTGACGAAGAGCGACCGGATCATGGCCGAGGAGGACGGGTTCATCAGGACGTTGGTGAACCAGCGCGCCTCGATCTTGAGCGCGGTGTCGAAGGGGACAAGCGCGCCCTCGTAGACGGCGGAGAGGAGGGCCTTGGCGGCGGGGAAGGCGCCCTGGGTTTCCTTGTTCACCATGGCCGAGGCGCCCACGAAGGTCATGAAGCCCGCCGGGTGGTAGGGGGCGCCGCCGGGCATCTTGTAGCCCTTCTCGTCCCACGGCTTGACGATCTGCGGTTCGGAGAGGACCCACTCCTTGGCCTTGGAAAGCAGCTCCTCGGGGGCCACGACCTCGTCGACCACGCCGGCGCTCTTGGCCTTTTTCGGGTCGTTCAGCTTGCCCTGCAGCAGCAGCGGCGAGGCCGCCATGGCGCCCAGCTTGCGGACAAGGCGGGTGGTGCCGCCCGCGCCGGGGAAGATGCCGACCATGATCTCGGGCAGGCCGATCTTGGCCTTGGGGTTGTCGGCGGCAAAGATGCGGTGGCAGGCGAGCGGGATTTCGAGGCCGATGCCGAGCGCCGTGCCGGGGAGGGCGGCGGCGATGGGCTTGCCGCCCTTGTTCTTGTCGTCCATCCCGCCGCGCTCGATCTTGCGCAGGATCCCGTGCATGTTCATCAGCCCCTCGAAGAGGCCCTTGGCCGGCTCGTCGCCCGCCATGTCCTTCATTTTCGAGATGACGTTGAGGTCCATGCCGCCGGCAAACGTGCCGTCTTTGCCGGAGGTGATGACGATCCCCTTGACCGCGTCATCGGCCAGCGCGTCGTCGATCAGCCCGTCGAGCACGGGCCAGGCTTCCATGGTCATCACGTTCATGGACTTGCCTTCGGTGTCCCAGGTGATGACGGCGACGCCATCGGCGCCTTTTTCCATCGTGAAATCAGTCATTTGTTGTCTCCACTTCGGTTGCCGGCGTCCCATTTATAATAATGCTCTTAGGTGAAATGAGGTTTTGCTGACCGGTGTCAGCGCCTTTCATCCACAGATGGAAACCTCGCTCCACAATGTTTGCCAGTACCTCATCCAAATCGGCGCAGAATACCTCGTTCTTAGCGAGGTGCTTCTGCTGGCCGTTTGCAGGATCAGCCATGACGAAAAAGCCGGATCTGTTGCGGTAAGGAAAGTACTCCTCACCATTGGGCCGAATGCGTTTTATCTCCATTTCACACCCGCGCGATGATGGTGGCGGCGCCCATGCCGGAGGCGACGCAGAGCGTGGCGAGGCCGCTCTCCTTGTCGGAGCGTTCCAGATCGGCGCCATAGGCGCCTTTTTCCATCGTGAAATCAGTCATTTGCTATCTCCCGTGTAAGGGGTTCCGTCCTTGCGCGTGTAGGTGAAACCTTCCGCGGTCTGGGTCGCTTTGAGGTCGAGATCGCTGTACCAGGCGGTCTCGGTCGGGGTGCGGGTGCCGATGACGAGGAAGCGGGCCTCCTCGTCCGTGTCGTTGACGAGCTGGTGCCCGTTGCCGTCGCCCGCCTTGAAGGCGGCGCAGTCGCCGGGCTGCATCGGGTGGCGGCCTGAATCGTCGATGAGCGTGCAGCGGCCGGAGATCACCATCACGAACTCGTCCTGCTGCTCGTGCCAGTGGCGGAGCGAGGATTTCCCGCCGGGGGCGAGGATGACGATATTCGCGCCGAACTGGGTGAGTCCGCCTTCGTCGCCCACGCGCAGGAACGAGCGGCCCGCCACCTCGGCGTCGAGCGGCGCCGGGTAGCTCGAACCCGTGCGGAGCGGCAGGGCGGAGAGGTCGATCTTCGGCATCACACCCGCTCGATGATGGTGGCCGCGCCCATGCCGGAGGCGACGCAGAGCGTGGCAAGCCCGGTTTCCTTGTCCGAACGTTCGAGCTCGTCCAGCAGCGTGCCGAGGATCATCGCGCCGGTGGCGCCCAGCGGGTGGCCCATGGCGATGGCGCCGCCGTTGACGTTGACCTTCGAATGGTCGACGTCGAAGGCCTGCATGAAGCGGAGCACGACCGAGGAGAACGCCTCGTTCACCTCGAAGAGGTCGATGTCGTTGAGTTCCATGCCGCTGTCCTTGAGCGCCTTCTGCGTGGCCGGGACGGGGCCGGTCAACATGATCGTCGGGTCGGTGCCGACCTTGGTGGTCTGGCGGATGCGGGCGCGGGGCTTGAGCCCGTATTTCTCGCCGAACGCCTTGGAGCCGATGAGCAGGCCCGCCGAGCCGTCGACGATGCCCGAGGAGTTGCCGGCGTGGTGGATGTGCTCGATGCGCTCAAGATGGGGGTACTTCAGTTTCGCCACCGCGTCGAAGCCGGGCATGACCTCGCCCATCTCCTTGAAGGATGCCTTCAGCGCGCCGAGCGACTGCATGTCGGTGCCGGGGCGCATGTACTCGTCATGATCGAGGATGGTCAGGCCGTTCTGGTCCTTCACCTCGATGATCGACCTGGTGAAACGCTTGTCCTCCCAGGCCTTGGCGGCGCGTTTCTGGGATTCGACGGCGAAGGCGTCGGCGTCGTCGCGAGAGAAGCCGTACTCGGTGGCGATGATGTCGGCGGAAATGCCTTGCGGGACGAAGTAGTTCTCCATCGCCACGGTCGGGTCGACGGCCACGGCGGCCCCGTCCGAGCCCATGGCCACGCGGCCCATCATCTCGACCCCGCCGGCGATATAGCCTTCGCCCGCGCCGCCCTTGACCTGGTTCGCGGCGAGGTTCACAGCCTCGAGGCCGGAGGCGCAGAAGCGGTTGATGGCAAGACCGGGAATCGCCTCGTCCAGATCCGAGGCCAGCACGGCGGTGCGGGCAAGGCAGCCGCCCTGTTCCATCACCTGGGTGACGTTGCCCCAGATCACGTCCTCGACGGCGTGCCCGTCGAGCCCGTTGCGGTCTTTCAGCGCGTTCAGCACCTGGGCGCTGAGGCGCAGCGCGGTCACCTCGTGCAGGGCGCCGTCCTTGCGGCCCTTGCCGCGGGGGGTGCGCACCGCGTCGTAGATATATGCGTCAGCCATGTTGGGTTCCTCTAGTAAGATTTCAGGAAGCTTGCGGTTTCGAAGCGGCCGAAGCAGCAGAAGACGTAGATCATTCCGCAGTCGGCCAGATCGTAGTCATCGCCGATGCCATCGAGTTGGGCGTAAAAGCTCATCGGTTCCTGACACGACGGGCAGGCAGGAATTTCTTCCTGCTCCAGGCCGTCAGGAGTGCCGCCAATCTTGAACCGGTGCCCGATTTGCTCGTCGGCCCACTTGTAGCCGCGGGCGTCCTCAGCCGCCTTGCTGCGGGGCAAAAGTTCGATGTCATATTCGGGTAGCATCATCGGTTTCTCAGGCCCGGTCGGCAGGGCTGCCGGGCATCAGGTCATAGGGGTGTTTCCAGCCCGGCGTGTTCTCGATGTTCGAGAGCCACCGGTCGATCTCGGGCCAGTCCTTGCGGTCGAAACCGAAGGGTTCTGGGTAAAACAGGTAGGCGCAGCAGGACATGTCGGCATTGGTGATGCCGTCGCCGACGATCCAGTCGCGGCCCTGGAGGTGGGCGTTCAGGACGGCATAGGCGGCCTTCAGACGCCCCTGCATGAAGGCGATGACCTCGGCCGGGCGCTTGTCCTCGGGCAGGAAGTTCATCAGGAAGCGGGTCATGCCGGCCTGGCTCGACATCTTGTGATTGTCCCAGAAGACCCAGCGCAGCACCTCGTAGCGTTCGGCCTCGTCGCGGCCGCCGAACTTGCCGGTCTTGTCGGTGATGTATTGCTGGATCACGCCCGATTGCGAGGTCTTGAAATCGCCGTCGACCAGCACCGGCGCCTCGCCCATGGCGTTGATCTCGCCGCGATAGGCGTCGGAGCGGGTCTCGCCGTTGAAGAAGTCGACCTTGACCGGTTCCCAGTCGAGGCCGGACAGTTCCAGAGCCAGCGCCGCCTTGTAGGCATTGCCGCTTTCACCGAAGCAGTAGAGTTTCATGGTCATGGCGCGGTCCTCCCGTGCGTTGCGCGTGTGGCAAGATTTGGAATTTGAGTATTTGGGGAAAGATGAAAGACCGGTGGTGCGTTTCATCTTTCCGCAAATACTCCCGCCGGAGGCGTCCTGCCGGGGACGCCGGGCGCGGCGGGTCAGGGCTTGGCGGTGAATGAGCGGGAAATCAGCTCCTTCATGATTTCGTTGGTGCCGCCGTAGATGCGTTGCACGCGGGCGTCGGCCCACATTTCGGCGATGTCGTATTCGGCCATGTAGCCATAGCCGCCGTGAAGCTGGACGCATTCGTCGAGCACCTCGAACTGGGTGTCGGAGATCCAGTACTTCGCCATGGCGGCCTTTTCGACGGAAAGCTCACCGCGCAGGTGCTCGGCGATGCATTCGTCGAGGAAGGCGCGGGCGACCCTGGTCTTGGTCAGGCATTCGGCCAGCTTGAAGCGGGTGTTCTGGAACTGCATGATCGGGCCGCCGAAGGCCTGGCGTTCGTTGGCATAGGCGATGGTGCGTTCGACGCCGCCTTCCAGCGCGCCCTGGGCGCCGCAGGCGATGATCAGGCGTTCCTGGGGAAGTTGCTGCATCATCTGTATGAAGCCGCGGCCTTCCTCGCCGCCGAGGATGTTCTCGGGCGGGACCGCCACGTCATCGAAGAAGAGCTCGGAGGTGTCGCCGGCGTGGAGGCCCGATTTCTCGAGGTTGCGGCCGCGGGTGAAGCCCTCGGCGCCCTCGGTTTCGATGGCGACGAGGGAGATGCCTTTCGCGCCCTGCGAGGGGTCGGTCTTGGCGGCGACGAGGATGAGGTCGGCGTGCTGGCCGTTGGTGATGAAGGTCTTCTGGCCCGAGACGCGGTAGACGTTGCCGTCGCGCACCGCCTTGGTCTTCATGCCCTGCAGGTCGGAGCCCGCGGCGGGTTCGGTCATCGCCAGCGCGCCCACCATTTCGCCCGAGACCATCTTCGGGAGCCAGCGTTTCTTCTGCTCCTCGGAGCCGTAGGCGAGGATGTAATGGGCCACGATGCCGGAATGGATCGGGTTGCCCCAGCTTGCGAGGTTGGCGCGGGATTGCTCGATGCAGATCACCGCCTCGTGGCCGAAATCGCCGCCGGCGCCGCCGTATTCCTCGGGGATGGAGGGGCAGAGGAGGCCCAGCTCGCCGGCCTGTGCCCATGTCTCGCGGTCCATGATGCCGGCCTTGCGCCAGCGGTCGAAATGCGGGCGCCATTCGTCGGTGATGAACTTGGCCGTCATTTCCGAGAGCATCTGGTGCTCGTCGGTCATCCATGCGGAGCGGGTCTGGTGCATGTCTTTCATCGGATCACTCGCTCCCTTGGGTTGCGCGGGTTTCGGAAAAATCGACGCCCTCGAAATCCGGGTAGGCGGCCTCGAGAACGCCGACCTGTTGAGCATCGTCGATGCGGACGAGGTACCAGGCGTCGCCGTCCTGGAACGCCAGCGTCACGGTGTCGGAGCGCCGGGCCTCATCCTGCCCGTCGCGGCGGACATACGCTGTGGTCGGGATCAGCACGTAGACGCGCCCCGCGGAGGTTTCCCTGACCGTGGCCGAGGCAAGATCGATCCGGTACTCCTCGATCGAGGCGGTTTTCATCATCCCGGCCAACGCCTGCTTCATCGCCGTCAGAACCTGTGCCTCGGTGATGTCGTAGGTTTCCGACGTGGTCGCGAGGATGCCCGGGGGGATCACGGTGAAGACCGCGTCGATGTCGCCCTGCTCGAAGGCCTGTTCGAAGCTGTCTATGCGCGCCTGCAGGCTTGCCTGTTCGGCCTGCGTGAGGTCGCGGGCCGCGACGGGGGCGGCCAGCAGCAGGCAGACGGCGAGCGTTCCGGGCAGGCGGCGGATCATCGTTTGCGCGCCTCGAGTTCGGAATTGAAGAGCCGCAGGCGGTGGGAGAACGTGTCCTCGTTGATGACGCTGTCGAAGTTTTCGAAGAGGAAGGAAAGCGCCTCGCCCTCGTCGAGCCCGGCTTCCTGCGCGAATTTCTTCAGGCGCCTGTAGGCGTCTTCGGTCATCGCGGCGTTGAAGCGGCGCGTCAGACGGAATCGTTTCGGCATCTTTCCTCCCCTCGAAATCGTCCCGCAGGGTGGGTGTGACCCCACCCCCTGATCAAAACAGCTCGGCCTCCAGCTCCATCACCGGGTCGGCGCCGCTTTCGATGCGCTTGAGGTGCATCGCGGTCGCCGGCAGGCGGCGGGACATGTAATAGCGCCCCGTCTTGAGCTTGGCCTTGTAGAAGGCCTCGTCCGAGGTGCCGCCCTCGAGCGCCGCGTACGAGACCTTGGCCATCTTCGCCCACATCAGGCCGATGCAGACATGGCCGAAAAGATGCATGAAGTCATACGATCCCGCCAGAGCCGCGTTGGGGTTTTTCATGCCGTTCTGCATGAAGAACATGCCCGCGGATTGCAGGTGCTTGGAGGATTCCTTGAGCGGGTCGAGGAAATCCTTCTTGAGCGCCTCGTTGCCCTCGTTCTCCTTGATGAAGGTCTTCACCATCTCGAAGAAGGCCATGACGTGCTTGCCGCTGTCGGCGGCGAGCTTGCGGCCGACGAGGTCGAGCGCCTGCACGCCGTTGGCGCCTTCGTAGATCATGGCGATCCGGGCGTCGCGGGCGAACTGGGACATGCCCCATTCCTCGATATAGCCGTGGCCGCCATAAACCTGCTGGGCGAGAATGGTCATGTCGAAGCCTTCATCGGTCATGAAGCCCTTGATGACCGGGGTCAGGAGCGAGATCAGCCCCTCGGCATCGGCATCGCCCGCGCGGTGCGAGCGGTCGATCATCTCGGCGCCCCAGAGGAGGAAGGCGCGGGCGCCCTCGACGAAGCTTTTCTGGTCGAGCAGGGCGCGGCGGATGTCCGGGTGGACGATCAGCGGGTCGGCCGGGCCGTCGGGGTTCTTGACGCCGGTCACGTCGCGGCCCTGAAGGCGGTCCTTGGCGTATTCGAGCGCGTTCTGGTAGGCGACTTCGGCTTGCGCCAGACCTTGCATGCCGACGCCGAGCCGGGCCTCGTTCATCATGGTGAACATGGCGCGCATGCCCTTGTGCTCTTCGCCCAAAAGGTAGCCCGTGGCGCCGTCGTAGTTCATCACGCAGGTCGAATTGCCGTGGATGCCCATCTTCTCCTCGATCTTGCCGCAGGAGACGCCGTTGCGCTCGCCGAGCGAGCCGTCTTCCTTGACCATGAACTTGGGCACGATGAAGAGCGAGACGCCCTTGATGCCCTCGGGGCCGCCGGGGATCTTGGCGAGGACAAGGTGGATGATGTTGTCGGCCATGTCGTGTTCGCCGGACGAGATGAAGATCTTCTGGCCGGTGATCCGGTAGCTGCCATCGTCCTGCGGGTCGGCCTTGGTGCGCATGAGCCCGAGATCGGTGCCGCAATGCGGCTCGGTCAGGTTCATGGTGCCGGTCCAGTCGCAGGAGGCCATCTTCGGCAGGTAGGTCTCTTTCTGCTGGTCGGTGCCGTGGGCGAGGATCGCCGAGGCGGCGCCGTGGGTCAGGCCCTGGTACATGGTGAAGGCCTGGTTGGCGGCCGAGAACATCTCGCCCACCGCGGTGCCGAGGATGTAGGGCATGTTCTGCCCGCCATATTGCTCGGGCAGGTCGAGCGCCGTCCAGCCGCCGGCGCGCACCTCGTCGAAGGCGGCCTTGAAGCCCGCGGGCGTGCGCACTACGCCGTTCTCGAGGCGGCAGCCCTCGGTATCGCCCACCACGTTCAGCGGCGTCAGCAGGTCGCGGGCGATCTTCCCCGCCTCTTCCAGCACCGCGCCGGTGAAGTCGGCGTCGAGCTCGGCATAGCCGGGCGTGCCGGAGGCCGATACGTTCAGCATGTCATGCAGGATGAACTGCATGTCCTTGGTGGGGGGCGTGTAGCTCGGCATGGTCGTCTCTCTCCCTTTGTCCCTCGGGGGCCGGTCCGGCTTTGGGCCGGGTTACTCGGCGGCGTTCTTCTGCTGGCGGATCGAGGCGATCATCTTCTCGCCCCACTTCATCTGCCCGCGCAGTTCCTCTATTGCACCGTTCAGCTCGTCGCGCTGCTGGACCAGCTCGGCGAGGCGTTTCTCGGCGAGGTGATAGGTCTCGGTCAGCTGGGTGAGCTGCTGGTCGCCCTTGTCGTAGAGGTCGAGCAGCTGGCGGATTTCCTCGAGGCTGAAGCCGAAGCGCTTGCCGCGCAGGATCAGCTTGAGGCGCGCACGGTCGCGCTTGGTGAAAAGGCGCTTCTGGCCCACGCGGCGGGGGAACAGCAGCTCCTTGGATTCGTAGAAACGCAGGGTGCGCGGTGTCACGTCGAAGGCGTCGCACATCTCGCGAATGCTCATCGTTTCGTCGGTCATTGGTTCGCTCGTTATCATTACGTCAACTTGTACTTACCTGCGCATCCGGCCCCGTGGTTACAACAGGGTTCCATGTTGACGTAACCACTACGTTGCGTCACTTTGAGATGACGTAAGATCAGGCAAGGGAAACAGGCTTTTGCGGCAATTTCCTGAGCCTGACGGGCGGCAAAAATCTGCTGGTCCGGCGGGTTCTTGCCGGTTTTCGGCGGGGCCGGAGGCAGTGAGTCGGGCTTGTGCAGGGGGGCGGTATGCATAAGTCTGGTGTTCACATTTCAGCAATTCCACAGAACCGGGGGCCCGGATGACCGACGACCTTTACGACGATCAGACCATCACCTTTCTCGAGGAGCTCTGGGGCGAGGGGTTCCTGTCGCCCGGCGGGCCGGACGAGGTGCGCCGCGTGCTGCACGGGGTGGATATCACCGGCAAGCGGGTGCTGGATATCGGCTGTGGCTCGGGCGCCTGCGCGGTGCTGATCGCCCATGACCTCGGCGCCGAGCACGTGACCGGTATCGACGTGGAGGAGCCGGTCTGTGGCGCGGCACGACGGCGGGCCGAGGAGGCCGGGCTGTCGGAGCGGATCAAGGTGGAGAAGGTCGAGCCGGGGCCGTTCCCGTTTCCCGACGAGAGCTTCGACGTGGTGTTCTCGAAGGATTCGATCATCCACATTCCCGACAAGGCGGCGATGGCGAAGGAGGCGTTCCGGATCCTGAAGCCGGGCGGCATGTTCGCGGCGTCGGACTGGCTGATCGGGCATGATGACGACCCGTCGCCGGAGATGGTGGAGTATATCAAGTCGGAGGATCTCGATTTCGCCATGGCCTCGCCCGCGACCTACGAGACGGCGATGCGCGAGGCCGGGTTCGAGGAGGTCGAGCTGGTGAACCGGAACCCGTGGTATGCGGAAGTGGCGGCGGAGGAGCTGGCGTGGCTGACCGGGGACACGCGGCCGGGGCTGGAAGAGCGGCACGGCAAGGAGTTCATCGGCCACCAGGTGGAGACCTGGACGAAGATGCTGCGGGTGCTGGAGAAGGGCGAGCATTGCCCGCATCACATCCGGGGGAAGAAGCCGGAGTGATCTTGGAGTGGGGTGTGGTGGGTTTCACCCACCCTACGGGTTGCCGCGCAGGGCGATGGTTGGTGCGAGGTCCCGGCTCGGGGGCCGGGACGGGGAGTGTCACGAGGTGAAGTTCTTCGCCACCTCGTCGCGGGTGTCGCGGAGTTCGGTCATGGCCTCTTCGAGCTGGGCGCGCTGGCGGTCGAGTTCGGCGAGCTTCCGGTCGGCCATCTCGACCCAGTTGCGCATCTGGGCCTCGGTGCCTTCCTCCTCGTAGATCTCCAGCCATTGCCGGATTTCCTCGAGCGCGAAGCCCCAGCGGCGGCCGCGCAGGATGAGGGTCAGGCGGGCCACCTCGCGCGGGCCGTAATAGCGCGAGCGGCCGTCGCGTTCGGGGCTGAGCAGCTCGATATACTCGTAATAGCGCAGGGTGCGCGGGGTCACGTCGAATTTCGCGCACATTTCCTTGAATGACAGGCGGTGTTCCGGCATCGTTCAGGCTCTCCCTTCATGGAAAGTAGAACCATGCGCGGCGCAGGGCAACTGCCGGTCTTGCGGCCCGGGGCGGTTCCGGCTCATAAAGGGTGCGGCACGGGCAAGAAGGGGAGGCGCATGGGCGTCGACAAGACGAAGATCGCCGAGCAGTTCATCAAGGCCATCCCGCATTCGGAAGCGCTGGGGATGACGGTGACCCGGATCGAGGAAGGATTTGCCACGATCGAGATGCCCTATGACGACCGTTTCGTCGGCGACCCGAAGACGGGTGTCATCCATGGCGGCGCGGTGTCGGCGCTGATGGATACCTGTTGCGGGGCGGCGGCGCTGAGCCATCCAGCCAATGGCGGCTCGACCGCGACCATCGATTTGCGCATCGACTACATGCGCCCCGCCACCCCCGGCCAGCGCATCCGGGCCGAGGCCGAATGTTTCCACGTGACCCGCACCGTGGCCTTCGTGCGGGCCCGGGCGATGGACGACGACGCCGACCGGCCCGTTGCCACCGCGACCGGCACCTTCACGACGGGGAAGACCTGATGGCGCGCGAGAAACCCGAACCGGTACAGGTGATCAAGCAGCGCCGCGACGCCGCGCTTCACGCGCTGGTGGACGGGGTGCCCTATATCCGCTTCCTGGGGATCGAGTTCGACCGGCGGGGCGACGAGCTGACCGCGATCATGCCGTTCAAGGACGACCTGATCGGCAACCCGGCGCTTCCGGCGATCCATGGCGGGGCGACGGCCGCCTTCCTCGAGGTGTCGTCGATCATCGGGCTGAGCTGGGCGATGCTGTGGGACGAGATCGAGAGCGGGCGGCTGGACCCCGACAGGCTGGTGGCGGGCGACCTGCCGAGCCTGCCGAAGACGATCAGCTTCACGGTGGATTACCTGCGCTCGGGCCTGCCGCGGGATGCCTATTCCCGCGCCAGGGTCAAGCGTTCGGGCCGGCGCTATGCCAGCGTGCATGTGGAGGCGTGGCAGGACAACCGCGCCCGCCCCTTCGCGCAGGCGACGGGCCATTTCCTGATGCCGCGCGGGGATGGCTGAGGGGCCGCGCGCGATCACGCACGCCCGTGTCCTGCGGATCGCCCTTCCGATCATGATTTCCAATGCCACCGTGCCCATACTGGGCGCGGTCGACACCGGCGTGGTGGGGCAGATGGGCCTTGCCGCGCCGATCGGGGCGGTGGGGATCGGGGCGGTGATCCTGACCGCCGTCTACTGGCTGTTCGGCTTCCTGCGGATGGGCACCACGGGCCTGACCAGCCAGGCGCTGGGCGCCGGGCAGGCGGGGGAGGTGGCCGCGCTGCTGACCCGGTCGCTTATGATCGGGCTGACGGGGGGCGTGCTGTTCATCCTGTTGCAGGGGCCGGTCTTCGACCTGGCCTTCCGCGTCTCGCCTGCCAGTGCCGAGGTCGAAGGGCTGGCGCGGGACTACATGGCGATACGCGTGTGGAGCGGGCCCGCGCTGATCGCCATGTACGGCGTGACCGGCTGGCTGATCGCGCAGGAGCGGACGGGGGCGGTGCTGGCCATCCAGGTGGCGATGAACGGGCTCAATATCGGGCTCGACCTGTGGTTCGTGCTGGGGCTCGACTGGGGCGTGACCGGCGTCGCCTGGGCCACCTTCATCGCCGAATGGTCGGGGCTGGCGCTTGGCCTGTGGTTCTGCCGGGCGGCGTTCCGCGTGCCGGCCTGGCGCGACTGGCCACGGGTCTTCGACCGGGTGCAGCTTCGGCGGATGGCGGGGGTGAACCGCGATATCCTGCTGCGGTCGCTGATGCTGGAGACGGTGTTCGTGTCGTTCCTGTTCCTTGGCGCGGATTTCGGCGACGTGACGCTGGCCGCGAACCAGGTTCTGTTGCAGTTCCTGCATATCGTGTCGAACGCGCTGGACGGGCTGGCCTTTGCCGTCGAGACCATGGTGGGGCAGGCGGTGGGCCGGCGCGACGGGGCGATGCTCCGGCGCGGGGCGCTGGTGACGAGCCTCTGGGGGGTGATCATCTCGGTCGGGCTGGCGCTGGTGTTCTGGGCGTTCGGGGGGATGATCATCGACCTGATGGCCAAGGCGCCCGAGGTGCAGGCGGCGGGGCGGGAGTATCTTGTCTACATGGTGGTGGCGCCGGTGCTGGGGGTGGCGGCCTACATGCTGGACGGCATTTTCGTCGGCGCGACGCGGGCCGGGGACATGCGCAACATGATGGCGGTGAGTTTGCTGGTCTACGGCGTGGCGGTGGTGCTGCTGGTGCCGTGGCTGGGCAATCACGGGCTGTGGGTGGCGCTTTTGATCAGCTTCGTGGCCCGTGGCGTGACGCTGGGGCTGCGCTATCCGGCGCTGGAGGCGGCGGCGCGGGGCTGAGGCGATCTTCAGGCAAAAGCTGATTGTCCTTCAGCCGGGCGGGGGCGGTTTATGCGTTGCCTTGGGGGCGCGGCGGGGCTTTGCTTGGGGGTGATCCGAACCTGATGGAAAGCCGCCCCATGACCGAGAGACGCTACTATTCCCCCGAGGGCGGCTTGCCGCCGCAGACCGGTTTGCTGACCGACCGGGCCGTGTTCACCGAAGCCTATGCCGTGCTGCCGCGGGGGACGATGCGGGACATCGTGACCTCGCGCCTGCCGTATTGGGAGGGGACGCGGCTGTGGGTTCTGGCAAGGCCGCTGTCGGGGTTCGCCGAGACGTTTTCCCACTACATCATGGAGGTTGCGCCCGGCGGCGGCTCGGAGAAGCCGGAGAACAACGAGGAGGCCGAGGGGGTGCTGTTCGTGACCTTGGGCGCGGTGGTGGTGACGGTTGGCGGGGAAGAGCACCGGCTGGGCGAGGGGGGGTATGCGTACCTGCCCGCGGCCTGTGACTGGCGGCTTCGGAACGAGGGCGAGGGGCTGGCGGTGTTCCACTGGATCCGCAAGACCTATGAGCCGGTCGAGGGGCTAGGCTGGCCCGAGCCGGTCTTTGCCGACGAGAAGACGGTGGCGCCGCACCCGATGCCGGATACGGAGGGGCGTTGGGCCACGACGCGGTTTGTCGATCCGGAGGATATGCGCCACGACATGCACGTCACGATCGTGACGCTGGAGCCGGGCGCGGTGATCCCGTTCATGGAGACGCACGTGATGGAGCACGGTTTGTACGTGCTGGAGGGGAAGGCGGCCTACAAGCTGAATACCGACTGGGTCGAGGTGGAGGCGGGCGATTACATGTGGCTGCGGGCGTTTTGTCCGCAGGCCTGTTACGCGGGCGGGCCGGGGAACTTCCGCTACCTGCTCTACAAGGATGTGAACCGGCATATGGGGCTGTGAAGCGAAGTTAACTCAAACTTTATCGGATCGCCCGATGCTGCCTTTCGCCGTGACACTTCGCGGCGGAAGGAGGTGAGGACGCTGAACGAAAGCAAGTTCAGACTAGTCATGCTGGCCGTGGCGATCGCGACGTTGATCGTGGCCATCATGCAGCTTTGGACAGGGCTTTAGGGTTCTGGTCAAAGAAGGCCCCGCGCAGCTGACACTACGCGGGGCTGATTTAGTGAGAACACTGAAATCAAGTTCAGAATGTGGCCAGTATTCTGGCAATTTCTTAAGATTTAGTAAAGCCGGGTGTGGTTCGAAGGTTAACGTCACTCCGGGCCATGCGTGGTATGGGGCGTTGCCGGTGCAGGGCAACTCTGCCGCGCGTCTCCTAAGATTTCGTGACCCGGGGCAGCGTTGCGCGGGTTTGATCAAATTTCGTGTCAGGGTCTGGAAAATCCGGCGGCGCGGGCGGACAGTCCGGCGCGAAGAGACTTTGTTCCGGAGAGCCTTGCCATGACCGACACCCCCATTCGCATCGCCCTGAACGGGTTTGGCCGGATCGGCCGGACCGTGTTGCGCATCCTGCTGCGCGAAGGGGCGGATTTCGAGCTGGTGCTGATCAACGACATCGAGCCGCTGGAAACCTGTGCCTATCTGTTCGAGTTCGACAGCGTCTATGGCCCGTGGCCGGGCGAGGTGGCGACGGAGGAGGGCGCGCTCATCGTGGATGGCCGGGCGATCCCGTTTCACGCGGCGCCGGACCTGAGCGCGCTGGACCTGGCCGGCGTCGACCTCGTGCTGGAATGCACCGGCATGGGCGGTAAGCGGGCGGTGGCCGAGCGCGGGCTGGCGGCCGGGGCGAAGGCGG
>Ga0189287_100250_pt1 | contig 19214 bp, 19 predicted proteins | sample UW86minimetaG_FD_130319 | JGI IMG/M metagenome (GOLD analysis project Ga0189287, IMG submission 130319) | Marine microbial communities from the Costa Rica Dome - UW86 mini metaG | ecosystem: Environmental > Aquatic > Marine > Oceanic > Photic zone | place: Costa Rica: the Eastern Pacific... | reverse complement strand
GAGCGAGGTGCTGATCCTTTGGGAGGAGGCCCGGGCGTTCGGCCGGGCCGGGGGTGACCGCTCGTGACGGTCATGGTTCTCATGGGGCTCACGGTTGTCCTGCTCCTCGCTTTCGGCTTTCCCATTGCCCTCGTGCTGGGGGCGACCGGGGTGATCTGGACGCTGCTTTACGACCCCAACTACATGTCGGGCATCGCCCATACCGTCTTCAACACGGCCAGCGGCGAGACGCTGATCGCCATCCCGCTCTTCGTGCTGATGGGCCAGATCGTGCAGCATTCGCGCGTGGCCGAGCGGTTCTACGAAACCGTCGCCCGCTGGCTGCGCTTCCTGCCGGGGGGGCTTCTGCACGCCAACATCTCGGTCAGCGCCGTCTTCTCGGCGGTCAGCGGGTCGAGCATGGCCACCGCGGCGACCGTGGCCTCCGCCGCGCTCAACAGCCTCGAGCGGCTGAAATACGATCGGCGGATGTCGACCGGCACGCTGGCGGCGGGGGGCACGCTGGGCATCCTGATCCCGCCCAGCATTCCGCTGATCGTCTATGGCTCGCTGGCCGAGGAATCGATCGGCAGCCTGTTCATCGCGGCGCTGCTGCCGGCACTGCTGATGGTGTCGCTGTTCCACGCCTACATCTTCGTCCGGGCGCTGCTGAACCCGTCGCTGGCGCCGCGGGTGCACGGCTCGGAGATCACCAAGGTCAGCGTGGCGGAGGGGCTCAACAGCGTGCTGCCGGTGATGGCGATCATCCTCGTCGTGCTGGGCGGGATCTATGCCGGCTGGACCACCAGCACCGAGGCCGCGGCACTGGGCTGTCTGATGTCGCTTTTGGCGGCGGCGTGGCAGCGGGCGTTGTCCGTGCCGATGCTGCGCCGGGTGCTGACCGAGACGGTGATGCTGAGCGGGATGATCCTGTTCATCGTGATCGGCGCGCAGGTGTTTTCCTTCGCGGTCTACACCTGGGGTATCAATATCGAGATCGGGCGGTTCGTGGCGGGCCTCGCCTTCCCGCCGCTGGCGATCTTCGGGGTGATCGTGGTGGTCTACCTCGTGCTGGGCATGTTCGTCGACGCGCTGTCGCTCATGCTGATGACGCTGGCGGTGGTGCATCCGATCGTGACGAACCTCGGGTATGACCCGATCTGGTTCGGCATCGTCCTTGTGCTGCTGCTCGAGGTCGGGCTGATCACGCCACCGGTCGGCATCAACCTCTTCACCATCAAGGCCGTGCGCAACGACATAGCGCTGAGCGATGTCGCCTTCGGGGCGCTGCCCTTCGTCGTGATCGTGCTGCTGACCGTGGGGCTTCTGGTGGCCTTTCCGCAGATCGTGCTCTGGCTGCCCTTCCGCTAGCGGCGCCGCCCGCCCTCAAACCCCAACAGGGAGACCCAAATGACCAAGCCTGTCGAAGACGGATATCCCGGCGACGACCTCAGCGGCTTTCGCCGAAGCCTTGGCGAGTTCGCCACCGGCGTCACGGTGATCACCACCTGCGTCGAAGGCGCCTGCTATGGCATGACCTCGAATTCCTTCGCGTCCGTCTCGCTCGATCCGCCGCTGGTGCTTTGGTCGGTGAAATACGAAAGCCAGAGCTTCCCGGCCTTCCGCGATTGCACGCATTTCACGGTGAACGTGCTGGCCGATGACCAGATGGACCTGTCGCAGAATTTCGCGCGGTCGGGGCCGGACAAGTTCGACGGGCTGGAATTTCGCGAGGGTGCGGGCAAGGCGCCCGTCCTGGCGGGCGTCGCGGCCTCGTTCGAATGCAGCCTGGCCGAAACCCATGCTGGCGGCGATCACCTGATCCTGATCGGGCAGGTCGAGCGTTTTGCCCGCTACGACCGGCAGCCGCTGCTGTTCTCGAAGGGGCGCTACGCCGTGGCGGCCGACCATCCCGCGACGCGCGTGACCACCGATGCCCCGCCCACCGCGCCGGACGGTGCCGGGGCACCGCCGCTCGCGCAGCTCCTGGCGCGTGCCTACGGGGCGGTCGCCCATCGGCTCGAGCAGAGCCGGAAGACCGCGGGACTTGGCCTGACGCTGATGCAGGCGCGGCTTCTGAAGACGGTGCAGACCTATCCCGACAGCACCCTGCAGGACCTGCTGCCCGAGATATTCCTCGATTTCAACGCCAGCCAGAACATCCTCGAATCGCTCGAGGCGCTGGGCCTTCTGTCGATCGACGGGGCGGGCCGGGTGCGGCTGACCGAGGCCGGGGAGGACCGGATCAACGCGGTGGTCGAACACACGCGCGCCAACGAGCAGGATCTCTTCCGGGGCGTGCCGAGAGAGGATCTTGCCGCCATGCAGCGCGTGCTCGAACGCGTCGTCGGCAACCGGGGCTGAGGGGGATGACCGGCGCGGCATACGACTACATCGTCGTGGGCGCCGGGGCCACCGGCTGCGTCGTCGCCGCGCGCCTGTCGGAGGGGCGCGCGGCCAGCGTACTGCTGATCGAGGCGGGCGGCCGCGACGCCAGCCCGGTTCTGCGGGTGCCGGGGCTGGGGTTCGCCGCCGGCACGCTGGCGCGCTACAACTGGAACTTCCTGACCGAGCCCGTGCCGGCGCTGAACGACCGTCCGCTGACCTTCCTGCAGGGCCGCGTGATGGGCGGGTCGGGCAGCATGAACGGCATGGTCTACAGCCGCGGCCATTCCGGCGAGTACGACGCCTGGGCCGGGATGGGCTGCACCGGCTGGTCCTTCGACGAGGTGAAACCGTACTTCCTGAAGTCGGAAACCAACGCCCGCGGCGCCGGCGAATGGCACGGCGCCGACGGCCCGATGCACCTGCGCCCCGCGCGGCCCGACCTGCCGATCTGCGATGCCTTCCTAGAGGCGGCCGATGCCGAGGGGGTGCCGGTGGTCGAGGATCTCAACGCCAACCACCGCGAAGGCCTCGGCATCTACGACCTGAACATCCACAACGGCCGCCGCCACAGCGCCGCGCGGGCCTTTCTCGGACCGGCGGGCAAGTGGGCGAACCTGACAATCATACGCAATACGCAGGTCACCGGCGTGACGATCAAGCACGGCCGGGCCACCGGCGTGCGGGCGGTGCGGAAGGGCAGGGCGGTCACCTTCTCCGCCTCGCGCGAGGTGGTGCTTTGCGGCGGCGCCATCATGAGCCCCACGCTGCTCATGCATTCCGGCATCGGCCCGGCGGGGCACCTTCGCGAGATGGGGATCGACGTTCTGGTCGATGCGCCGGAGGTGGGCGGCAACCTGCAGAACCATCCCTGCTACCGCCCGCAATACGCCTGTTCGCACCCGGTGACGGCCCGCAGCCATGTCACCGCGGGCGGCGCAATGCGGGCCGGGTGGCAGTACCTCACCCGGGGCACCGGCCCGCTGGCGGAAAGCTTCGCCTCGGTCGGCGGGTTCTTCAAGAGCGACCCGGCGCTCGAGGCGGCCGATATGCAGGTCGTCTTCCTGTCTGCGCTGCCCCCCTCGGGCGGAAAGGGCATCTTCGATCTTCTGCCCCGCGAGCATGGCTTCGGCCTCACCATCTACCAGGGCACGCCCCACAGCCGCGGGCGGGTGTCCCTGCGCTCTGCCGATCCGCTGGCGCCGCCGCGGATCGACACCGGCTATTTCACCGACAAGCGCGATATCGAGGTGCTGGCGGCGGGTGTGCAGCGGATGCGCGACGTGATGCGCCAACCGGCCATCGCCCGCTACATCAGGCATGAGCTGGCGCCGGGCCCACAGGTTCAGACGCGGGCCGAGCTGATCGAGGAAATCCGCCGCAATGCCGGCACGTCGTATCACCAGAGCGGCACCTGCGCGATGGGCGCGGGCAACCGCGCGGTGCTCGATCCGTCCCTCCGGGTGCGGGGGGTCGAGGGGCTGCGCGTGGCCGATACCTCGATCATGCCGCGCATGCCCAACGCCGCGCTGCATGCCCCCGCGCTGATGATCGGCGAGAAGGCGGCGGCCATGATCCTCGAAGTTGCGGCAGGAAAGGCAGCGTCATGACTGGCAGCGGGACACCCACCCCCGAAACCGCGATCGAGCCGGAGATGCCGATCATCGACGCCCACCACCACCTGATCGACCGGCCGGGCCGCCGCTACCTGTTCGACGCCTATCTCGCCGACGTCTCGGCCGGGCACGACATCCGCGCCACGGTCTATATCGAGAGCCAGGCCATGTGCCGGGCCGAGGGGCCGGAGGCGCTGAAACCCGTGGGCGAGACCGAGTTTGCCGCGGGCATCGCCGCGATGAGCGAAAGCGGCAATTACGGCCCCTGCCGCATCAACGCGGGGATCGTGGGCCATGCCGACCTTGCGCTGGGCGATGCCGTGGCGCAGACGCTCGACGCGCATGTCGCGGCGGGCGGCGGCCGGTTTCGCGGGGTCCGGCAGGTCGCCCTGTCGCATTCCAGCCCGGAGCCGTTCCGCTACGTCCTCAACCCGCCGCCGCCGGATCTTCTGAACGCCGCCGCGTTCCGCGCGGGCTTTGCCGAACTCGGGCCGCGCGGGCTGAGCTTCGAGGCCACCGTCTTCCATACGCAGCTTGCAGACGTGGCCGACCTTGCCGATGCCTTCCCCGAAACGGTGATCGTCCTCGATCACCTGGGTTTCGCCATGGCCATGGGGATGTCCGACGCCGACAGGCAGGGTGTTTTCAGCGAGTGGGCCAAGGGCCTCCGCGAGCTTGCCCGCCGCCCGAACGTCATGGCCAAGATCGGCGGCTTCGGCCTGCCGTTCTGGGGGTTCGGCTTCGATCAGGCGGAGGTGAAGCCCGACAGCGACACGCTGGCCCGCACGTGGCGGCCTTATGTCGAGACCGGGATCGAGGCGTTCGGCACGGGGCGCTGCATGATGGAAAGCAATTTCCCGGTCGACGCGATGAGCTGTGATTACGTCACGCTCTGGAACGCGCTCAAGAAGGTCACGCAGGGCCTGGATGCCGCTGAGCGGCACAAGCTGTTCTTCGCGAATGCCGCAAGGATCTACGACCTGGACGTCGGCTCATGACCCGGTCAGAGATCGCGGTAGCCGCCCTGGTGGGCGAGGGTCACGCCCGCCCCGCCGGTGCGCACGCCGGCGACGCGGCCGATCAGGATAACCGCGCCCTCGTCCTCGACGGCTTTCTCGAGGTGGCAGTCGAACACCGCCGCGGCGGTGTCGAGCACCGGCGCCCCGGTCACGAAACTTGCCCACCGGCCAGTGGCGAACCGCTCCGCCATCTCCGACCCGCCGCCGAAAAGGCGCGCCAGTTCTTCCGCCCCGCCGGGCAGGAGGTTGACGGCGAAATGCCCGGCCGCCCGAATGACGGGCAGCGCCGAGGTGCTTTTCCCGGCCGAGACCAGCACCGTCGGCGGGTCGGCCGAGACATGCGCGAAGGAAAGGCCGAGAAACCCGGCCAGGCCGGCCTCACCGCTGGCGGTGATCACCGTGGCCCCCACGGGCCGTGCACCGACCGTCCGCCAGAAGGCGCCTTGCGTGATCTCCGCACCGGTGGCCTCGAAACTCATGATGCGCTTTCCCTCTCAATCCGCCGCCTGGGCGTGGCGACGATGGGAGGCTTGCATGTATCCTGCTGGAATACAAGACCGGCGCGTCCGGCCGTCACCCTCCGCTTGGCCGCTTATGGACGGCATGGTATAGCCCCTGGAACCCGATCCCAGCCAATTGGATATTCGAGTGGCGCACAGCTTCGCTTCCCCTGCCGAGGACGGCAGCGACATGGATAAACAGTCGCGAGACACCTACTCGACCATCCGCGAACGGATCGTCACGCTGGAGCTTCCGCCGGGCTCGCTTCTGTCGGAAAACTCTCTCGGTGCCTCGCTGGGGCTCAGCCGGACGCCCATCCGCGAGGCGATCAAGCGGCTGGAGCGGGAAGACCTTGTCGCCATTCTCCCGCGGCGCGGCATCGTGGTCACCGAGGTCGACCTGAAAAGCCAGCTCGACCTGCTGGAGTTCCGCCGGGGGATAGAGATCCGCCTGATCCGCCGTGGGGCCGAACGGGCCAGTGCGGCGCAGCGCGCCCAGATTGCAGAGATCGCGACACAGGCCGAAGCCTGTGCCGCCTCTGGCAGTCTATCGGAGTACATCGCGCACGACACCGAGTTCGACGCGATCATCGAACAGGCGGCCGACAACCGGTTCCTGACCAACGCGATGAAGCCGGTGCACGCGCTGGTGCGCCGGTTCTGGCACACCCAGCGCGGCCGGTCCGCGCTGCCCGAGGCGCTGGTGCAGCACGCGAAGGTCATCCGGGCCGCCGCCGACGGCGCGCCGGAACGGGTGGAGGCAGAGCTGTCGGCGCTCTACGACCGGAACGAGAAATACATCCTTGGCCTGATGACCTGAGCCGCGTTTCGAAGGCGTGGGGCGTGATCGCCGGCCCTTGACCGCTTGCCATTCCATCTAGTATACCAGTGGAATACGAGATGGGAGGCGAGTCGCTCCGCCATGACCCGGCAACAGGAAAGGCAGGCCCATGAACATGATGCGGACCATCCCCATGGCGTCGGATGACCCCGAAAACGACGTCATCGTCGGCCCCGAGGAGATCATTGCCGAAGCCGCCGCCGGGCGAATGTTCATCCTTGTCGACGACGAAGACCGCGAGAACGAGGGCGACCTGGTCATCCCCGCAGACGCCGCCGACGCTGCGGCGATCACCTTCATGGCGCGGCAGGGCTGCGGGCTGATCTGCCTTGCGATGTCGGGCGAGATGATCGACCGGCTCGATCTGCCGCCGATGCCGAAACGGGGCGGGTCGCGCCACGACACGGCCTTCACCGTCTCGATCGAGGCGCGCCATGGCGTGACCACCGGCATTTCCGCCAAGGACCGTGCCTGTACCGTCGCCGCCGCGATTGCGCCCGATGCCGGGCCCGCCGATATCGTCACGCCGGGCCATGTGTTCCCGCTGCGCGCCCGCGATGGCGGCGTGCGCCGGCGGGCGGGGCATACCGAGGCATCGGTCGAGATCGCGCAACTTGCCGGGCGGCCCGCGGCCAGCGTGATCTGCGAGATCATGAACCCCGACGGCACGATGGCCCGGCTCGACGACCTGGTGATCTTCGCCCGCCGTCACCACCTGAAAATCGGCCGGATCTGCGACCTGGTGGCGTGGCTGGACGCCCCCGTCGCCCGCACGGCCTGAGGCAGGTTATTCCTCGTTCGGCAGGTAGGCCTGCACGTTCTTCAGGCTGCGCAGAACGAAGCTCGACCGCGAATGCCGGATGCCGGGCACCTTGTAGAGTTTCTTGCGCAGGAACTCCTCGTACCCGCGCGTCCCGTTCACCGCGACCTTGATGAGATAGTCGTATTCGCCGGTCGTCAGGTGAACCTCCAGCACCTCGTGCAGCTTTTCCATCTCCCGCCCGAACACCTCGAGCGTCTGGTCGTCATGCCGGTCGAGCACCACCTCGATCAGCACGATTTCCGGCGCGCCGAGGCTGTCTTGGTTGAGAATCGCCCGGTAACCGGTGATCACGCCGTGATCCTCCAGCCGTTTCACCCGCTGCCAGCACGGGCTGGCCGAGAGGCCCACGATTTGCGCCAGCCGCGCGTTCGACACACGCCCGTCCTCGGCCAGTGTCCGGAGGATTCGGCGGTCGATATCATCGATCTGAGGGCTCTGCGGCATTGCGAAATACTCTACTGCGTAAGTCCATCCAGGAAGTGTATTCTTTTGGAATACGGTTGTACACCAACAGAAATCAAAAGCACCTTTTTCCTGCCCCGGAGTACCCTTCCCGCAGGAGGTGCCCGCCCATGGAAGCCAGGTTCTACTGCTGCGATCCCCTGAACACCGTCAGCCGCGTCATGGACACGGCAAGGCGCATGGGGCTCGGATTTTCCACCATGAGTTTCGACCGGCAGGAGGGCAGCCTCTACGTCTTCGACATCGTGCTCAGCGACCCGCCCGAGCAGCTTGCGCGCAACTTCATCGACCGGATCGCCAATTTCGTCGATCTCGAACCGGGACAGAACGCATGACCGAGGAACGCGCCCCCCGCCTTCACGTGCCCGAACCGGCCATCCGCCCCGGCGACCAGCCCGATTTCTCCCATGTCCGCGTGCCCCGCGCGGGCGAGGTGCGGCGGCCCGAGCCGGATGAAAGCCCCGAGGAACTGCGCGATCTCGCCTTCACCATCATCCGCGTCCTGAACCGCGACGGCGAGGCGGTCGGCCCCTGGGCCGGGTCGCTCGACGATGACGCGATCCGCGACGGGCTGCGCCACATGATGATGCTGCGCGCCTACGATGCCCGGATGCTCAAGGCCCAGCGGCAGGGCAAATCCTCCTTCTACATGCAGCACCTGGGCGAAGAGGCGATTTCCTGCGCCTTCCAGAAGGCGCTGCGCCCCGGCGACATGAACTTCCCCACCTACCGTCAGGCCGGATTGCTGATCGCGGCGGGCTATCCGCTGACCAAGATGATGTGCCAGGTCTATTCGAACGACGGCGACCCGGTGCGCGGCCGGCAGCTTCCGGTCTTCTACAGCTCGCGCGAGCACGGGTTCTTCTCGATCTCCGGTAACCTCGCCACGCAATACGTGCAGGCCGTCGGCTGGGCCATGGCCGCGGCGATCAAGGGCGAGAACAGCCTCGCCGCCGGCTGGATCGGCGACGGCTCGACCGCGGAAAGCGATTTCCACGGCGCGCTGGTCTTCGCCTCGACCTACAAGCCGCCGGTCATCCTCAACATCGTCAACAACCAGTGGGCCATTTCCACCTTCCAGGGCATCGCCCGCGGCGGCGCCGGCACCTTCGCCGCGCGCGGCCACGGCTTCGGCATCCCCGCGCTCCGGGTCGATGGCAACGACTACCTCGCCGTCCATGCCGCCGCCGCCTGGGCCGCCGAGCGCGCCCGCCGCGACCTCGGGCCGACGATGATCGAATACGTCACCTACCGCGCCGGCGGCCATTCCACCTCCGACGATCCGGCGGCCTATCGCCCCAAGGAGGAGGGGAGCGCCTGGCCGCTGGGCGATCCGATCCTCCGGCTGAAGGCGCACCTGATCCAGAAGGGGCTATGGTCCGAGGAACGCCACGCCCAGGCCGAGGCCGAGATCATGGACGAGGTCGTCGCCGCCCAGAAAGAGGCCGAGGCGATCGGCACGCTGCATTCCGGCCGCCGCCCCAGCCCGCGCGACATGTTCGAGGATGTCTTCGCCGAAATGCCGCCGCATCTGGTTCGCCAGCGGCACGAAGTGGGGTACTGACATGGCGCGCATGTCGATGATCGAGGCCATCCGCAACGCCCACGAGGTGGCGATGGAGGCCGACGAAAATGTCGTCGTGATGGGCGAGGACGTGGGCTATTTCGGCGGGGTCTTCCGCTGCACCGCGGGGCTGCAGAAGCGCTTCGGCGTCGAGCGCTGCTTCGACACGCCGATCAGCGAGCTCGGCATCGTCGGCACCGCCATCGGCATGGCGGCCTACGGGCTGAAGCCCGTGGTCGAGATCCAGTTCGCCGATTACATGTACCCCGCCTATGACCAGCTCGTCTCGGAAGCCGCCCGCCTGCGCTACCGCTCGGCGGGGGAGTTCACCTGCCCGATGGTCGTCCGCATGCCCACGGGCGGCGGCATCTTCGGCGCCCAGACCCACAGCCAGAGCCCCGAGGCGCTGTTCACCCATGTCGCCGGGCTGAAGACCGTGGTCCCCTCGACCCCGGCCGACGCCAAGGGCCTGCTGCTCGCCGCCATCAACGACCCCGACCCGGTGATCTTCCTTGAGCCCAAGCGCCTCTATAACGGGCCTTTCGACGGCCATTTCGACCGCCCCTCGCGATCGTGGAGCAAGGACGAGAAGGGCGAGGTCGAACCCGGCCATTACGAGATACCGCTGGGCAAGGCCAGCACCGTGCGCGACGGCAGTGCCGCAACGCTGGTGACCTACGGCACCATGGTCCACGTCGCGCTGGCCGCGGTCGAGGAAAGCGGCGCCGATATCGAGGTGATCGACCTGCGCACGCTGCTGCCGCTCGACCTCGATGCCGTCGCCGCCTCGGTCAATCGCACCGGGCGCTGCATCGTGCTGCACGAGGCGACGCTCACCTCGGGCTACGGCGCCGAGCTTGCCGCGCTGATCCAGTCGGAATGCTTCTACGCGCTCGAGGCGCCGATCCTGCGCGTGGCCGGGTGGGACACGCCCTATCCGCATGCGCAGGAATGGGATTACTTCCCGGGCCCCGAGCGGGTGAAACGTGCCATTGCCACGGTGCTGGAGGGGTAGGCCATGACCGAACAGAGCTTCAAACTCCCCGATATCGGCGAGGGCATCACCGAGGCCGAACTGAGCGAGTGGCTGGTCAAGGTCGGTGACGAGGTCCGCGAGGACGACCCGATCTGCGAGGTGACGACCGACAAGGCCACCGTCGAGATCCCCGCCGCGGCGACCGGTAAGGTGACATGGGTCGGCGGCGAGGCGGGTGACGTGCTGGCCGTGGGCAGCGAGCTGATCCGGATCGAAACCGATGCCGAGGCGGCGCCGCAGGCCGAGGAAAGCGAAGAGCCCGCGCCCAAACCGGCCCCGAAGCCGGAACCGGAACCGGAGCCGGAGCCCGAAACGCCTGCAAAACTCGCGAAACAGCCCGAGCCGCCGGCCAAACCCGCCCGCCGAGCGCAACAGCCAGCCTCGGCCGCCATGGCCCGCAACGCCGCCGGCCGCCCGCTCGCCGCACCCTCGGTCCGGGGCCGCGCGCTCGAAATGGGGATCGACCTGCGACAGTTGCGCGGCACCGGCCCGGCCGGCCGCATCCTGCATGAAGACCTCGACGCCTACGCCGAAAGCGGCGGCGCCGCCGCGCCCGGCTCCGGCCTGCGCCGCCGCGACACCACCGAGGAGGTCCGGATCACCGGCGTCCGCCGCAAGATCTCGGAACGGATGTCGCTGGCCAAGTCGCGCATCCCGCATTTCTCGATCATCGAGGAGGTCGAGGTCGACGCGCTGGAAGACCTGCGCGCCAGCCTCAATGCCCGTTTTGCCGACAGCCGCGGCAAGCTCACCCTGCTGCCCTTCGTGATCCGCGCCCTGTCCGAGGCCGTGCTCGACCACCCGGAAATCAACGCCCATTTCGATGACGAGGCCAGCGTTGTCACCCGCCACGCCGCCCTGCATTGCGGCATCGCCACCCAGACCGACACCGGCCTGATGGTCCCCGTGCTGCAACACGCCGAGGCGATGGACCTGTGGGAAGCCGCCCGCGACATCCGCCGCCTCTCCGACACCGCCCGTGCCCGCCGGATTGCGCCGGAAAACCTCTCCGGCTCGACCATCACGATCACCTCGCTGGGCCCGCTCGGCGCGCTGGCCACCACGCCCATCATCAACCACCCCGAGGTGGCCATCGTCGGCATCAACAAGATCGCCGTCCGCCCCGTCTGGGACGGCCACGCCTTTCAGCCCCGGCGGGTGATGAACCTGTCCTGCAGCTTCGATCACCGGGTGGTCGACGGGTGGGTCGCCGCGGAATTCGTGGCCAAGCTGAAGGCGCTTCTGGAAACCCCGGCAATGCTATGGATGGAGTGGCGCGATGACTGAGATGACCTGTGACCTCCTCGTCATCGGCGGCGGTCCCGGCGGCTATGTCTGCGCCTCGCGGGCGGCGCGGCAGGGGCTCGATACCGTGCTGGTGGAAGGCCGCCGCGTCGGCGGCACCTGCCTCAACGTGGGCTGCATCCCGTCGAAGGCGCTGATCCACGCGGCCGACCTTTACCACACCGCCACGCGTCAGGCGGGCGAGGGGCTCTGCGGCGTCACTGTCGCGACGCCGAACCTCGACTACGGGCAGACGCTCGACTGGTCCGGCTCCGTCGTCGACAAGCTGTGTTCCGGCGTGACCGGCCTTCTTGGCAACAGCGGCGTGAAAACCCTGACCGGCTGGGCGCATTTCCGCGATGGCAAGACCGTCGAGGTCGACAGCGAAACGGGCCCCGTCACCATCCGCGCCGCGAAGGTGGTGATCGCCACCGGGTCGCGCCCCGTCGAACTGCCGGGCCTGCCCTTCGGGCCGCATACGCTCGATTCCACCGCCGCGCTGGCGCTGGCCGACCTGCCCGCGCGGCTGGCGGTCGTCGGTGCCGGTTACATCGGGCTCGAACTGGGCACCGCCTTCGCCAAGCTTGGCTGCAAGGTGACCATCGTCGAGGCCGCCGACCGCATCCTGCCGCAATATGATGACAAGCTGACCCGCCCCGTCCGGCGCCGCCTTGAAGAGCTGGGGATCACCCTGAAGCTCGAAACCAAGGTGAAAGGCTGGGCGCAGGAGGGGCACGAACTGACCCTCTCCGGCCCCGATGGCGAGGAGAGCCTCGCCGCCGACAAGGCCCTCGTCACCGTGGGCCGCGCGCCGAACCTCGACGGCCTGCGCATCGAGGAACTGCGCCTCCGCCAGGATGGCGCATTCCTCGAAATCGACGACCAGTGCCGCACCTCCATGCGCGGCGTCTATGCCATCGGCGACGTGACGCCGGGCCCGATGCTGGCCCACCGCGCGATGGCGCAGGGCGAGATGGTGGCCGACCTCCTGGCCGGCCATCCGAAACGCTGGGACAAGACCTGTATTCCCGCCATCTGCTTCACCGATCCAGAGATCGTCACCGCCGGCCTGCTGCCATCCGAGGCGCCGGATGCCGAAACGAGCACCTTCCAGTTCCGCGCCAACGGCCGTGCCCTCACGCTGGGCGACACGGAAGGGTTCATGCGCATCGTGGCCCGCCCCTCCGATCATGTCGTCCTCGGCATCCAGGCCACCGGGCCGGGCGTGTCGGAACTGGCCGCCGCCTTTGCCATCGCCATCGAATCCGGCCTGCGCGCCGAGGATATCGCCGCCACCATTCACGCTCACCCGACCCTTGGCGAGGCGCTGCAGGAAGCCGCGCTGGGCCTGGCTTCGATGTCCAATCACGGCTGACGCCCTCCGCCCGCCAGCGACGCCACGTCGCTTTCAATCTGCCGCACCAGTGGTATACAGGCAGCCTGAACAAGACGAAGGCAAGGCCCGATGGCGCGACAGATTCCGAAAACACAGGACGCCGGCGAACTCGACCCGCTGGCGGCCACGGCCTACACCACCATCCTCGACCGCATCGTGCGGCTTGACCTGCCGCCGGGAAGCCTGATCTCGGAAAATTCCCTCGGCCGTGAAATGGGCCTCAGCCGCACCCCCGTGCGCGAGGCGCTGAAACGGCTCGAACGCGAATACCTCGTCTCGATCATGCCCCGCCGCGGGATCATCGTGACAGAGGTCGACCTGCGCAGCCAGATCCAGCTTCTGGAAATGCGCCGCGGCATCGAGATGCGCCTGCTCCTGCGCGGCACCGAACGCGCAAGCGACGGTCAGCGCGCCGAGATGAAGCGGCTGGCCTCCGAGATGGAAGCGGCCGCCGGGGCAGGGGACCTTGCCAGCTACGTCCGCCATGACGCCGAGTTCGACGCCATCGTCGAGGAGGCCTGCGGGAACCGATTCCTCACCCAGGCGATGTGGCCGGTCCACGCGCTGGTCCGCCGGTACTGGCACACGCAGGTCGGCACCGCCGGGCTGCGCGAGGCGCTGGACCGGCATGTGCGCGTTGTCCGCGCCGCCGCCGATGGCGATGCCGAGGCGGTGCGGCAACGGCTCACCGAACTCTGTGACCAGACGGAAAGCTACATCCTCGACCAGATGCGCTGACCCGCGCAGTTGATGGCCGGCGGGTTTCGACAGCGCCACCGGCGCTGGCCGCTTGACCTGCCTTCGCCGCAGCCTGTATTCTACTGGAATACTAGATGCGTGTTGGGAGGAGACACCATGAACGAGATGACGCCGGTGGCCTATGCGAAGATCCCCAGGATCGACCGGGCCCTGATCGAACGTGCCAGCCGGAACTCGGTGGCCGACCTGCACGAGGGGCTGGGCGCCATCGCCGGGCGGCGGCACTTGCTGTCGCATGCCATGCGCCCGGTCTGGACGGGCGCGAAAACCTGCGGGCAGGCCGTGACCTGCTACAACTATCCCGGCGACAACCTGCTGCTGCACATCGCCGCGAAGCTGGCCGAGCCCGGCGACGTGATCGTCGCCACCAATGGCGGCAGTGCACAGGGCGCGCTCTGGGGCGACATGATCACCTATTACGCGCAGGGCAAGGGCATCGCCGGCGCGGTCGTCGACGGCGCGGTGCGCGACACCGGCCGGGTGCGCGAGATGGGCTTCCCGGTCTTCTCGACCGCGATCTCCGTCTCGCATCCCGAGAAGCGCGGCCCGGGCTCGGCCAACGTGCCGGTCGTGGTGGCGGGCGTGACCGTGAACCCCGGCGACCTGATCGTGGCCGACGATGACGGCGTGCTGGCGATTCCCCCCGAACTGGTCGAATCGGCCGTCGAGAATGCCGAGGCCCGGGCGGCCAAGGAATCGGGCTTCCGCGCCAAGCTCGACGAGGGCGCCACCATGTACGAACTTCTCGGGCTCGAGCGCGATGTCGCGGCCTGCGGTCTGACGGAAATCGACGGCACGTGGAAGGAGGCCGGACAGGGCAAAGCCTGACCGTTTCCGCCGAGACGGTCGAAAGCGCGGCCGAACCCCCAAAGCACTGGAATCCCGGGTGCAGGGCTTTGATTTACAGCCATTTTCCCGGGAGAGACGACGTGTGACCCGTGTTTATATCCATCAGGAAAACCGATCAAAATCATCACATCAATGATCATTCAGATGATCGGTTGGTATGCTAGAAAACCTCTCAACCAAAGTCATCTTTGGCCGCGACACGGAGGAATGTCGCAAGGATTTCTGCACCGGAACACATGCGACCGGGCAGTCGACGGAGGAGCGGATCGCGTCGCGTGCGACGGTCCGGTTGACCAAAGAGGATCGGTGTGACGGCAAAGACCATTCCAGAGGATAGCCGAGGGCAGAAGATCTCCGGCTGGCGAAGGATTCACGGGGCCGCCGCCTCGGCGGACCGGTGGCTGCGGCATCTCGAGAACGTGGCGATGGTCCTCTCGGCCCTGTCGATCGTGGTCATCACCGTGATCGTCTGTGCCGAGGTGGTCCTGCGCACCACGGCCGGCATCTCGACCCTGGTCTCGGCCGAGTACGCGGGCTACCTGCTGGCCGCCAACGTCTATCTCGGCCTCGCCTGGACCTTCCGCAACGGCGGCTTCATCCGGGTCGAGCTGGTGCACGGGCTCTTTCGGGGGCGGGCGGCGGCGCTGCTCAACCTGCTGATCGCCGTGATCGCCACCGCAACGCTGCTCGTCTACACGTGGCACATCATCGGCTTCGTCCTGCAGAATTACCGCAGCGGCGCGACCTCGATCTTCATCACCCGCACCGTGCTCTGGGTGCCGCAACTGGTCATGCCGATCGGGTCGGTGCTGCTGACCTGCAGCATGATCTCGGCGCTGGTCCGGTCCGCGGCGGCGCTGTTCTCGCCGGATCTCGCCGCTCGACAGGACGCCGAACAAACGGAGGACTGGCTATGACCTGGGTCGCCTTTTCCGCCCTCATCATCGCGATGCTCTTCGTGCTGCTGGCCTCGGGCGTCTGGATCGCCATCGCGCTGATGACGACGGGCATGTCGGGCCTCTACATTGCCGGCGGGGCGAAGACCCTGCTGTCGCTCGGCTCGATCAGCTGGAACTCGATCAACTCCTTCACCCTCAGCCCGGTGCCGCTCTTCATCGTGATGGGCGCGATCATCCTGCGCTGCGGCGTGGCGCAACGCTTCTACGCGGCGCTGGCGATCTGGCTGCGCTTCCTGCCGGGCGGGCTGCTGCAGTCGAACGTCGTCTCCTGCTCGGTCTTCGCCGCCGCCTGCGGCTCGAGCGTGGCGACGGCGGGCACCATCGGCACCGTCACCATCCCCGAGCTGAAGGCACGCGGCTATGACGACCGGCTGATCTTCGGCTCGCTCGCGGCCGGCGGCACCCTGGGCATCCTGATCCCGCCCAGCATCATCATGATCATCTACTGCTCGATCGTCGAGGTGTCGGTCGCCAAGCTGTTCATCGCCGGTGTCGTGCCGGGGCTGGTGCTGGCCGTGGCCTTCATGGGCTATATCGGGGTGCGCTGCCTGCTCAACCCCGCCCTGGCCCCCACGGAAACCGAGCCGGTGAGCATGGGAGACCGCTTTCGCTCGCTGGGCGATATCCTGCCGCTCTTCGGGCTGATCTTCTTCGTCATGGGCTCGATCTACCTCGGCTGGGCCACGGCGACCGAGGCCGCCGCCATCGGGGTGCTGGCCTCGGTGATCATCGCCGCCCTTTATCGCGGCCTGAGCTGGGAGAACGTGAAGGAGGCCCACCTCTCGGCCGTCCGCACCACCTGCATGGTGCTGGTGATCGTCGTGGCGGCACAGGTCTTTTCCTACGCCCTGGTCTACTCGGGCGTCAGCCGCTCGCTGACCGGCTGGGTCATCGGGCTCGACCTGCCGGTCTTCGTGCTCTTCCTCGCCATCGTGCTGCTCTACATCTTCCTCGGCTGCCTGATCGACGGCGCCTCGATGATGCTGCTGACGCTGCCGGTGCTGTTCCCGATCATCAACGCCGCCGGGTTCGACCTGATCTGGTTCGGCGTCATGGTCGTGGTGCTGATCGAGATCGGCATGATCACCCCGCCGATCGGCCTCAACCTCTTCGTATTGCACGGGATCGGGCAGGGCACGCCCTATGCCGACGTGGCGCGCGGCGCGTTGCCCTACGTCTGCCTGATGCTCGCGTTCCTGCTTCTGATGTGGTTCGTGCCGGGCCTTGCGCTCTGGCTGCCGGACCAGATGACCGTGGCGCGATGACACCGCGCCGCAACGATAACCAAGAGTAACATGTCAACCAGGGAGGACAGACATGAAAGATTACGGACTTAGCCGGCGCTCGCTTCTGCGGGGGATGGGGGCGGCAGGGATGATCACGGCCGCTGCCGGCACCCGCGCCTTCGCCGCGCCGATGAAATGGGACTTCACCATCTATTACGGCCCCGGCCATTCGCTCACAAACCTCTACATCGCGCTCACCGACGACATTCGCGAACGCACCAATGGCGAGCTCGACATCACCGTCCGTACCGCCGGCGAGATGCCCTTCCGCGCGACCGAGGCTGTGCCCGTCCTGGGGCAGGGACAGGTCGAGATGGCGCTGGCCTACCAGGGCTTCATTGCCGGCACGACCAAGGTCGCCGCCTTGCCCGGCCTGCCTTTCCTGATCCGCAACGCCGACGAGGCGGAAACCGCGATGGACGTGCTGGTGCCGCATATCAACAAGAAGCTGAACTCGCAGGGCTGCCAGATGCTGCTCTGGTCCGGCCAGAACTGGCCGCAGAACGCCTATGGCCGCGGCGAGCCGCTGACCAAACTGGAAGACTTCAAGGGCAAGAACGCCCGCGGCTCCAGCCCCGAACAGGGCGACATCATCCGCAAGTACGGCGGCGCGGCGGTCACGCTGACCACCGCCGAGGTGCCCGAGGCGATGCATCGCGGCGTGGTCGACGCGGTCTTCACCGGCGCGGCCAATATCACCGGCTCGGGCTGGACCGAATTCCTCGACTGGGGTTATTTCTGCGATCCGCATACCGGCATCGAGTACATCCTGATCAACCAGGACATCTATACCGGCCTGCCCGACGACATGCGCGCCGCCGTCGACGCGGCGGTCACCGAGAACCAGGCCGAGTTCGCAGCCGCCCGCAAGAAGGCCAATGACGAGGCCGAGGCGGAAATGCGCGAGGTCATGACCATCGTCGACGCCGATCCGGAAGACGTGAAACGCTACGAATCCGAATGGGCCGGCTACTGGGACGAATGGGCCAAGGACGGCGGACCGGAGGTCGAGGCCGCCGTCGCCGACGTGCGCGAGGCGCTCGGCAAGTAACCTGCAGCCCCGCTCCGGCGCCGTTTGCCGGGGCGGGCAACCCTCCCGACCTGTCGGGAGAATCGATGAACAATATCAAATCTTTGCGCGATCCCATCCGGCCTTCATCTGGCATGATGGACGCGCCGGCACTCTCCTATTGCCGCTGAAAGGATGGCGACACGACCGATGCGCATCGACAAGGCGATCAACATTCACGATGTCCGCGACTGCGCGCGCCGCTACCTGCCGCGCATCGCCTTCGACTTCATCGACGGCGGCGTCGACGGCGAGGCGGCGCTCGAACGGAACCGGTCGGCCTTCGACCGCTGGAAGCTTCTGCCGCGCTACCTTGTCGACGTGTCGCAGCGCAGCCAGAAGGTCACCCTGTTCGGCCACGAGTATTCCAGCCCCTTCGGCGTCTCGCCCATGGGCATCGCCGGGTTCTTCCGGCCCGGCGCCGACCTGATGCTGGCCCGCGCCGCCGCCAAGTTCGACCTGCCGTACCTGATGTCCAGCGCCAGCTGCGACTCGATCGAGGCGGCGATGGATATCGCCCCGGAAACCACCTGGTTCCAGATCTACGGCGCCCGTAACCCCGAGATCACCGCCGACCTGATCCGCCGCGCCCGCGCGCTCGATGTCCGGGTGCTGATCCTGACGATCGACACACCAGTCATGGCCAAGCGCGAACGCAACCTCCGCAACGGGTTCACCCGGCCGATGAAGATGACCCCGGGCGTGATCCTGCAGGGGCTCAGCCGCCCGGCCTGGACCCTGCGCTACCTGCAGAACAGCGGCATCCCGATGATGGAAAACTGGCTGCCCTATGCCGGCCCGAACGCGAATGCGGGCGCCGTCGCCGACCTTTACGGAAGCGAAACGCCCGCCCCCGAACAGACATGGGAAGTGCTCAAATCGGTGCGCAAGGCCTGGACCGGCCCGCTGGTCGTCAAGGGCGTGATGCACCCCGACGACGCCCGCCGCTGCCGTGACCTCGGCGCCGACGGCCTGATCGTGTCGAACCACGGCGGCCGGCAGCTCGATTCCGCTCCGGGCTCTCTCGACATGCTGCCGCTCGTGGCCGACGCGGTGAGCGATGGCATGGAACTGCTGATCGACAGCGGCATCCGCCGCGGCTCCGACATCGCCAAGGCGCTCTGCCTCGGCGCCAAGGCCACGCTCTTCGGCCGCCCGGCCATGTTCGGCGTGGCGGCGGGGGGGCAGGCCGGGGCCGAGAAGGTCTTCGACATCTACCGGCAGGAGCTCAGCCTCGTCATGGGCATGATGGGCTGGACCGACCTCTCCGCCCCGGGCCCCGACAGCCTTTACGACCTTGCCAACCCGCCCGCGCGCAAACCGGGCCCGCGCGCCCGTGCCGCGGAATGACCGTTCCTGAATTGAAAGGTGACCAACACCATGAGTG
>Ga0189287_100249_pt1 | contig 19242 bp, 19 predicted proteins | sample UW86minimetaG_FD_130319 | JGI IMG/M metagenome (GOLD analysis project Ga0189287, IMG submission 130319) | Marine microbial communities from the Costa Rica Dome - UW86 mini metaG | ecosystem: Environmental > Aquatic > Marine > Oceanic > Photic zone | place: Costa Rica: the Eastern Pacific... | reverse complement strand
GACGGGCTTCAGGTTCTGCCCCGCCGCCGCGGCGATCCGCCGGCCCACGGCGGGTGAGCCGGTGAAGCTGATCTTGGCAATGCCCGGATGCTCGACCAGCGCGGCGCCGGTGTCCCCGGCGCCGGTCACCACGTTGACGACGCCGGGCGGAAGCTCGGCCTTCTCCAGCAGCCGGCACAGTTCCAGCGTCGAAACCGAGGCATGCTCCGACGGTTTCACCACCACCGTGTTCCCCGCCGCCAGCGCCGCCGGCAGCTTGTTGCAAAGCAGCGTGATCGGCGAGTTCCACGCGGTGATCAGCGCGATAACCCCATACGGCTCGCGCCGCGTGTAGTCGGAGACATGCGGGTTATCGAGCGGGATGACACTGCCGTAAAGCTTGTCGGCATAACCCGCGAAAAACCGGAAGAGGCGGGCGGCGAACAGCATCTGCGACGACGTCTCGCGGATCACCTTGCCGTTGTCGGTCGATTCGAAGACCGCCATCTCGCTGGCATGGTCGACGATCACGTCGGCGATTCGGTTCAGGATCAGCGCGCGCGTCGCGCCATTGGTGGCGGCCCAGCCCGGCTGCGCCTCGGCCGCCGCCGTCACGGCCGCGTCGACGTCGCTCGCATCGGCCTCGCCAAGCTGTGCCCATGTCTTGCCGGTGAAGGGGTTCACGGCATCGAACCGGCCGCCCGCACGCGGCGCCACCCATGTCCCGCCGATGAACAATTCATAAGGTTTCATTCTGTTCTCCGCCTCTCCAACGCGGCCAAACTGAGCCGCGGCAGCAAAAATGTCAACAGTTGACGCCATGTGTTTTTGCCGCCATAAAGACGCTGGCTGCACCAAGCCAGATGCAGTGACGAAAAAGGGAGGATAAAGGTGAAAACATCATTGTTGACATTGAGTGCATCGGCCATCGCGCTGGGCACGTTCGCAAGCGCCGAAACCATGACGGTCGGCCTTGTGGCCCCGCTCTCGGGCGGCGGCGCGGCATGGGGCAACGCCATGAAGGGCGCGCTCGAACTGGCGGTCGAGGATATCAACGGGGCGGGCGGGCTCGAGGTCGGCGGCACGACCTACGAGATCTCCATCGCCGCCTATGACAGCCACTACAACCCGAACGACGCGGTGACCGCCGTGAACCGCCTGATCTACGAGGACGAGGCCGCCTTCATCGTGGGCCCCCTCGGCTCGGCCCCGCTCGCCGCGCTGGTGCCGGTGACGACCGAGAACAAGAAGATCACCGTCACCGGCGGCTTCACCCCCATCGCCATGGCCGAGGAGCACCCCTATTCGTTCCGCGCCGTGCTGCCTACCCAGATCTACGGCAACCCGCAGATCGCCTACGTGGTCGAAAAGCTCGGCGCCAAGAAGGTCGGTTCGCTCTTCCCCAATGACGAGACCGGCCAGACCATGGCCAACGACATCTCCACGGGCTACGAGGCCGCCGGCGCCGACGCCTCTGCGGTGGACTATTACGAGCGCGGCCGCGTCGATTTCGTCCCGCTCCTGACCCGCGTGATCGCCCAGGGCATCGACACGTTCGAGCTTGACGGCTCCCCGCCCCAGACCGCCGGCCTGCTGGTCCGCCAGCTCCGCGACCTTGGCTTCGAGGGCAACATCGTGCGCACCGGGGGCGACGCCACCAACGACATCCTCGCGGTCGCCGGGCCCGAGGCCTCCGAAGGGCTCTACGTCCACATGGAATACGACGGCTCGCTCGACTCGCTTGCCGCCTACGAGACCCGCTACATCGATGCCTACGGCGGCACGATGAACGCCTTCAGCCCGCTCTTCTACACGACGATCAACATGATCTTCGAGGGCATGAAGGCGGCCGGCACGGTCGAGGACAGCGACGCCATCGTCGCCGAGATGGCCAAGCTGACCGATTTCGAGGGGCCCGCCGGCAACGCCAACTGGATGGGGCAGGAGGTCTGGGGCGTCATGCGCCAGCAATACATCCCCTACGCCATCGGCCAGGTGACCGACGGCACCCCCACGGTGATCGCCACCTGCGACCTCGAGAAATGCGAGTAGCACAGGCGCGGTGAGGTGACAGCCTCGCCGCACCCCCACCGGTCGAACCGATACGAACTGCGGAGCAGACAATGGACATGATGACGCTCCTGATCCAGGCCGGTGTGAACGGCCTGGTGATCGGAACGATGTACGCGCTGATGGCGATCGGCTTCACGCTGGTCTTCGGGATCATGCGCGTGGTGAACTTCGCCCACGGCGAATTCTACATGATCGGCAGCTTTATTGCCTTCTTCACCTACGCCCAGTGGCAACTGCCCTTCGTCGTCACGATCCTCGCGGCCGTGCTGCTGGTGGGGGTCGTGGGCGCGCTGGTCGAATGGGCGCTGATCCGGCCGCTGCGCGGGGACGAGCTGACCGGAATGATCGCCACGCTCGGCATTTCCGTGGTCATCCAGAACACCGCCCTGATGTATTTCGGCGCCTCGCCCCGGCCCATGCCCGACGTGATCTCGGGCCTCGTCCGGGTTGGCCCGGCGGTATTCTCGTGGTCGCGGATCTTCGTCATCATCGCGGCGGCCCTGGTGATCGGCGCCTTCTGGCTCTTCATGCAGAAATCGCGGACGGGACGCGCCATGCGCGCCGTCGCCCAGGACCGCGAGGCCGCCCTCATCCAGGGCATCGACGTCGAGAAGATCTTTCCGCTCGCCTTCGGCATCTCCGTGGCGCTGGCCGCCGTGGCCGGCGCGATGATGGCCCCGGTCTTCTCGGTCTCGCCCTTCGTCGGCGTCACGCCGATGCTCAAGGCCTTCATCGTGGTCATCCTCGGCGGTCTCGGCTCGATCCCCGGCGCCGTGCTGGGCGGGCTGCTCCTCGGCATGATCGAAAGCTTCGGCGCGACGCTGCTGGGCGCCATGGTCGCCGACATGCTCCAGCTCGCGCTCGTCATCGCCATCCTGCTCGTGCGGCCCTCGGGCCTGATGGGCCGCAAGGAGGCCTGAATGAATACCACGGATACAACCGTCGCCCCGCCCGCACCGAAAAGCCGCGCCTCGGCCAGCGGCCTCTGGACACGCCTCGCGCTGGTCGCGGCGGCCTGCGTCGCGGCGGGCTTCACGCCGGGGCTGCTGCCCAACCTGTTCTACGTGCACATTGCCAACCTGACCCTCATCAGCGGCATCTTCGCGCTCAGCCTCTGGATCATCTACTCCGTCGGCCAGCTCTCGCTCTGCCACGCCGCCTTCGCCGGGCTGGGCGCTTATTGCTCGGCGCTCCTGTCGCTTCGCCTCGGGGTGCCGCCGGCTCTCTCGCTGGTCATCGCGGGGCTCTTCACGGCGACCATGGCGGCGCTTCTCGGCGCGGTGATCCTGCGGCTCCGCGGCGTCTACTTCGTGCTCGTCACCTTCCTCTTCGGCCAGATGTTCACCCTCCTGGCCCTCAACTGGCAGGACGTGACCAACGGCGCCAACGGTCTGATCAGCATCGCGCCCATCAAGCTTCTCGGCATAAGCTTCGGGCCCCGCTCGATGTTCTTCTACCTCGCCTTCGCCATGTTCATGGCGACCCTGCTCTTCACCTGGGCCCTCAGCCGGTCGACCTTCGGGCGCGCCTTCAATTCGATCGAGCAGAACATCGACCTCGCCGAAAGCTGCGGCATCGACACCGCCCGCTTCCAGGTCATCGCCTTCGCCATCGGCAGCGGCATCGCCGGGGTCGGGGGCGCGCTCATCGCCCATTACATCCGCTACATCTCGCCCGACACCTTCACCTTCCACAACTCTGTGGCCTACATCACCATGCTGGTGGTCGGCGGCCGGTCGATCTTCTGGGGCGCGGTGGTGGGCGCGGCCTTCCTGACCCCGCTGCCCGAGTTCCTGCGCGATTTCGAGGGGCTGCAGCACATCATCTACGGGGCGATCATGGTGCTGGTCCTGCGCACCCTGCCGGGCGGGCTGATCTCGATCCCCTCAACCCTTCGCAGACTGACGGGAGGCGGCAAATGAGCATCCTGCTTGACGTCAAGGACGTGGCCAAGCGGTTCGGCGGGCTGACCGCGCTCAAGGACGTCACCTTTTCCGTGTCCGAGGGCGAGATCGTCGGCCTGATCGGCCCCAACGGCGCCGGCAAGACGACCTGTTTCAACGTGATCAGCGGTACCCTCCCTCTGTCGGACGGCCGCATCACCTTCCAGGGCCAGGACATCGTCGGCCTGCGCCCCAACCGGATCATCCGGATGGGGCTGGCCCGCACCTACCAGGCGACAAGCGTCTTCCCGCACTCGACCGCGCTCGAGAACGTCATGCGCGGCGCCTTCTGCCGGAGCGAGGACACGTTCCTCGGCTCGATGCTGGCCACCCGCGCCTCGCGCGAGGCCCAGTCGAAAGAGCGCGATCGCTGCATGGCGATCCTCGACCAGGTCGGCATCGCCCATGTCCACGACCACCTCGCCGGCGCCTTGCCCTATGGCTACCAGCGGCGACTGGGCGTTGCCATCGCGCTCGCCTCCTCGCCGAAAGTGATCATGATGGACGAACCCGCCGCCGGGCTGAACCCCGAGGAAAGCATGGCCATGGGCCAGCTCATCAGGGACATCCATACCGACGGGCAGGTCAGCGTGCTGATCGTCGAACATGACATGAAGCTCGTGATGGGCATCTGCGACCGCATCATCGTCCTCGATCACGGCGAACAGATCGCCGCCGGAAGTCCGAACGAGGTCCGCAACAACCCGCAGGTGATCGAGGCCTATCTCGGAACGGAGGTCGAGGCATGACCGCGCTATCCCTTCAGGACATCCGCGTCAGCTATGGCCCGATGGCCGCCCTCCACGGCCTGTCGATGGACGTGGGCGAGGCCGAGATCGTGGCGCTCATCGGCTCCAACGGCGCGGGCAAGACGACCACGCTGCGCGCCATCATGGGCCTGACCCCGCCCGACAGCGGCGCCATCTCCTTCGACAACCGCGACATCTCCGGCATGCGCCCGCCCGCCGTGGTGGGCCTCGGCATCGCGCTCTCGCCCGAGGGCCGCCGCGTCTTTCCGCAGATGACGGTGGAAGAGAACCTCCAGCTCGGCGCCTACCTCAAGCCCGACAAGGCCCAGGCGAAAGCCTCGATGGAGCGGGTCTACGGCTACTTCCCCCGCCTGCTCGAACGGCGCACCCAGATGGCGGGCTCCATGTCCGGCGGCGAGCAGCAGATGCTCGCCATCGGCCGCGCCCTCATGGCCCGGCCCCGGCTCCTCCTCCTCGACGAGCCGTCGCTCGGCCTTGCCCCGATCCGGGTGCAGGAAATCGGCCGCATCATCGAGGAGATCAACCGCGAGGAAGGCATCTCGATCGTGCTGGTGGAACAGAATGCCAGCATGGCCCTGCGCCTCTGTCACCGCGCCTACGTGATCGAAAGTGGCTCCATCGCCCTGCAGGGCAGCGGCCGCGACCTCGCCGCAAGCGAACATGTCCGGAAGGCCTATCTCGGCATCTGAGCCGGCCCCGGGCAAACCAACCAGAACCGCCGCCATCCGGGCGGCGCCGAACAAGGAGAGATCAATTGAGCGACTATGACGTGATCGTCGTCGGCTGCGGCAACGCGGCCCTCTGCGCGGCCATCTCGGCGCATGAAAACGGGGCCAGGACTCTGGTCCTCGAACGCGCCCCCGAAGACGAGAGGGGCGGCAATTCCTACTTCACCGCCGGCGGCTTCCGCTTCGCCCACGAAGGGCTCGAGGACGTCACCGAGGACATCCTCACCGACCTCTCCGACGATGAGCGCGACCAGATCATCCTGCCGCCCCACAGCCGCGAGTTCTTCATGGACCAGATGCGCGAAGTCACCCGCTTCCAGTGCGACGAGGAGCTCGCCGGCCTGCTGGTCGACCGTTCCCGCATGACGATGGGCTGGCTGCGCAAGCACAACATCCGCTTCGTGCCCATGTTCGGCCGCCAGTCCTACCTCGTCGACGGCAAGCACCACTTCTACGGCGGCGTCAACATCGAGGCGGTCGGCGGCGGGGCAGGGCTCGTCGAGGCCGAGATCGCCCGCGCCGAGAAGCTCGGCATCGAGATCCGCTACGGCCATGCCGCCATCGGGCTCCTGCAATCGCAGGACCGCACCGTCACCGGCGTGAAGATCCGCACGAAGGAGGGCTATTCCGAGATCAACGCCAAATCCGTGATCCTCGCCTCCGGCGGGTTCGAGTCGAACGCCGAGATGCGCGTGCGCTACCTCGGGGTCGGCTGGGATCTCTGCCGCGTGCGCGGGACCCGCCACAACATGGGCGAGGGCATCAAGATGGCGCTCGAGATCGGCGCCAAGCCCTACGGCAACTGGTCTTCCTGCCACTCCTGCGAATGGGACATCTCGGCCCCGCCCTATGGCGACCGCTGGGTGCTCGACAACTTCCAGAAGCACTCCTACCCGCTGGGCATCATGGTCAACACCAATTGCGAGCGCTTCGTCAACGAGGGCGCCGATTACCGCAACCTGACCTACGCCAAGTACGGGCGCGAGATCATGGCCCAGCCCAACCGAACCGCCATCCAGATCTTCGACCAGCAGACCATCCACCGCCTGCGCGACGAGTACCGCATCCGCGAGGTCACGAAAGCCACCTCCGACACGATCGAGGGCCTCGCCGAACAGCTCGACCTCGACCCCGAGAAGCTGGCCCGCACGGTCCGCGAATACAACGAGGCCTGCCAGGGCGGCGACTACAACCCCTCCATCCTCGACGGCGTCGGCACCAGGGGCATCACCCCGCCCAAAAGCCACTGGGCCCTGCCGATCAACGAGCCGCCCTACGAGGCCTATGTCTGCACCACCGGCATCACCTTCACCTTCGGCGGGCTGCAGATCAACACGTCGGGAGAGGTGCAGGACATGACCGACCAGTCGATCCCCGGCCTATACGCGGCGGGCGAACTCGTCGGCGGCCTCTTCTACGAGAACTACCCCGGCGGCACCGGCCTGATGTCCGGCTCGGTGTTCGGCAAGCTCGCCGGCGAAAGCGCCGCGGCCTATGTCGGCGCGTCCTCCGGCAATGTTCAGAAGGTCTCCTGATCACCGGTCCGCGTCACATGAAGCGGCCCGGGCAGGTCTGCCCGGGCCGTCATGCCGTAACGGCACAATTCGCGTCTCAACAGGGCAGGGGCCCCTCAGCCGCCGGGCAGGCGCACACTCCCCTCGAACAGCGTCCGCGCCGTGCGATAGATCACGCCCTTGCGCGCCGTGACCTCGCCGCCAGTGGTCTCCACCTCGGCATCCACCACGATCACGCCCGAAGGATGCGCCACCGTGATCGCGCCGTCTCCCGCCCTGCAAAGCGCCCCGGGCACCGACCCGGGCACGCGCGCCGCCACCGCAAGGCAGATCGCCCCGGTGATCGGCACCGCCCGGTGCGGCTGCTCCATCGAGATCATCCGCACCCCCAGCGACATCTCGCCCGCCCCGATGACCTCGCCCGACAGGGTCGTCACATCGGCCGGCGCCGCCACGATGGCGACCTTGGGAACGCTCGGGATCTCCGCCGCGCCCGCAAGGTCCGCCGCCATGCCCATCCGCACCGACCCGGCACAGCGCAGCGCCTCCATGTCCGCCATGAACGCCGCATCCTCGGCCAGTGCCTCGGGCGTCTCGCCCCCGGTCTTGCCAAGCTCCGCGGCGGCCACGAACACGCAAGGGTTCGCCGCATCCACAAGGCTCGCCCGTATCTTTCGCCCGTCGGGCAGGGCCAGCAGGTCACAGGCAGTCCCGCTCGGCAGCAGCCGCCCGGTCCGCGCGCCCCCGGGTTCGAGAAACTCCAGCCGGATGGGCGCCGCCCGCCCCGCGACACCGGCAATGGCCATGTCGCCCGAGTGCGCCAGCAGTCCATCCTCAACCGGGAACCGCGCCACGATGATCTTCCCCGTGTTCGTGTTGTGGATGCGCACCCGCGCCTCGCCCGTCTCCGGCGCCGCGACAAGACCCAGCTCCAGCGCCGCGGGCCCCATGGCGGAACTCATGTTGCCGCAATTGCCCGCGTAATCCACCGTCGCCTTGTCGGTGCCGATCTGCGCGAAGGTATAGTCGATATCCGCATCGTCCCGGCTCGGCGGCCCGATCACGCAGACCTTCGACAGCGAGGAAATGCCGCCCCCCATCCCGTCAAGTTGCCGCCCGTTCGGGTCGGGCGAGCCCATCGCCCCGAGGAACAGCCCATCCCATGCCCCCCGCTCGGCGGGCAAATCCTTCACGTGGAACACGAGGGCATTCGACGTGCCCCCGCGCATGAACAACGCCGGCAGTCTGCGGTGTGCCATCATCCCATCCCCGGTCTGTCAGGAGCCGTCGTACCTGTCCGCCAGCGTATCGAACTCGTCCTTGCCCACAAGCCTCTGCCGCTCGGCGAAACTCGCCAGCCGGTCCGACACCCCGTCAAGCGACCCGGTCCGCCGCAAATGGCCCAGCACGTCATGCATCGCCCGGACCGAGGCCTGAAGCGCCGCGTTGGCATACAGCACCAGCGAGAACCCGGCATCGCTCAGCGCGTCGGGCGTCATCATCGGGGTCTTTCCGCCGAAGACGAAATTGATAAGCTGCGGCGCCGGAAGCTGTCCGATGGCGCGGATTTCCTCCTCGTTCTCGGGCGCCTCGACAAAGATCATGTCCGCCCCCGCCTCGATCATCCGGTGCGCCCGCTCCATCGCCGCCTCGAACCCCTCGATCGCCCGAACATCCGTTCTCGCGATGATCATCGTATTGCCGTCGCGCCGCGCATCGAGACAGGCTTTCAGCTTCCCCACGAACTCCTCCGTCGGGATCACCGCCTTGCCGGCGAAGTGCCCGCATTTCTTCGGAAAGACCTGGTCCTCGATCTGGATCGCGGCGGCCCCCGCACGCTCCAGCTTGCGCACGGTGTTGTAGGCGTTCAGCGCGTTGCCGAAACCCGTGTCCATGTCGACGATCAGGGGCAGGGTGCAGACATCGCTGATCCGCGCCGTGGCCTCGACCACCTCGTTCGACGTCACGAAACCGAGATCGGGAAGCCCCAGCGACATGTTGGTAAGGCCGGCCCCGGTAAGATAGGCCGCGCGAAACCCCAGGTCTTCGACAATGCGCGCCGTCAGGGCATTGGGGGCGCCGGGCAGGACAACCGCGTTCTTCTCCGCGACCAACGCCCTCATGACACTCCGGCGATCGGCGAAATCCGTGTCCCGACGCGTTTCCGGGGCACGTGGGGTGTCGTCCGTCACAGCGTTGTTCATCGTGTCTGAATCCAAATTGCAGTTACCGGACACTATGATGGCCGGAACAGATATGTCAACTGTAGACAGTTGAAGGTTTTGCGCGCCACCGTGCCCTCTGCCCGCCGCTGTCATCCCCGGCCCATTCGCTGGTCTACGGGCTCCACCACGATTTCGGCCGTAGCATCCCCTGCGGCGAGGTCCCGTCGCAGCGCGCGCAAGGCGCCGGCAGCGGTTATGGCCAGCGCTACATGGTCTACGGGCGCATCCATGCCGGGCAGCAGGCGGCGATCGGCGTCTATTCCGATTCCGTGGTGGTGACGGTGCATTACCAGGGCGGCGGGGCAGGGGGCCGCACCGCCCCCGCACCGACCCCGCACCGACGCGATACCGACAAGATACCGACGTGATACCGACATCGCGAAACCCCTATGCGGGAGCGGACCACGGCCCGCTGCCGCATCCCATGTATCAACCGCAGTTCAGAAAAGAATTCCGCACTGCGGAAGGAACGCTCCGGTATTTCGCTTTACAGTCCCCCCATTCGCGGCTTGTTTTGAAGCCGATCCGGCACCGCGGCCAAGGGCCCTTCGCCCCCGCCGCCGCCGAACCAAGGGAGGAACCTGCAAATGACCTATTTCAAACAGACTTTCTGTGCCGCCGCCATCCTGGCCGCGGCCGCCGTCCCGGCCCGCGCCGAGACCCTGACCATGCTGTCGAGCTGGGACGAAAGCTACAACGCCGTCCCCGTCTTCGCCCAAGGGTTTGCCGAGAAGCTGGCCGAGAACTCCGGCGGCGACCTCACGGTCGAGCTGCGCGGCCCCGAAACCGTCTCGCCCTTCGAGCAGCTTCAGCCGGTCTCGGCCGGCCTCTTCGACATGCTCTTCACCCACGGCGCCTACCACCTGGGCGAGACCGCCATGGCCTTCGGCATGGACGCGGTCACCGACGACCCCGAGGCGCGCCGCGAAAGCGGCATCTACGACGTGATCGACGGCCATTACAACAAGCGCAACCTCAAGCTCATCGGCGTCTTCTCGGCCGCCTCGGGCTATCACATCATGCTGCGCGAGCCCATCGGCGAGGACGGCGCGCTCGAAGGCCGCAAGATTCGCGCCTCCGGCACCTACCATGACCTCGTGACCGAGCTTGGCGGCTCCGTCGTCACGCTGCCGGCGTCCGAGATCTACTCCTCGCTCGAACGCGGCGTGGTCGACGGCGCGGCCTGGCCGGTCTTCGGCGCGATGGATTACAAGTGGTACGAGGTCGCCGATTACATGACCCGCCCCACCTTCGGCGTCACCAACCTGTCGCTGTTCATGAACCTCGACACCTGGAACGGTCTGAGCGAAGATCAGCAGCAGATGGTGGTCGACACCGCCACCACGCTGGAAGTCGAAGGGCGCCTGCACTTCGAGGACCTGTGGGAGAAGGAAGACAAGGCCATGCAGGAGGCCGGGCTCGAAATCACCCAGTTCGGTGACGAGACCGCCGAGAACGTGAACGCCATCTTCGCCGCCGGGATCTGGAAACAGGTCGAGGAGAAGGCCGGCGAAGACGGCACGGCGTTCCACGAGCTCGCCGTCGAAAAAGGCCTGACCGCCGAGTAAACCGGCCCGACCCAGGGAGGAGCAAGACCGGATGAAACGCCTCTGCCGCGTCCATGACGCGATCACCGGCGCCACGTTCTGGGCGGCGTCATTCGGGGTCCTCTACCTCACCCTCGTAACGGCCGGAGAAGTCTTCGGCCGTTACGTCCTGGCCTCACCCTCCGACTGGTCGCCCGACACGGCCGCCGTGTCCTTCGGCCTGATCACTTTCCTCGCGGTGCCGTACCTGACATGGAAATCCGGCCACGCGTCGATGGATTTCATCGTCAACGCGGTGCCCCGGCGGGTGTCGGTCGGCATGATGCGCCTCAACTACGTCATCGGCTTCGCCGTCTGCGCGCTCTGCGCCTGGGTCGGCGGGGTCGAGGCCGCGCGCCAGATCTCCTCGGGCGTCATGATCGTCTCGGTCACGCCCATTCCCAAATGGGTCGTCTTCGTGCCGCTGGTCTACGGGCTGGCCAACTCGGCCCTCTATTTCATCCGCCATTTCGTGGCGACGTTCGAAAGATCGCCCGACACAGACAAGGGAGCGCCGACGTGGAGTGGTACGTAATTCTCGGCAGCGTGTTCTTCCTGCTGCTGGCGCTCTTCCTCATGGGGTTGCCGATCTTCCTGTCCTTCCTGCTCATCAACGTGGGCGGGCTCTACATCCTGACGGGCGACATCAAGGGCGTGCTGCTGGTGGTGAACTCGATGTTCAGCACCTCGACCAGCATCTCGCTCGCCGCCATCCCGCTATTTGTCCTGCTGGGGGAGCTGCTGTTCCGCTCCGGCTCGGTCAAGATCATCTTCGACGCGGTCGACGCGCTGGTCGGCAACTTCCGCGCCCGGCTCTACGCGGTCAGCATCGTGCTCTCCACCGTCTTCGGGGCGCTCTCCGGCTCGGCCATGGCCGTGGCGGCGATGATGGGCTCCTCGCTCCTGCCGGAAATGCAGAAGCGCCAGTATGACCGCAGCCTGTCGATGGGCACCATCCTTGCCGGCGCCAGCCTCGCGCCGATCATCCCGCCCTCGGTCATGGCCGTGGTGCTGGGCATCCTCTCCAAGGTCTCGATCTCGGCCCTGCTGGTCGCGGGCATCCTGCCCGGCATCCTGCTCGCCACGGCCTTCCTGCTTTACACGATGGTCCGCGGGTTCCTGAACCCCAACGTCGCGCCGCTCGCCGAAAGCGCCGAGCGCCCCTGGTCCGAACGCGGCCGCACCGCGCTCCGCGCCGCGCCCTTCTTGCTGATCATCGTCACCATCCTCGGCCTCATCCTCGGCGGCATCGCCACGCCCACCGAGGCCGCCGCCAGCGGCTGCGTCGCCGCCGCCATCATCTGCGCCATCTTCGGCAACCTGCGCCTGTCCTCGCTGATCGAGGCGCTGCGCTCCACCGCCATGATCACCGCGATGATCATGATCATCATGGTCTGCTCGGTCTCGTTCAGCCAGCTCCTGAACTTCACCGGCGCCACCTTCGAGCTGGTCAAGCTCGTCTCGGCCCTGACCCTGCCGCTGGTGCTGATGTTCATCATGCTGCAACTGCTGCCCTTCGTGCTGTGCATGTTCATCGACCAGATCGCGCTGATGATCATGCTGGTGCCGATCTACCAGCCGATGATCGGCGCGCTGGGCTTCGACCCGATCTGGTTCTGGACGATCTTCCTGATCAACATGTCGATCGGGGGCATCACTCCGCCCTTCGGCTACACGCTCTTCTCGCTGCAGGGCGCCTCCGACGGCATCCCGATCCAGGCGGTCTACAAATCGGTGCTGCCCTTCATCGCGATCTTCATCGCCGTCATCGCCGTGCTCGCGCTGGTGCCGGAGATCATCCTGTTCCTGCCGTCGCTCCTGTGACGGCCCCACATTTCCGGAGGTGACAATGGACCTTGGTATTTCGGGCCGCGCGGCCCTCGTTCTCGGAGGCTCTCAGGGGCTTGGCCTCTCCTGCGCGAAAGCCCTGGCCGAGGCCGGCGTGCGCGTCGCCATCAACGGCCGCGACGCGGCCAAGGCCGAAGCGGCGGCGCAGGAGATCGGCAACGGCGCCATCGCCGTGCCCGGTGACATTTCCGACCCCGAGAACCGGAAAGCCATCGTCGAGAAAGCCCGCGAGGCGCTCGGCCCCATCACCATCCTCGTCACCAATGCCGGCGGCCCGCCCCCCGGCCCGGTGGAAAGCCACGCCGAAGACATCTGGCTGAACGCGCTCAAGACCAACATGCTCCCCGCCATCGACTTCGCCCGCCAATGCCTGCCCGACATGCGCGCCGAAAATTACGGCCGCATCGTCAACGTCACCTCCTTCACCGTGCGCGACCCGTACCCCAACATGGGCGTCGCCACCGGCGTGCGCGCGGGCCTCACCGGCGCCATGCGCAGCCTCTCGCACGAGATCGCGCCGGACGGCATCACCGTCAACAACCTGCTGCCCGGCCTGATGGACACCGGCGCGCTGGAACGGGTCTACAACGCCCAGTCCAAGGCGAAAGGCATCACCCCGGACGAGGCCAAGGGCGCCATGGCCGAAAGCGTGCCGATGCGGCGGCTGGGGCAGGCGGCCGATTTCGGCCCGGCCTGCGCCTTCCTCTGCTCGGTCCATGCGGGCTACATCACCGGCCAGAACCTGACCGTGGATGGCGGGCTGGCCCGGCCCCTGCTGTGATACGGGCCATGACGGCCCCCCGCTCAGAAGGCGTTGGCCTCCTGCAGCATCGCCTGCGCGATCTCGCCGCGCATCTGCTCCTCGCTGACGCTGCCCGTGGCCACCGGCACGGTCAGCGCGGCGGTCTCGCCCTGGAAGCTGATCGGCACGCCGACCCCGCCGATCCCCGCCTTCCACGAATTGCGCACCGTCGCGAACCCGTCGGCCAGGCACGCCTCGAGCGCCCGGTCGAAGCCTTCCGTCGACTCGCCCCGCCGCGTCATGTCGGCCCGCAGCCGCCCGGCCAGCGCCCGGCGCTCCTGGACGGGCAGGGCGGCCACCAAAGCGATCCCCGCCGCCGAGACCTGCATCCTCAGCCGCCCGCCGGTCGCCAGCCGCACCGAGACCATGTTCGTCCCCGGCACCACGGCGACGAAGGTGCAATACAGCCCGTCGCGAATGGCCAGCGCCGCCGTCTCGCCGGTTTTCCGGCTCAGCGCCTCCAGGTGCGGCCGTGCCCTGTCCCGCAGGCTCAGCCCCGCCAGCACCGGGTAGCCCAGCGTCAGGCTCTTGGGCGTCAGCTCATAGGCGCGGCCCGTACCAGTGGGCCGGATATAGCCCAAAGCGCACAGCGTATGGGTCAACCGGCTGACCGTCGAGGGCGCCAGCCCCACGGCGTCCGAGATCGCGCGATTGCCGATCGGCTGGTGCGACCGGGACAAACATTCCAGGATCGCCAGCCCCCGCGCCAATGCATCCACGAACTGCCGGTCGCCCTGTGCCATCCCGAAACTCTCCCGCCGTTGTATTCCGCTCTGCGGAATAGATTTCTGCAATTTCCCATTGCGTTTACCGCCTCCTTCGGGACATGTCGAGACCATCGGCCCAAGCCGGTGAAAGGGAGGAAGACATGCTGACAGGCGATATGCTCCGCCGCTCCGCCGAGCGGTTTCCGAACAAGCCCGCCATCCTCTGGCAGGGGCAGTCGACAAGCTATGCAGAGCTCGACAAATCGGCCAATAAACTGGCCAACCGCCTGCTGGGCGAGGGGCTTCCCAAGGGCACCAAGGTCGGCATGATCTCCCGCAACCGTACCGAGTACGGCGTTGCGTTCTTCGGCATCGCGCGGTCCGGTTGCGTGATGGTAAACATTTCGGTGCTCTATGCGCCCGACGAACTGGCCTACGTGCTCGACAAGGCCGACGTGGAACTTCTCGTTTACGAAGATGTCTTCGCCGAGAAGATCGAGGCGGTGAAGGACAGGCTGCCGAAGATCAGGAAACTGGTCTGCATCGGCGACGGCGGCGACGAGACCTTCGACAGCTTCATCGCCAAGGGCGGTGAGCATTATCCTGATGTCGCCATCGACGAGGATGACCCGTTCTGCATGACCTACACGGGCGGCACCACCGGCCGGCCGAAAGGCGTGCTCTGCAGCCACCGCAACCGCAACATCACCGCCCATACCGTGATGGTCGAGGAAGCCATAGACGAGCGCGACATCGTCGGCATCGTCACGCCGCTCTTCCACGTGGCCGCGCTCAACATCATGTTCCAGCCCGCCATCCTCGCCGGCGCCACCACGACGCTTCTCAGCAAATGGACGGTCGAGGATTTCGCCGCCATGGCGAAGGAAACCCGCATGACCGCGCTCTTCGCCGTGCCGACGCAGCTCTCCATGGTCGTGAGCGACCCGAATTTCGACGCCGCCAACTACGCCACCTGGCGCAAGGTCTCCTTCGCCGGCGCCCCCATGCCCGACTGGGTCCAGTCCGAGCTGATGGAGAAGCTGCCCAACCTCGCCATCACCCAGATCTACGGCCAGTCGGAAATGGGCGTGCTCACCTCGCTCCGCGCCTGGAACCTGCCGGAGAAACTCGGCTCGGTCGGCCGCCAATGCTACAATGTCGACGTGGGCGTCATCGACCAGAACGGCAACAAGGTCGCCCCCGGCGAGATCGGCGAGATCGCCTCGCGCGGGCATAACGTCATGCTCGAATATTACAACGAGCCCGAGCAGACCGCCAAGTTCTGGCAGAACGGCTGGGCGCTGACGGGCGACGTGGGCACGATCGACGAAGAGGGGTTCATCACCCTGATCGACCGCTCGAAGGACATGATCATTTCCGGCGGCGAGAACGTCTACCCCAAGGAAATCGAAGACGTCATCTATGACCGGGACGAGGTCGCCGAATGCGCCGTCTTCGGCATCCCCGACGACAAGTGGGGCGAGGTGCCGGCGGCCTTCGTCATGCTGAAGGCGGGCGAAACCCTCGACGAGGCCACGCTGGTGGAGCATTGCGCCGAACGGCTCGCCCGTTTCAAGCGCCCCCGCCACGTGGAATTCGTCACGGATTTCCCGAAAACGCCCATCGGCAAGATACAGAAGAACATCCTCAAAGAGCCATTCTGGAAAGGCAGGGAGAAGAAGATATGACCGACACCTACGAAGGCTACGAGCGCCTGAAATTCGACTGGCCGGCCGAGCGCGTGTTGCGGGTGACCATGGAAAACCCCGGCCGCATGAACGCGGCCGACGGCGTGATGCATGGCGAACTGGTCCGCATCTGGCGCGACATCGACGCGGATTCGCGGGTCAACGCGGTCATCATCCGCGGCGCGGGCGATGCCTTCTCGGGCGGCGGCGACCTCGAACTGGTCAAGGAGATGACGCAGGATTTCAACACGTTGAACCGTGTCTGGAAGGAAGCGCGCGATCTTGTCTACAACGTGATCAACTGTTCCAAGCCGGTCGTCTCGGCCATGGAAGGCCCCGCCGTGGGCGCAGGCCTCGTCGCCGGGCTGCTGGCCGACGTCTCCATCGCCTCGCGCACCGCCCGCATCATCGACGGCCACACCCGCCTCGGGGTTGCCGCGGGCGATCACGCGGCCATCGTCTGGCCGCTCCTTTGCGGGCTGGCCAAGTCGAAATACTACCTGATGACCTGCGATCCGGTCAGCGGCGAAGAGGCCGAGCGCATCGGCCTCGTCTCCCTCGTGACCGAGCCGGAAGACCTCCACGACAAGGCGCTCGAAGTGGCCACCAAGCTGGCCAAGGGCGCCCCCGGCGCCGTGCGCTTCACCAAGTACGCGCTCAACAACTGGCTGCGCATGGCCGGACCCACCTTCGACACCTCGCTGGCGCTCGAATTCATGGGCTTCAACGGCCCCGACGTGCAGGAGGGCCTGTCGTCGCTCAAGGAAAAACGCAAGCCGAACTTCGACCCCGAGTCGCCGCTCTAAGCCGCCCCGGAGACCCCCGCAGACACAGGAATGACGATGACAGACCAATCCGGCCCGCCCGAAGACATGGTGCTTCTCGAACATCCCGAACCGGGCGTCGCCGTGGTGCGCCTCAACCGGCCCAGCGTGAAGAACGCGCTCGACCTCGAGATCCGCAAGCGGCTGGCCGAAGTCTTCCGCACGCTCGCCGAAGACCCCGAGCTGCGCTGCGTTGTCCTCACCGGCGACGAGACCAGCTTCGCCGCCGGGGCCGACATCTCCGACATGTCCCGTATCTCGGCGGTCGAGATGTACCACCGCCACACCGAACGCCTCTGGGCCGCCGTGGCCGACTGCCCGGTGCCGGTGATCGCCGCCGTCAACGGCTACGCGCTGGGCGGCGGGCTCGAACTGGCACTTCTCTGCGACATCTCGATCATCGGTCGCAGCACCAAGCTGGGCCAGCCCGAGGTGCGCGTCGGCATCATGCCGGGCGCCGGCGGCACCCAGCGTCTGGTGCGCGAGATCGGCAAGTTCCGCGCCATGCGCCTGTGCCTGACGGGAGAGGTCATCACCGCCGAGGAAGCATGGGACATGGGGCTCGCCTCGAAGGTCGTCGACGACGACAAGGTGCTCCCCGAGGCGATGGCGATGGCCCGCACCATCGCCGCCATGCCCCCCATCGCCGTCGCCCAGATCAAGGAGGTCATCCTGCACGGCATGGATGTCCCCCTCGGCGCCGCGCTGGCGCTGGAACGCAAGGCGGTGCAGCTTCTCTTCGCCACCGAGGACAAGGCCGAGGGGATGCAGGCCTTCCTCGACAAGCGCGCGCCCAAGTTCACCGGGCACTGAGCCCGGCCCCCACTGCCCGAAAAACCGCACGATCACGCAATCGTGGGCAGATTTCATGCCCCCCGGCGGCGGTTCGGGTTGGCACGGTGCTGGCATCGCTCCAGATAGGAATGGTACGGTCGGGTCACGACACGACCTTGGTTGCGCAACCCCACGCACGAAAGGAGAGACCTCAATGCCATCCCCCTTCCTCAACCGCCGGACCCTCCTTGCCACGGGCGGCGCGACGCTCGCCACCGGCGCCACGGGCCTTCTCACCCCCGCCATGGCACAGGACGTGGCCCCCACCGCCTCGATGCGGGGCGGCGCCAACAACTACCGCCCCGGCGCGCCTATCGTCGAACGCATCGGCGGCGGCGGCTTCTGGATGTCCGGCACCGTGCGCCGCGCGGGCGACGGCGCCCCGCTGGAAGGCCAGCGCATCCAGATCTGGGCCCACACCACCGAGGGGCACGAGCGCGACTGGCACAGCCACGGCGCCACGCTGACCGACGCCAACGGCGAATTCCGCCTCGAAATGCCCCAGATCGTGCCGGCCTTCGGCCAGCCCCACGGCCATCTCGCCTATGACAGCGAAGACTACGAGACCGTCTTCCTCCGCCCCGTCATGTCGAGCGCGAGCGACACCAGCCTCGAGGCGCATTTCGTCCTGAAACCCGCCTGATCCCCCGCCGGACCGCCGCCCTGATGCCCCTGCTGCGCGCCACCCTGATCTGGGCCGCCACCGCCTTGGTGCTGGCCGTGCCCCTGGTCGCGGCGGCGCTCAGCCCGCTGCTCGAATGGCGCCAGCCCGTCTACATCGCCGCCGGCTTCGCGGGCGTCACGGGCATGGCCTTGCTGCTGATCCAGCCGCTCCTGATCGCGGGCCTCCTGCCGGGCCTCGACCCGCTACAGGAACGCCGCATCCACCGCTGGACCGGCGCGGCGCTGGTCCTCTCCGTCATCCTCCACGTCGCCGGCCTCTGGCTCACCAGCCCGCCCGACGTGATCGACGCCCTTCTCTTCACCTCGCCCACGCCCTTCACCCCGTGGGGCGTCATTGCCATGTGGGCGCTCTTCGCCACCGCGATCCTCGCCGTGATCCGCCGCCGCCTCCGCCTGCGCTGGCGCACCTGGCGCATCGCCCACACGGCGCTCGCCCTCGTCATCGTCACCGGCAGCGTCGTCCACGCCATCCTCATCACCGGCACGATGGAAACCGTCTCGAAGATCACCCTCTGCACCCTTACCCTGGCGCTCACCCTCCGCGTCGCCTTCGACCCGGGCACGCTCAAACGCCTCCGCCGCGCGCGCTGATCACCCGCGCCGCGCCGCCTCGGCCCGCGTCGCCAGCCCGTCCACCACCCGGTGCAGCGCCAGCGTCAGCACCGCCACCACGATCACCGTGGCGAACATCAGGTCGATCTTCGCCCGCCCGTTCGCCAGCAGCATCAGGTAGCCCAGCCCGCGCGACGCGCCCACCCATTCGCCGATGATCGCCCCGATCGGCGCGTAAACCGCCGCCAGCCGCAAGCCCGACAACAACCCCGGAAGCGCCGCCGGAATGCGCACATGCCACATCACCCGCACCGGCCCTGCGCCCATCACCCGCGCCTGAGCCAGCCACGCGGGCGGGGTCGAGACCAGCGCGTCGAAGAAGGCCGAGGTCACCGGGAAATAGATGATCAGCAGCGCCATCGCCACTTTCGATCCCATCCCGTAGCCGAACCACAGCGTGAAGATCGGCGCCAGCGCGAAGACCG
>Ga0189287_100248_pt1 | contig 19338 bp, 15 predicted proteins | sample UW86minimetaG_FD_130319 | JGI IMG/M metagenome (GOLD analysis project Ga0189287, IMG submission 130319) | Marine microbial communities from the Costa Rica Dome - UW86 mini metaG | ecosystem: Environmental > Aquatic > Marine > Oceanic > Photic zone | place: Costa Rica: the Eastern Pacific... | reverse complement strand
CCCACCAGATTCAGCAAGCACTTTCGTAATCGCCGCCGTCAGCGTCGTCTTACCGTGGTCAACGTGACCAATCGTGCCAATGTTAACGTGTGGCTTATTACGCTCGAATTTCTCTTTGGCCATCTTAAGGCTCCCTCAGAACTGCATTGTTCTTCGCTGATTAAGCGAGTTTCGCTTGGATCTCATCTGAGACCGCTTGCGGTACTTGCTCATAATGATCGAATTGCATGGTGTACTGCGCCCGACCCTGCGACATAGACCGCAGGTTGTTCACATAACCAAACATGTTTGCGAGCGGCACCATGGCGTTGATCGCTGTCGCGACACCACGGTTTTCACTGCCGGCAATCTGTCCGCGACGGCTGCTCAAATCGCCAATCACGTCACCCATATAGTCTTCAGGTGTCACCACCTCGACCTTCATGATGGGCTCAAGAAGCTTGGCACCCGCCTTCGGAGCAATCTCACGCATAGCTGCCCGTGCTGCGATCTCAAATGCGAGAACGCTGGAGTCAACATCATGGAACGCGCCATCTGTTAGCGTGACTTCGAAGTCAATCAGAGGGAAGCCGGCGAGAACACCGTTCTCAGCGACACTCTTGATGCCCTTCTCAACGCCAGGGATGTATTCCTTTGGAATAGACCCACCAACAATCTTACTGTTGAAGACCAAGCCCGAGCCAACTTCACCCGGCGTGACAACCATTTTGATCCGAGCAAACTGACCAGAACCACCCGACTGCTTCTTGTGGGTGTAGTCAATGTCAGCTTCTTTCGTGAAGGTCTCACGATAAGCCACCTGAGGGGCACCAACATTCGCTTCGACCTTGAACTCACGCTTCATGCGGTCAACAAGAATGTCCAAGTGAAGCTCACCCATACCAGCGATAATCGTCTGGCCACTCTCTTCATCGGAAGAAACGCGGAAAGAAGGGTCTTCCTGAGCGAGACGCGCAAGCGCCATGCCCATTTTCTCTTGGTCGGCTTTTGTCTTTGGCTCAACAGCAACCTCGATAACCGGATCAGGAAATTCCATCCGCTCCAGGATTACAGGGCTGTTTGGATCACAAAGCGTGTCACCGGTTGTGGTGTCTTTGAGACCAGCAAGCGCAACAATATCGCCTGCATAAGCTTCTTTCACTTCTTCACGGCTGTTTGCGTGCATCAGAAGCATACGGCCAATGCGCTCACGCTTGTCTTTCACCGTGTTCAACACACCAGAACCAGCAGTGAACACACCGGAGTAAACGCGGGCAAATGTCAGCGAACCAACAAAGGGGTCGTTCATGATCTTAAATGCGAGAGCCGAAGCCGGGACCTCGTCAGAAGCTTCACGAACCGTAGCCTCTTCAGTCTTCGCATCAATACCGTCAATCGCCTTAACGTCGAGCGGCGACGGCATGTAATCAACAACAGCGTCCAGAAGCGGTTGAACACCCTTATTCTTAAACGCAGTACCATTGAGGACCGGAACGAAATTCTGTTCGATTGTCCCCTTACGGATGCAGCGCTTCAGCGTCTCTTCGTCTGGCTCATTGCCTTCGAGATAGGCTTCCATCGCCTCATCTTCGATTTCAACAGCAGCCTCGACGAGCGCTGTGCGATATTCAGCAGCCTGGTCTTTCAGCGAGTCACGAATATCGACATATTCGAATTCAGCGCCAAGGTTCTCATCTTTCCAGAGAATCTCTTTCATCTTGATGAGATCAACGAGGCCTTCATATTCCGCTTCCGCACCGATCGGCAGCTGGAGAACCAGTGGGTTCGCCCCAAGGCGGTCCACAATCATCTCAACACAACGGAAGAAGTCCGCACCCATACGGTCCATCTTGTTGATGAAACACATGCGAGGAACCGCATAACGGTCAGCCTGGCGCCAAACAGTCTCAGACTGAGGCTCCACACCGGCAACAGAGTCAAACACAGCTACCGCGCCATCAAGCACCCGGAGCGAACGCTCAACTTCAATCGTGAAGTCCACGTGGCCTGGCGTATCAATGATGTTGATGCGCTTGTCGTTCCAGAAACAGGTCGTCGCAGCGGATGTAATCGTAATCCCGCGCTCTTGCTCCTGCTCCATCCAGTCCATCGTCGCAGCGCCATCATGCACTTCGCCGATTTTGTGGCTTTTGCCTGTGTAGTAGAGGATCCGTTCCGTCGTCGTGGTCTTACCCGCATCAATATGGGCCATAATGCCGATATTGCGGTAGTCCTCGAGTTTTGTCTGGCGTGCCATGATCTTAAACCTCTAAAGCGCCTGTCTGTTACCAGCGGTAGTGTGAGAAGGCGCGGTTCGCTTCTGCCATGCGATGCGTGTCTTCACGCTTCTTCACTGCAGAGCCGCGATTATTTGATGCATCGAGAATCTCCGCCGACAAGCGGTCAACCATCGTGTTTTCGTTCCGGCCGCGTGCAGCTGTAATCAACCAACGAATGGCGAGAGCGCGCTTACGATCTGGACGAACCTCAACAGGAACCTGATAGGTCGCACCACCAACACGGCGAGAACGAACCTCAAGTGCCGGCATCACATTTTCCAGAGCTTCATGGAAAGTGCGGAGAGGATCAGCAGTCCCCTTCTCAGCCATCTTGTCGAAGGCACCATAGACGATCCGCTCAGCGGTCGACTTCTTGCCGTCTTTCATGAGGCTATTCATGAATTTCGTCAGAACCAGATCACCAAACTTGGCGTCAGGAATGACTTCTCGTTTCTCTGCGCGGTGACGTCGCGACATCTATCGTATTCCTTACTTAGGACGCTTGGCGCCGTATTTCGAACGGCGCTGCTTACGGTCTTTCACACCCTGCGTATCGAGCACACCACGAATGATGTGATAACGAACGCCGGGCAAATCCTTCACACGACCGCCGCGGATCATCACCACGGAGTGCTCTTGAAGGTTATGACCTTCACCAGGGATATAGCTGGTTACTTCAAAACCATTGGTCAGACGAACACGGGCAACCTTACGAAGAGCCGAGTTCGGCTTCTTTGGTGTCGTCGTATAAACACGTGTACAGACGCCGCGCTTCTGAGGACAAGCCTCCATCGCTGGCACCTTATTTCGCTTCACCGGCACTTTGCGCGGCTTGCGGATCAGTTGTTGGATAGTTGGCATATTGCTCTGCCGTTCCTCTAGTTCATCCAAACACAAAACCGCGTGCTACCGGGAAAGTCCCTTAAGGTTGCACACGGCCATTAGACACATGCGACATTCACTTAATGCCAGTGCCTAAACTTGCAGAGGACCCTGAGAAAACCCAGGGTCATGCCCCAGTCCTTATCGTCGATTTCGGGCGTCAGCGTTTAGGTTTGTCGGTTATCAGTACCGGTAACCGCCTACTGCCTGGCGCGAAAGTTGGCGGAACCTACCGTCGCCCCCCGGGGGCGTCAACCCCGAGTATTAAGAAAATGGAAGATTTTGTGCGGTTTTTCGTCTTCCCGCGCACCCTACTCAGATTATTGCAATGATCATGGCCAGAGAACACTCTTTCCACCCTCAAAACACTGCCTCATCCCCATAAAGCAGCGGTATGACTCAAGGGAATCGGCCATTTGATTCCCAGTTCATTTTTACATTTTCCTATTGTAGATATCGATTTCACACTTATATTCGTATAAATGAATATAGGAGAGCTTAGAATGGACGCCGAAACACAGAATGAGCCAAGCCACAGCGCAACCTCAAAGACCAAGCCAGAAGTCCATAGCTATTTTGACAACGCCACCAACACAGTCACTCATATAGTCGCTGATCCAAAGACCGGTGCTTCCGCCATCATCGACCCCGTCCTCGATTTTGATCAGGCGTCAGCCCGTACGAAGGCCAAATCCGCGGATAATCTGATTGCCGAGGTGAAAAAGAGGGACCTGAAGGTCGAGTGGATTTTGGAAACCCATATTCATGCTGACCACCTGACCGCAGCCCACTATTTAAAAGAACAACTAAACGCGCCCATTGGGGTCGGCCAATGCATTTCATCCGTCCAGAAAACGTTCAATCCCGTATTCCATCAGCCCTACCCTGTCGCGGACGACGGCTACCCGTTTGACCACCTCTTTACCGACGGAGAGCAATTTAGCATCGGTAACCTTCAGGCGACGGCGATGGCGACTCCCGGACACACACCGGCCTGCATCTCCTTCCTAATTGGAGATGCAGTCTTTGTAGGGGACACGCTTTTCATGCCGGACTATGGAACCGCCCGGTGTGATTTTCCCGGCGGCGATGCTGGCATGCTCTATGACTCGATAGAGCGACTGCTAGAGCTGCCAGAGGACACCCGCATGTTTCTCTGCCATGATTATCCGCCGGCAGAGCGCGAGGCAGCTTGGGAAACCACTGTCAAAGAACAACGCAACCACAACATTCACATTGCAAACCGAACCCGCGAGGAATTTGTGAGGATGCGGACAGACAGAGACAGTGGACTGAACATGCCCCAACTTATTTTCCCATCTCTGCAGGTTAACATTCAGGCAGGACAATTGCCGCGAGCAGAAGACAACGGCGTCCAATACCTGAAAATCCCACTCAATCAGTTTTGATAGTTCAGGTGTTTAGTCAACGACACGTGCTTGTCCAAGCAGACGTTGGCCGGGATATCTGCCTTCGATAACCTGCGCTCCGTCCACGACAACCCGGCCGCCGACAATCACCTTGGCAACGCCAATAGGCGGCAGGTATGGATCGCCATATGTCGCGACTTCCTGAATATCGCCTGCAGAAAAGATGACCAAATCAGCATCAGCGCCGATCTGCACCCGCCCCTTGCGAGCAAATTGCGGCGCAACGCTTTCGAGCCATTGTGCCGGATAAAATGTGATCCGTGCGAGCCCTTCAGACAGAGACATCAGCTTTCGCTCTCTCACATAGTGACCCAAAAACCGGGAAAACGTACCCGCTCCATTGGGGTTTGCCAGAACATCTCGGTCAAGCGCCGGCGTCACATCTGTTGCGACCATCATGCCCGGCCAGGCGAGGGCTGACTCAATCCAGTCTTCCTTCACATAATGATGATTGACCATGCCCGTTGGCTGCTCCGCCCGGTACCTCTGCCAGCTTTCCTCCGTGAGCCACTCCCCTGTTGCGGTCCACTGGACATCGGAATACTCGATATTGAATATTTTCTGCCAATCCCGGCTGAACACTGCAGCAGAGATGCTCGTGCCTCCTGCTGCATAGGAAAGCGTCTCCGTTGTTATGCGAGCGCCGCGAGCGTTCGCCGCATCAATGAGAGAAAGCCATTCTGGCACCGCGTGCATGGCGCTGTGGGTAATGTGATTGATGAGAACCGGCGCACCAGTCTCTTCCGCCAAGGCAACAATCTCAATCAGTCCCGCCGGATCTCCAGCATATCCCCGACGGACATGCACGGCGATCGGGGCATCCCGAGAGCTGGCAACCTCAAAGATCATACGCAGCTCTGCCTCGTTGACTGCGACGCTCATATAATCAAGCAAGATGCCAATGCCGAGACCACCCTGATCAAGGCCCTCGACAAGCAGACCACGCATCTCTTCAATCTGAGCAGGTGTCGCCTCCTGAACAAAGGCAGCGCCGCCTTGCATCAACGTCATGCCGCTAAAGAGATATGGCACGTCGCGGCCTTCAATCACTTTCGTTCGAACTGCAAAATGAGCAACAGAGGCCCCAAAGTTGATCGGTGTCCCTCCGGCAAAATGCTCCCCATAGGCGGACACTGGAAAAGCCCCAGCTTCGAGATCGAGCTGGGTCGTGACACCATCCAGCACCTGGATTGCACTACCTAAGCGGGAGGGCGAATGGCTATGAATGTCGATAAAGCCCGGCGCCACGATCTGCCCGCGAGCGTCGACCACCTGCGTGCCCGCAAGCTCGTCTTCTGAGATGGCAATGATCGTGCCCTGGTAAATGCCCACATGGCGTACAGCATCAAGACCGGTCTCTGGATCAATAACCCGACCGTTCGCGATCACCAGATCAAAGGTCTGGGCGGCGGTAAGGCTACCCGTTCCCATCAGGAAGACCAGGCACATCCCCAAAAAGCCAAAAGCACGCATCACAGCCTCCCCTCATTCTACAACTCAGTCTTCCGGACGGCTCCCGCAGCCAAAGCTTTCTCCATAGAGCCGCCTCAAACCAGCATTGGCACAGACAGCAACGGCACTGCGGCTCAAGAAAATCTCTGACTTCTCAAGAAAAACATCGAGCAGCTCATAGCAAACCACAATCTCAGAGACATTTCGATTGTAATAGGCCTCGGCACTCCCGGGGCAATTGTCAAAGAAAAGCCGGACAGGTTGCGGCCAGGCAAAAAACTCCGTCGCCCGGGAGGTAACCCCCTGCACCATTCCAGACTCAATCAGCCACCGGCGCACCATTTCATGCCTCGGATTCCGCGTTGCCTCATATTCGACCACTATCCCGTTGTAAGGCACGAGTGAGGTTTGGCTCCGCGCAAAGGATTTCAGCAACCAGAGGTTGGCCTCAAAGGCTTGGCTGTAGGCTTGCTCACAATCAAAACCTCTTTCCGCCGGCAGCATCTCTGTGTCCAGAAGAAAAGAAAGCTCATCTGGATTTGCGCCAAAAAGGAGGCAGTTCACATTGTAGAACCGCTGAATGGCCAGAGAGTGACTGTCCCAGAAAGCATGAGCATTGCCGCCAGGTGCCCGCGCCTCATCTTCCCACTCTGACAACCACTCAACCGAAACCATGAGCAGCTGGTTCATCGCAGTCGGATCGATGTCGGTATTGTGACGAAGGATCATGAAGGTCGTCGCCATCTGATCCGCGGCGTCCTCTTCCCGTCCAAACAGCGGAATAGGGAACTGATGGATTAGTGCGTGCCCAATTTCATGCAGCAATGTGAACTCCACATTAGCAAGCACAAAGTCCCGCAAAACTTCTTGCCGCTCTTCGCCGCTAGGCTCCACCGGACTGGGCTCGTCGGCATAGAGAGGAATCGAGAGCGTCAGAGAGAACAGTGTTGCAAAAAGCAAAAAGCCGCCGCGTCGAAACGCAGCGGCTTTCTGTCTTAAGTTTGGCATCATTGCCGCGACCATTAAGCGCCCTCGGTGGGTGCTTCCGGCGCTGGAGCCACCTCAATCACCTCATCAGCGATAGCTTCTGCTGGTGCCTCCGCGGGAGCTTCCTCTGGAGCGGCGATCGCACCAGTCTCAATTTGCTCCTGCAGGATCTTCTCATCACGCTCTGTCGCTTCACTGCGCAGCAACTCAACAACCCGCCCGGTACCGGCAGGGATCAAGCGACCCACAATGATGTTCTCTTTCAAGCCGTGCAGTTCGTCGACCTTACCGTTCACCGCAGCGTCCGTAAGAACGCGTGTGGTTTCCTGGAAGGATGCCGCAGAGAAGAACGAACGTGTCTGTAGAGACGCTTTGGTAATACCAAGCAGAACCGGTGTACCCGACCCTTCTTCCTTACCTTCCGCACGCAGACGATCATTAATCTCGTCAAGCTCGATTCGGTCAACCTGCTCACCTGAAAGGTAAGGCGCATCACCTGGATTGGTGATTTCGACCTTCTGCAGCATCTGACGAACAATCACTTCAATGTGCTTGTCGTTAATGCCCACACCCTGCAGACGATAAACGTCCTGAACTTCGTTCACGAGGTAGGTTGCAAGTTCCTCAACACCGGAAATGGCAAGAATATCGTGCGGTGCCGGGTGACCATCAAGCAGGTATTCGCCCTTCTCGATGATATCGCCTTCCTGCACGGTAATGTGCTTGCCTTTCGGGATGAGATATTCCCACGGATCCCCACCATCTTCTGGGTGAACCATGATCCGGCGCTTGTTCTTATAGTCGCGTCCAAACTCAACCTTACCGGTCCCTTCGGAGATGATCGCATGGTCCTTCGGACGACGCGCTTCGAAGAGCTCAGCAACCCGTGGCAGACCACCGGTAATGTCACGTGTCTTCGCACCTTCAGTTGGGATACGTGCAAGCACGTCACCAGCATGAACGTCCGCGCCAGCTTCAACCGACAAGATCGCATCCACTGAGAGCAAGAACCGAGCATCATTGCCATTTGAAAGTTTCAGCACTTCGCCGTCGCTTCCCTTCACAACAACCGCTGGACGAAGCTCTGCAGCTTTAGGGCTTGTTCGCCAGTCAATAACGACGCGCTGGGAGATCCCTGTCGCTTCGTCAGTAACTTCGCGGATAGACATGCCCTCGACCAAATCTTCAAACGCAGCGACACCGTTGACTTCCGTCGCAATCGGAACCGTGTACGGATCCCATTCGGCAATACGCTGACCACGCTCCACTTTCTCGCCATCATCGACCCGCAAACGCGAACCATAGGTGAGTTTGTTGGAAGAACGCTCATTGCCGTGCTCATCCAGGATCTGGATCTGCACGTTCCGGCCCATCACGATCAGAGCTCCCGAGGAGTCTTTCACGATGTTACGGTTTGCAATCCGCACTGTCCCAGCATGGTTTGATTCCAGGAACGACGTATCGACAACCTGTGCCGTACCGCCAATGTGGAATGTCCGCATGGTGAGCTGTGTGCCAGGTTCCCCAATCGACTGAGCCGCGATCACACCGACCGCTTCACCCATATTGACCGGCGTACCACGCGCAAGGTCACGACCATAACAGGTCGCACAGATACCGTTCCGGGTTTCACAAGTTAGGCCAGAGCGGATGCGCAGCTCTTCGATGTTTGCTTCTTCCAGAACGTCCACGTCAGCTTCGTCCAGGAGATGAGCAGCCTTGAACAGAACCTCGCCTGTTGCGGGATGCAGAATATCATCAACTGGTGTCCGGCCGAGAACACGCTGCCCGAGAGAGACTGTCACTTCACCAGATTCAATCACCGCACCAAGTGTGATGCCGTTTTTGGTTCCGCAATCCTCTTCAATAACGATGCAATCCTGCGCAACATCAACCAGACGACGTGTCAGATATCCGGAGTTGGCAGTCTTAAGCGCCGTATCAGCAAGGCCTTTACGCGCACCGTGAGTTGAGTTGAAGTACTCAAGAACGGTCAGACCTTCCTTAAAGTTCGAGATAATCGGTGTTTCGATAATCTCACCAGAAGGCTTTGCCATCAAGCCACGCATCGCTGCAAGCTGACGCATCTGTGTGGGTGAACCACGCGCGCCAGAGTGCGCCATCATATAGATCGAGTTGATCGGCTCTTCTCGATTGGTTTCTTCGTTGATCTGAACGGACGAAATTTTGTCCATCATCGTGTCCGCGACTTTGTCCGTACACTTCGCCCAGGCATCAACAACCTTGTTGTACTTCTCACCCTGAGTGATCAGGCCGTCAATGTACTGCTGTTCATATTCCTTAGCGAGTGACCGCGTTTCTTCAACAAGACCTTCCTTCTCGACTGGAATGATCATGTCATCCTTACCGAAGGAAATGCCTGCACGACAAGCCTGACGGAAACCAAGGCCCATAATCTGGTCACAGAAGATCACTGTCTCCTTCTGACCGCAGTGGCGGTAGACCACATCGATTGTGTTGGAGATTTCCCGCTTCGTCAGAAGACGGTTGATCAGATCAAATGGCACCTTGTGGTTCTTAGGAAGAACCTCTGCGATCAACATGCGGCCAGGCGTTGAGTCAACGACATGGGAAACCAGGTTCCCCTCTTCGTCTTTCGTCGTCCAGCGCGCTTTGATCTTGGCGTGCAGTGTGACGAGCCCATTGTCGAGCGCATGTTCGATCTCAGAAATATCTGAGAAGAGCATGCCTTCGCCAGGCTCATTGTCCTTCATCTGCGAGATGTAATAGAGGCCAAGCACGATGTCCTGCGACGGCACAATGATCGGCGACCCGTTAGCCGGGTGCAGAATATTGTTGGTCGACATCATGAGAACACGGGCTTCCAGCTGAGCTTCCAGCGAAAGCGGCACGTGAACTGCCATTTGGTCACCATCAAAGTCAGCGTTAAACGCAGCACAGACCAGCGGGTGCAGCTGAATGGCCTTGCCCTCGATAAGTACAGGTTCAAAAGCCTGGATGCCCAAACGGTGAAGTGTTGGTGCACGGTTAAGAAGCACCGGATGTTCCCGGATCACTTCTTCAAGAATGTCCCAAACTTCGGGCCGTTCTTTCTCCACAAGCTTTTTAGCTTGTTTCACCGTCGCGCTAAGGCCTTTGGCTTCTAGGCGCGAATAGATGAATGGCTTGAAGAGCTCAAGCGCCATCTTCTTCGGCAGACCGCACTGATGCAGCTTAAGCTCAGGGCCAACCACGATCACGGAGCGACCGGAATAGTCAACGCGCTTACCAAGCAGGTTCTGGCGGAACCGGCCCTGCTTACCTTTAAGCATGTCGGCAAGTGACTTCAGCGGACGCTTGTTGGCACCCGTAATGACCCGGCCACGACGACCATTGTCAAAGAGCGCATCAACAGATTCCTGCAACATCCGCTTTTCATTACGGATGATGATGTCTGGAGCACGAAGCTCCATCAAACGCTTAAGACGATTGTTCCGGTTGATCACCCGACGATACAGATCATTGAGGTCAGACGTCGCGAAACGACCACCATCAAGCGGCACAAGAGGACGCAGCTCTGGTGGAATAACCGGAACAACCTTCAGGATCATCCACTCTGGACGGTTGCCTGAATGGATGAAGGCTTCGATCACTTTCAGACGCTTAGCCAGTTTCTTAGGCTTCAGCTCTGTAGTTGCTTCAGCAATTTCCACACGCAGGCCGGCAGCGATCTTCTCAAGGTCGAGACCTTCCATCATGTCGCGAATGGCTTCCGCGCCAATCCCAGCCGTAAAGCTGTCAGGACCGTACTCGTCCTGCGCGTCAAGAAACTCTTCTTCAGAGAGAAGCTGCTTCTCTTTAAGCGGCGTGAGGCCTGGCTCAACAACTATGTAATTTTCAAAATAGAGAACCCGCTCAAGATCCTTGAGCGTCATGTCCATCAACAAACCGATGCGTGATGGCAGCGACTTCAGGAACCAAATGTGTGCAACCGGTGCGGCGAGCTCGATATGGCCCATGCGCTCACGGCGGACTTTGGTCAGCGTAACTTCAACACCACATTTTTCGCAGATGATGCCTTTATATTTCATCCGCTTGTATTTGCCGCAAAGGCATTCGTAATCCTTGATCGGCCCGAAAATCCGCGCACAGAAAAGACCATCCTTCTCCGGCTTAAATGTCCGGTAGTTGATTGTCTCTGGCTTTTTGATCTCGCCATATGACCAGGAAAGAATACGCTCAGGGCTGGCGAGCGAAATCTGGATCTGCTCAAACGTCTGAGCTGGCGCAGTTGGATTGAAAAGGTTCATGACCTCTTGGTTCATGGACTTCTCCTCGGTTCGGACCCTGATCGGTCAAAAAGACCTTTAGGGGATTTAGAGATACCGACAGGGCCCGTCAGCATCGCCCCAATTCAAATTCACATCCACTCCCGCGAGAGGAGCAATCGACGGGCGCAGCAGGTGCGCCCGTCTAAATCTTAGCTCGCTGGCCGATCTATCAGCTCAACATTGAGGCCGAGAGAACGCATCTCTTTCACAAGAACATTGAAGCTTTCCGGGATACCCGCTTCGAACGTGTCATCGCCACGAACGATTGCTTCATAGACCTTGGTACGACCGGCAACATCATCCGATTTCACGGTCAACATTTCCTGCAAAGTGTAGGCGGCACCATAAGCTTCCAGTGCCCACACCTCCATCTCACCGAAGCGCTGACCACCGAACTGGGCCTTACCACCCAATGGCTGCTGCGTGACGAGACTGTATGGACCGATCGAGCGTGCATGAATCTTGTCATCGACAAGGTGATGCAGTTTCAGCATGTAGATGTACCCAACCGTCACATCACGGTCGAAAGTCTCTCCTGTCCGGCCATCATAAAGAGTGACCTGACCGGAATGTCCTAGACCCGCATTTTCAAGCTGGGTCACAACGTCTGGTTCGTGCGCTCCATCAAAGACCGGTGTCGCAAACGGCACACCGTTGCGAAGGTTGCCAGCCATCTCGATCAGAGCTGGTTCATCAAGCGATGCATATGTCTCATCGCCTTCATAAACCTTGTCCAAAGTCTCACGCAGCGCCGCGGTGCTGTTTTCACGCTGATAGATTTCCAGCGCTTGCGTCACCTTCCGACCAATACCGTGCGAGGCCCAACCCAGATGGGTTTCAAGGATCTGCCCGACATTCATTCGGCTCGGCACCCCGAGAGGATTGAGCACGACATCAACCTGTGTTCCATCTTCCAGGTGAGGCATGTCTTCCACCGGCACGATGCGAGAAATCACACCCTTATTGCCGTGACGACCAGCCATCTTGTCACCAGGTTGAAGCTTACGCTTCACAGCAACAAAGACTTTGACCATTTTCATGACACCAGGTGGCAACTCATCACCACGCTGAAGCTTGTCGACCTTGTCCTCAAAGCGTGCTTCGAGGCGCGCTTTGGACTCGTCATACTGACGCTTCAGTGCTTCGATTTCGGACATGGCTTTTTCATTACCAACCGCAATCTGCCACCACTGCCCCTTAGACAAACCATCCAGGTCCGTCTTCGAAACTTTGGCGCCGGCTGCAAGATCAGCTGGTCCTGATACCACTTCCTTGCCTGTCAGGATTTCCTGAAGACGGCCATAAACGTTCCGCTCAAGGATCGCGAGTTCGTCATCTCGGTCTTTTGCAAGACGTTCGATTTCGTCTCGCTCAATCGACATGGCGCGTTCATCCTTGTCGACGCCGTGGCGGTTAAACACACGAACCTCAACAACCGTCCCTGTCACACCAGGGGGCAGACGAAGCGATGTATCACGAACATCAGATGCCTTCTCACCGAAGATGGCGCGCAGAAGTTTTTCTTCCGGCGTCATTGGGCTCTCACCCTTCGGCGTGATCTTACCGACGAGAATGTCAGATGGACCAACTTCAGCACCGATATAAACGATGCCGGCCTCATCGAGGTTGCGAAGCGCTTCCTCACCAACGTTTGGAATGTCCCGCGTAATCTCTTCAGGCCCAAGCTTCGTATCACGCGCCATCACTTCGAACTCTTCGAGGTGAATAGAGGTGAACACATCATCCCGTACGATCCGTTCAGAGATCAGGATGGAATCCTCAAAGTTGTAGCCATTCCAAGGCATGAACGCGACGAGCACGTTCCGCCCAAGAGCCAATTCCCCGAGGTCTGTGGAAGGACCATCTGCAATGATGTCGCCACCATTGATCCGGTCGCCAACACGCACCAGCGGACGCTGATTAATGCAGGTGTTCTGGTTCGAACGTTGGAACTTGCGTAGATTGTAGATATCAACCCCTGGCTTCCCAGGGTCAGTTTCTTCGGTTGCCCGGATAACGATACGTGTCGCATCCACCTGGTCGACAACACCAGTCCGACGGGCCGCAATCGCAGCACCACTATCGCGTGCCACGATCTCTTCCATGCCCGTGCCAACGAACGGTGCTTCAGCTTTCACCAAAGGTACCGCCTGACGCTGCATGTTCGAGCCCATAAGAGCGCGGTTCGCGTCATCGTTTTCAAGGAATGGAATGAGAGCTGCCGCAACAGACACAATCTGTTTTGGCGACACGTCGATCAGGTCAACTTGCTCAGGTGGGACCATCTCGAAGTCGCCGTCGATACGACAGTTCAAAAGATCATCCTGAAGTTTGCCGTCCGCACCGATGGGAACATTCGCTTGAGCAACCCGGTAGCGGGCTTCTTCCATGGCCGACAGGTAAACCGTGTCGTCAGTCACCTTGCCATCAACCACACGTCGGTATGGGCTTTCGATAAAGCCATACTTATTAACGCGTGCAAAAGTCGCGAGCGAGTTGATCAGACCAATATTTGGTCCTTCAGGAGTCTCAATCGGACAGATACGACCATAGTGAGTTGGATGCACGTCACGGACTTCAAAGCCAGCGCGTTCACGGGTCAGACCACCCGGCCCAAGTGCTGAGAGACGGCGCTTATGCGTAATCTCTGAGAGCGGATTTGTTTGGTCCATAAACTGTGACAGCTGCGATGAGCCAAAAAACTCACGAACAGCCGCCGCAACTGGTTTCGCGTTGATCAGGTCATGCGGCATGACTGTGTCGATGTCGACAGAGCTCATCCGTTCTTTGATCGCGCGCTCCATGCGAAGCAGACCGATGCGGTACTGGTTTTCCATCAGCTCGCCAACCGAACGCACACGCCGGTTGCCAAGATTATCGATGTCATCAATTTCGCCACGGCCATCACGCAGACCGACGATCGTCCGGATCACTTCGATGATGTCTTCTTTGCGCAGCACACGAACAGTGTCTTCCGCATCAAGGTTGAGGCGCATGTTCATCTTCACGCGACCAACAGCAGACAGATCATAACGCTCGGGATCGAAGAACAGACTGTGGAACAGCGCATCGGCCGTATCAAGGGTCGGCGGTTCACCAGGACGCATCACACGATAGATATCGTAAAGCGCCTGCTCTCTGTCTGTGGCCTTGTCGACAGCCAAAGTGTTGCGGATAAAGGCACCCGTGTTCACATGGTCAATATCGAGCGTATTGATTTCGCTCGCACCAGCATCAACGAGAGTTTCGAGCAGCTCTTCCGTGATTTCCTCACCTGCTTCAGCAAAGATCTCACCTGTTTCAAGGTTGACGAGCTCTTCAGCCATGTATCGGCCGATAACCTCAGCGTCCTGAACGAGAAGCTCCTTCAGACCTTCTTCAGCAAGCTTGCGAGAAAGCCGCGGAGTCATCTTGCGGCCCGCCTCGACAACCACTACACCGCCTTTGGCGTTGACCAAGTCATGCTCGGGCTTAAAGCCGCGATAGCGCTCAGGATCAAACGGAAGTTTCCAACCGTCTTTGGTCTTCGTGTATTTCACATGGCCGTAGAACGTATTGAGAATGTCCTCAGAGTCGAGGCCAAGCGCATAGAGCAACGTCGTAACGGGAAGTTTCCGGCGGCGGTCGATGCGGACATGAACAATGTCTTTTGCATCAAACTCAAAGTCGAGCCACGAACCACGGTAAGGAATGACGCGAGCTGCGAACAGAAGCTTACCAGACGAGTGAGTCTTGCCCTTATCATGGTCAAAGAACACGCCTGGGCTACGATGCATCTGCGAAACAATCACACGCTCCGTGCCATTGACGACAAACGTACCGTTCGTTGTCATGAAAGGCATGTCGCCCATATAGACGTCTTGCTCTTTGATATCTTTAACAGACTTGGCGCCTGTGTCTTCATCCACTTCAAACACGATCAACCGCAATGTGACCTTGAGCGGCGCTGCGAACGTCATGTCGCGCTGCTGACACTCTTCTACGTCATATTTTGGATGCTCGAATTCATAGTCGACAAATTCCAGCATAGCGGTTTCTGAAAAATCGCTAATCGGGAAGACCGACCCGAATACAGACTGCAGACCTTGATCAAGACGCGCCCCATCGGACTGCCGATCAACCTGCAAGAACTGGTCATAAGAATATTTTTGAACCTCGATCAGGTTTGGCATCTCTGCCACCTGGGGGATACGTCCAAATGATTTACGAACCCGCTTCCGACCAGTAAATGACTGCGTCATTTTTGTTCCTCGAAATCTTCCTCAGACAAAGTGCCGGATCAGTGAGAAACCTCACCACGCCCCTCCGGCGGAGCAATTGGGAGCGACCGTCAGGCCGCTCCCAAGCAGTACTACTTGAGCTCGACAGATGCGCCAGCATCTTCCAGCTTCTTCTTAAGCTCATCAGCTTCAGCCTTAGGACAGTCAGCTTTGACTTCCTTAGGTGCACCTTCAACAAGCTCTTTAGCTTCTTTCAAGCCAAGACCTGTGATTGCGCGTACTTCTTTGATGACGTTGATTTTCTTGTCACCAGCCGCAGTCAGAACAACTGAGAACTCAGTTTTCTCTTCTGCAGGAGCACCAGCATCACCACCAGCAGCGGCAGCAACAGCAACAGGTGCAGCAGCAGAAACGCCCCACTTCTCTTCGAGAAGCTTGGACAATTCAGCCGCTTCAAGCACGGTCAGGTTCGACAGGTCGTCGGCAATTTTTTCAAGATCAGCCATTTTTAAAATTTCTCTCTAATCAATCAGTTCAAACTTGGGGTTCGAGGACCGGCCTATGCCGCTTCCTCGCCCTGTGCAGCTTTTGCGCCCATAACGCGAGCCAGCTGACCGGCAGGTGCTTGCAGCACTCCGGCAATACGTGTTGCAGGCGTAGAAATCATGCCCACCAGCTTTCCGCGCAGCTCATCCAGAGACGGCAGTTCGGCCAAGGCCTTCACACCATTCTGATCAAGCAGGGTTTCGCCCATCGCACCGCCAAGGATCACGAATTGCTCGTTCTCTTTAGCGAAGGCTGCAGCAATTCTTGGCGCTGCAACCGGGTCTTCCGAATAGGCGATTGCCGTTGGTCCCGCGAAATGATCGGCAATGCCGGCCACCACGGTTCCGTCCAGAGCGAGTTTGGCGAGCCGGTTCTTTGTAACTTTGACATTGCCGCCCGCTTCCGCCATCCGAGCCCGCAGAACTGTCATCTGCGCGACCGTCAAACCGGAATAGTGAGCAACAACAACCACGCCAGCGTCCGTAAAGACGCCTTTGAGGTGCGTTACCAGATCCTCTTTTTCGGCTCTTTTCACTTACTCTTCTCCAAAGCACCCAAATCCCTGGGTGCGTCGGGGGTGAAACAACAGCTTGCGCCCTCATTCCACCGTTGGCAGATGCCGCTCGTGTGTGTCCCCCGAGGAGGCGCGCCACACGACCAGCGCTCTCTTGCCTGTCCCGGGTTTGAACCGACCGTGAAACCGGGCCAAAGCCCGCCACCACAAATCTGCTCTCTCCCCCGTCTATTGCAGGCAGGTCAACTGACCCATTAAGCCAACCAACAAAAGCATGGCTGACACCCACCGTCTCGGACAGGATGAAGACGTGACACGACGCCTCTCCGTTTCCGGAAAACCGTTTGTCCCGTCTTCGCCCAACTCACCAAACTCGTGAGTTGGGAATTCTCTACTAGACGTCTAACCCAATTTGGGATCAGGCGTCCTGTACACTCGAAAGGTCAATCTTTACACCCGGCCCCATTGTGGAACTCAGCGCGACCTTCTTCATGAACGTTCCTTTTGCACCAGTAGGCTTAGCCTTCTGGACTGCGTTGAGCAGTGCACGCACATTGCCTGCAATCTGATCTTCGCTGAAACTTGCTTTGCCAACACCAGCATGCACGATGCCCGCCTTCTCAACGCGGAATTCAACCGCGCCGCCCTTGGCAGATTTCACGGCAGCCGCGACATCCGGCGTCACAGTTCCAACTTTTGGGTTTGGCATCAAACTGCGGGGCCCAAGCACTTTGCCCAGACGTCCCACTAGCGGCATCATGTCAGGTGTTGCGATGCATCGATCAAAATCGATCTTACCTGATTGAACTTCAGCAGCCAGTTCCTCGTCCCCAACAATGTCAGCACCAGCCGCCCTTGCTTCGTCAGCCTTATCACCCTTGGCAAACACAGCGACGCGCACTGTGCGGCCCGTGCCATTTGGCAGCTCAACGACACCACGAACCATCTGGTCAGCGTGACGCGGATCAACACCCAGGTTGATCGCCAGCTCAATGGTCTCGTCGAACTTCGCTTTCGCGCGTTCTTTGACCATCTTCACCGCATCATCCAGCGGATAAAGCGCCTTTGCATCAACACCGTCGCGGGCAGCTGTTGTTCTTTTTCCTACTTTTGCCATCGTCTTACCCTGCCACCTCTAGACCCATCGAGCGGGCAGAGCCCATGATGATCTTTGTTGCTTGATCAAGATCGTTGGCATTCAGGTCAACCATCTTCTTTTCAGCAATTTCACGACATTGCGCGACCGTTACCGACCCGGCGACATCACGACCAGGAGCCGTGCCGCCCTTTTTCAGCTTAGCGGCCTGCTTCAAATAGTAAGAAGCCGGTGGTGTCTTCGTTTCAAATGTGAACGACTTATCCTGATAGATTGTAATGATGGTTGGGATAGGCATCCCGTTTTCCATCTGCTGCGTTTTTGCATTAAACGCCTTACAAAATTCCATGATGTTCAATCCGCGCTGACCCAATGCAGGGCCAATCGGAGGAGATGGGTTTGCTGCACCCGCTGGTACCTGAAGCTTCAGATAACCATCAATTTTCTTCGCCATTTATCTTTCCCCTTCCGATTGGGAGCTCCCGCCCGGAAATTTTAAAGGGTTAGTGGTACGGCAGCGTAGATGCCACCTCCCACACACAAAACGGGACGTGCCCAACAAGCCTAAAGCTTGTCGACCTGCCCGTACTCAAGCTCGACCGGTGTAGCCCGACCGAAAATAGACACAGCGACTTTAAGCCGTGTCCGTTCTTCATCGACTTCTTCGACAATACCATTGAACGAGGCAAACGGCCCATCAGCCACCCGCACTTGCTCACCAATTTCGTAAGTGATGCTGGGTTTCGGCCGCTCGACCCCTTCCTGCACCTGGTGCAGGATCACATCAACTTCCTTCTGACTGATCGGCTGCGGCTTATTATCCGCGCCCAGGAATCCAGTCACTTTCGGCGTATCTTTGATGAGGTGATAGGCCTCATCCGTGAGTGCCATCTTCACAAGCACATAGCCCGGGAAGAATTTTCGCTCAGCATTTACCTTGCGCCCGCGACGCAGCTCGACGACCTCTTCTGTCGGAACGAGGATTTCCTCAAACACTTCCTCAAGTCCCGCACTACTCGCACGTTCGCGAATAGACTCAGCGACCTTCTTTTCGAAGTTCGAGTATGCCTGAACGATATACCACCGCGCCTTCATGATCGTCGCACCTTTAATCGCCCGTACCTTAGCCACCAAGTCCGAGCACGAATGAAACTCCGTAACTCAAAACCTGATCTGCAAGAAAGAAGAACACAGCCGCCATCACAACCATGATGAAGACCATGACCGTCGTCACAATCGTTTCGCGCCGCGTTGGCCACGTCACCTTCGACGTTTCTGACCGAACCTCTTGCACGAACTGAACTGGATTGCTTTTAGCCATAGTTCCTCTCGCGAGTTTGACCGAAAATTCGGTCCCTCAAGTTAAATCCTGCCCACCTTCTTAAGTGGCAGGAGTGGAGGGACTCGAACCCCCAACCCCCGGTTTTGGAGACCGGTGCTCTACCAGTTGAGCTACACTCCTAAACCGAATGCCCCACCGCCAAAATGGCCGCGGGACAAACAACTGAGCGGCCCTGGTAAGAGCCGCCCAGCAAACACCTTACTCGATGATTGAGGATACGACGCCGGATCCGACAGTCCGTCCGCCTTCACGGATAGCGAAGCGAAGCTTCTCTTCCATGGCGATCGGTGCGATCAGCTCAACCTCAATTGCAACATTG